>Ga0224495_10000347_pt1 | contig 37552 bp, 37 predicted proteins | sample SF_Jul11_sed_USG_FD_168128 | JGI IMG/M metagenome (GOLD analysis project Ga0224495, IMG submission 168128) | Sediment microbial communities from San Francisco Bay, California, United States - SF_Jul11_sed_USGS_4_1 | ecosystem: Environmental > Aquatic > Marine > Sediment | place: USA: California... | reverse complement strand
GCTTGAACGTGCTCACCGCCTGCATCAACACTTCGGCCTGCTCCTGCATCGATTCGGCCGCGGCAGCCGCTTCTTCCACCAGTGCCGCGTTCTGCTGGGTGACCTCGTCCATCTGCACGATGGCCTGGTTGACCTGTTCGATACCGGCACCCTGTTCCTGTGAGGCTGCGGAGATCTCGGACATGATGTCGGTGACGCGTTTGACCGCCTGGACGATCTCCTGCATCGTTTCACCGGCCTGATTCACCTGCCTGGAACCGCTGTCTACCTTGTCTACCGAGTCGTCGATCAATCCTTTGATTTCCTTCGCGGCGGCAGCTGAGCGCTGTGCCAGATTGCGCACTTCTCCGGCCACCACGGCAAAGCCGCGACCCTGTTCGCCCGCTCTTGCCGCCTCAACGGCCGCATTCAGTGCGAGAATGTTGGTCTGGAAGGCGATGCCTTCGATCACGCTGATGATGTCGACGATCTTCTTCGAGCTGGTACTGATTGAGGCCATGGTCTCGACCACGTCGCCCACGACCTTGCCACCCTTGACCGCAACATCGGAGGCGTTGGCGGCCAACTGGTTGGCCTGCTTGGCGTTCTCGGCGTTCTGACGCACGGTAGAGGTCAGCTCTTCCATGCTGCTGGCGGTCTCTTCCAGGCTGGAGGCCTGTTCTTCGGTGCGCTGCGACAGGTCGGCGTTGCCTTGGGCAATTTCCTGCGAGGCGGTGGTGATGGACTCGGTGCTGCCGCGCACTTCGCCGACGATGCCTGCGATATTGTTGACCATGTTCTTGATGCCCGCCAGCATGCTGGTCGCGTCGCCCGCTTTGGTCTGAACCTGTACGGTCAGGTCGCCTTCCGCCACGCGCTTGACCACTTCGGCGACATAGGCCGGCTCGCCGCCCATTTGCGTCAGGATGCTGCGGGTGATCCATGCGCCCAGCAGCAGCAAAATAACCAGCGATGCAGTCGCACTGCCCACCATGAGTGCCTGCGAACTTTCCATGGCCTTGTCGCCATTGGCAATCGACTGATCCGCGACATCGCGGTTCAACTGCACGATCTTGGTCAGGGTGCCGCCGGCCACATCGAACAGCGCGTTCGTCGCAAAGGCGCGTTCGTAATACTGGACAAACAGCTCCTTCTGCTCGGCCTCGCTGCGAACGCGGCTCAACGCGACGATAGTCTCATGGACTTTTTCGTCTGCCGCTTTCCAGTCAGCGAACTCCTTGTCGAACTGTTTCCACAGTACGGCTTCGCTGGCAGTCTGCGGCAAAGGCTCATATATCTTCCAGCCTTCGTCGATGCGATTCCAAATGCCTTCGCGGGTCTTGAGCACCTTGGCGAATTTTTCCTGCGCCGTGTAATCGTTCTCGAAGAACGCGGTGAAGCGGTTATTTGATCGCTCCGCCGTCATGCCTTCGTTAACCATGTCCAGGCCGACAATGGACGGCAGGCGCACCTGGCCGACCTCATCCATGGACTCGTTCAACCGGTTGATGCCCATCCATCCGGCGGAGCCGACGATCAGCAGCGCTGCCAGTGCGACTACGACCAGCACGATGAGTTTTGCTTTTAGTGACAAGTTGTTCATGTTACTGCCCTCCAGAAAAGTACCACCTACACTTTGAAAACGTTATTGAATCAAGGAACCCATTGCCGCTATTGTCAGGCCGCCATCTGCTCCGCCGAATCGATCAGCTCCATGTCCCGGCTGCTCATCAGTTTCTCGATGTCCACCAGGATAATCATGCGCTCGTCCGCTGTGCCCAGCCCTTGCAGGAATTGGGTGTCCATGCTGGAACCGAATTCGGGGGCGGGCTTGATCTCGTCCGCCTTGAGCGTGGTGACATCGGATACGCCGTCCACCACCATGCCGACCACACGGTCGGCGACGTTCAGAATAATAACGACGGTGGTTTCGTCGTAGCTGACCTTATCCAGCTTGAATTTGATGCGCATGTCCACAATCGGCACGATGATGCCGCGCAGGTTGATCACGCCCTTGATAAACTCGGGCGCGTTGGCGATGGTGGTGACCGCCTCGTAACCCCTGATCTCCTGTACCTTGAGGATGTCGATGCCGTATTCCTCACTGCCGAGCGTAAAGGTCAGCAGTTCACGGCTGTCGCCGCTGGTTTTTTGTTCCTGATTTAGTTGCATGACACACCTCTCTTGACGTTAAATCAATAAAATTTCTTCGTTTTTTCAAGACCCCAATTCATGACAGAGCCTTTAATTCCACGCTGGACTCTACACAATATCCACTTTGATGTATATCAAATACTACTACTTTACACAGGTATTAAATCATTTTAATATTGATAATTATTGAAATAATTATCCAATTTTTCAGATTACAGTTATTTCACGACTTGCTATAAACCAGCGAAAGCAGCTACTCAATTGCAATATAACACGTTTGCAACTCTTGTCGATAACTTTTATGCACTAAAAGACTCACAAATGTTTTGCATAACTTATCAATTTAGTTTAGTATGTATCGTCTGAGCATATATTGAGGTTGATATGACGCGAATTGGGAAAGAACTGAAAAGGTGCCGCAACCATTTGCGGATGACCCTGCCTGAAATGGCAAAAAAAATGAATGTGAGCACGACAACGATCGTTAATTACGAAACCGGCAAACGTTTACCTGAAGTGGATTTCTTGATTGATTTTGCCGGAATCTGCGAACGTGATTTTTTATACTGGATAGGGTTGCGCGTTGCTGAAAGCCAATCTGTAGAGGCCGGTGTCGCCAAAACGCTGCTGGATACGGCCAATCTTGCACAAAAAACTGAACAACCCTATGTTGCCCTGCCGCTTTACGATATCAATAATATCGCCGATGCAGCATCGGCAACCGCACATAAGCACATCACCGATTTCAGCGAAACATGGATCCGGCGCGAACTCAATGTAGACTCATCCGATCTGTTCATGATCCAAGTGGATGATGAAAGTATGACGCCGGCCTTGCGGTCTGGAGACACGCTCCTGCTGGATCGGCGTGCCGCCAGACCGGATCGCGAGGGCGTCTACATATTAAGGATGAACGGTGTATCAATGATAAAGCGTTTGCAGATACTGCCGAGTGGGATCATCAAGGCGAGCAGTGACAATCCGGCTTACGAGAATTTTGACTTCAATTTATCCGACATAGACGACCAGAACATCTCCATACTGGGCCGCGTAGTATGGGTGGTGTGGGCCGGACGCAGAATCTAAAGCACTACATCAGGATAACGTCGTATTGTTCCTGACTGTAAATCGTTTCAACCTGCAACGAAATCGGCTTGGCAATGAAATCGGAAAGCATGGCCAGTGTCTGGGATTCTTCATCCAGAAACAAATCAACCACCTGCTGCGAACCCAAAATGCGGTATTCGCGCGCGTTGAACTGGCGCGCTTCGCGGAGGATCTCCCGTAGAATTTCATAACATACCGTCTGGGCGGTTTTCACTTCGCCCCGCCCCTGGCAGGTCGGACAGGGTTCGCACAGCACATGTGCCAGACTTTCGCGGGTGCGTTTACGCGTCATCTCAACCAGGCCCAGCAAAGAAAATTCGCTCACGGTGATGCGCGTGTGATCGCGAGCCAGCGCTTTTTTAAATTCTTCCAGCACTGTGTCGCGATGTTCCTGCGTATCCATGTCGATAAAATCGCAAATTATGATGCCGCCCAGATTGCGCAGGCGCAATTGCCGTGCGATGACCTGCGAAGCTTCCAGGTTGGTCTTGAATATCGTGTCATCAAAATTTCTCAATCCGACAAAACCGCCTGTATTGACGTCTACGGTTGTCATCGCCTCAGTCTGGTCGATGATGAGATATCCGCCGGATTTCAGGTCGACACGCTTGGACAGGGCACGCTCGATCTCATCCTCTACACCGTACAGATCGAACAGCGGTCGCTCTCCGGGGTAATGCTCGAGATGCTCGGTCGCACCGGGGTTATAGTCTTGCGCGAAGGACATCATGCGCTGAAAAGTTTCCCGCGAGTCCACCAGAATACGTGTGGTTTCATGACTGACAAAATCGCGCAGTACGCGCAAACTGATGGGCAATTCCTCATATAACAGTTGCGGCGCACTGGCTGTCCTGGAGGCCGCATCCAGCTTGCCCCACAGCTTGTCCAGATAAGCGATATCGGCGGAAAAATCCAGTTCCGCCGAAGCTTCGGCCACGGTGCGGATGATGTAGCCCCCGCTATGCGCGGGCGGCAAAGCGGCTTGCAGCTTGGCACGCAAGGCCTCCCGCTGCTCTTCGCTCTCGATGCGTTGCGACACGCCGATATGAGATTCCTGAGGCAAGTACACCAGCAGGCGTCCGGCCATGCTCAGTTGTGTCGATAGCCGGGCGCCTTTGCTGCCTAGCGGTTCTTTGATGACTTGCACCAGCAGGGATTGCCCCTCGAATAATACCTTCTCGATCGGTTTCTCCGGATCGCCGTTGCGACTGTTTCCCCAAATATCCGCCACATGCAGGAATGCCGACCGCTCCAGCCCGATGTCGATGAAGGCCGATTGCATCCCCGGCAGCACACGCATCACCTTGCCCAGATATACGTTGCTGACGATGCCGCGATTGCTGCCGCGCTCGATATGCAGATCCTGCACCGTGCCCAATTGCATCACCGCGACACGGGTTTCCTGCGGGGTTACATTGATCAGTATCTCTTCGCTCATGCGCTTGTTGTCACGGTGTTGGATAATCGAAGCGTTGTAACAATTGCACAGTTTCGTATAGCGGCAAACCCATCACACCTGAATAACTTCCCGAAAGATGCTCGATAAACGACGCCGCATATCCCTGTATCCCATAGCCGCCTGCCTTGTCTGAAAATTCGCGGGTATGCAAATAGCGGCGAATTCGTTCCTCGCTCAGTGTGGCGAAACGAACTGTCGAGGTGGAAAGCGCGACTTCAACATGTTCCTCCATCGCAATCGCGACTGCGCTGAGAACCTGATGCTCCCGCCCGGAAAGATGACGAAGCATTTCCGCGGCCTGCTCTGCATTGTCCGGCTTGCCGAAAATCTTCCCGTCCAGCGTAACGGATGTGTCGGCAGCCAATACCGGGAAGGACGGCAGATTGCGCAACCTGAGTACACCATAGCCCATTTCTGCTTTTTCCTTGCAAATCCGCTGCACATAATCCACCGGATGCTCATCGGCAACCGGCGTTTCGTCCACATCAATGCTGCGGCGCGGATCGGAACGCAACAGCAGCATCTCGAAATTGATGCCGATCTGCTTTAACAATTCGCGTCGGCGCGGGCTGCGCGATGCCAAATAGATGCGGGGCTGGATAATTTTCATAACGTTACCTGCTAATGATCAATCTGCCGCAGGTTACACGGATTGTCCAAAATTAAAAACAAAACATTACTGACCCTCATGGCACTACCTTAACGGAATTTACGATGTGGTGATTGAAGAGCCCCATTTTAGCTTCTACCCCCACCCTAGCCCTCCCCCTGCAAGAGGGAGGGAATTCGGCACCTTCCCCCTTGCAGGGGGAAGGGTGGGATGGGGGTAGTAATGTAGCAATCCAGCATTGCTTTGGATAATTTCAACATGACAGAGCTTAAGGTAGTGCCATGAATTACTGACCCGTGTAAATATTGACTGGCTACCGATCAGCATTTTTATTCACGATGATAGGGGTGATTGTGCATCAGGCTATAGGCCCTGTACAACTGCTCGGCAAGCAATACCCGGACAAAAGCGTGCGGCAGGGTCAGCGCCGATAATGCCAACAGTTGCCGAGCACCGTGTTTGACAGTGTCATGCAGACCGTCCGCTCCACCGATGATGAGCGCGACATCGTGCCCATCGCCCATCCAGCCCTGCATTTGTACGGCAAGTTGCCGGGTAGTCAACTGCGCGCCGCGTTCATCCAGTGCAATTCTCAGGCAATGTTGCGGCAATGCAGAGAGGATGCGCTGCGCTTCCGCCTCCATGATTTGTTGCGTGGTTTTTCCCGTAGTGCGGGGTTCGGGCTTGATTTCCAAAAGAACGATCTGCGCCTCGCGTGGCATACGCTTGGTATATTCGTTAAAACCCACCGTAATCCAGTCCGGCATTTTGTGTCCGACGGATACGACTAAGAGTTTCATGACATCTGCGGTAGGGGCACGGCGCGCCGTGCCCCTACGGGGCTTTCGCTAATTTGGGTCGTCCCGCCTGCGCCCTGCTCCACAACTCTTCGAGATTATAGTATTCACGGATAGCCGGCTGCATGACGTGGACCAGCACTTCCCCCAGGTCAACCAGTATCCACTCGCCGCTTTCTTCGCCCTCGCGACCATATACTTTTTCGCCTTGCTCCTTGAGTTTGACCACCACGTTGTCGGCCAGTGCTTTGGTCTGACGTGTGGATTGGGCGCTGGCGATAACCATGCACTCGAACATCGTGCTGAGTTTACTGGTATCGATCACGGTGATTTTTTGTGCTTTGACATCTTCAAGCGCGGCGACGACGGCTTGTGTTTTTTCTTCGGTAGTTAGCATGATTGGTACAGGTTATGTTGATGAATATATTCTGCCACCGCATTGGGAAGCAGATAACGGATACTGCGATTTTCCGCAACGCGATTGCGGATCAGCGTCGCGGAAATCTCCAGCTTGGGGATCGCCAATTCAACTATTCCGCCGGAAGCGCTTTGCGGCAAAGCCGCAACAGCGCATAGCCGCTGCTGGTATTGGCTGCGCAATTCAGGTTTCGCGGTATGGATACGCTCCTCCAGTGTAAAGCCCGGACGATAACCCACCACGATGTGCGCCAACTCGAACAATCGCTCCCACTCGTGCCAGGTGTGTAATTGCAAAAATGCATCTCCGCCCATCAGTAAACACAGCGGTTGTGCCCCGCCAAATTCGGCACGCAATTCGCGCAAGGTATCCACGGTATAGCATGGCGTATTGAGACCGACTTCTCGTTCATCCAGCACAAATGCGGGCTGGTCGGCTATCGCCAGCTTCACCATCGCGCTGCGATGTTGTGCAGCCACTTGCGGGATGCCGCGATGCGGCGGCGTACCGGCGGGAATAAAACAAATCTCCCGGAGTTTCGCCAGCTCCAGCATTTCCTCGGCGAGACGCAGATGCCCGTAATGAATCGGATCGAACGTTCCGCCCAAAATGCCGACAGGAGTAACGATGGTTTTTCTGTTCACTGATTGCAATGCCGGAATTACAAAGCAAGGCGGCGGGTATCTGCCAACACTTGCGAAAGAAACACAATAAAGCGTGCCGCTGCCGCGCCGTCGATTACACGATGATCGTAGGATAACGACAAGGGCACCATCAGCTTGGCCACGAAAGTGTCGTCCTGATGCATTGGTTTGATGCTGGCTTTTGAGATGCCCAGGATCGCCACTTCCGGCGCGTTGATAATGGGCGTGAAGGCCGTGCCGCCAATGCCGCCCAGGCTGGAGATCGAGAAGCAACCGCCCTGCATATCGGCTGCAGTGATCTTCAGGTCGCGCGCCTTGGCACTGATCTCGCCCAGCTCTTTCGCCAACTGCACGATGCCTTTCTTGTCCACATCGCGCAGCACGGGCACCATCAGGCCGTTGGGCGTATCCACCGCCACACCGATATGGAAATATTTTTTCAGCACCAGATTTTCGCCGCTGTTGTCCAGCGAGGCATTGAATTCCGGAAACTCCTGTAGCGCAACCACGACGGCCTTGAGCATAAAAGCCAGCGGCGTGATCTTGATTTTCTGCTTGGCGTATTCCGCATTAAGTTCTTTGCGGAACGCTTCCATTTCGGTGATGTCGGCCTCGTCGAACTGCGTCACGTGCGGGATGGTTACCCAGTTGCGGTGCAGGTTTGCGCCCGATATCTTCTTGATACGCGACAGCGGTTTGGTCTCTATCGTGCCAAACTTGGCAAAGTCAACCACTGGCGACGCCAGTACCTGCAGGCCGTTACCGCCGGATGTGCCACGCGGCTGCGCCAGCGACTGCTTGACGAAGTTTTGCACATCATCTTTGGTAACACGACTCTTCGCACCGCTGCCTTTCACCTGCGTCAGATTCACCCCCAACTCGCGTGCGAAACGGCGGATGGAGGGGCTGGCGTGTGCGCTGCCCGAAGTCTCGGGCGCAACAGCGGGTGACGCCACAACGGGGGCTGCGGCTGGCGCAGGTTTGGCAGCGACCACAACAGTTTGCGCCGCCGATGCCGGTGCGGAGGCTGTTTGCGGTGCAACCGATCGTGCGGCACCGCCACTGGCCTGCATCAACACAATCAAACTGCCTTCCGACACTTTGTCGCCGACCTTGATCTTCACTTCTTTAACCACGCCATCGAATGGTGCGGGCACATCCATCGCAGCTTTGTCTGTCTCCAGCGTGATCAGCGTCTGATCAGCCTTCACCGCATCGCCCGCCTTGATCGCAACCTCGATAACCGCCACGTCCTTGTAATCGCCGATATCCGGCACTAGTACCTTTTTCACATCTGCCACGCTGTTCTCCTCGCGCTTAAACCGTTACAGGGTTCGGTTTGTCGGGGTTGATCTTGTATTGTTTGATTGCCTTGCTGACTTCGCCTGCAGCTATCGTGCCTTCGTCCGCCAGCGCCTTCAATGCGGCGATGACAACATAGTGACGATCCACCTCGAAGAAACCGCGCAGTTTTTTGCGTGTATCCGAACGGCCAAAACCGTCCGTGCCCAGAGTCTTGTATCGCGCTTTGACGAAGGGACGTATCTGGTCGGCGTAGCTTCTGATGTAATCGGTCGCAGCGATCACCGGTGTCTTTGAATCCAGCGATTGCTCTACATAGCTGGTGCGCGCCTTGGCTTCGGGATGCAGCATATTCCAGCGTTCGCTGTCGATGCCTTCGCGGCGCAGCTCGTTGAAGCTGGTCACGCTCCACACATCCGCCGCCACGCCAAAATCTTTCTCCAGCATTTCCGCGGCGGCGATCACTTCGCGCAATATCGCTCCACTACCGAGAAGTTGGACGCGAGGTTTTTTCCCTTCTCCCTTCCCTCTCCCCCCTTCACTGAATCTATACATTCCTTTGATGATGCCTTCTTCCACACCTTTTGGCATGGCCGGATGAGTGTAGTTCTCGTTCATCACCGTGAGGTAATAAAACACATCTTCCTGATTCTGGTACATACGGCGCATACCGTCCTGAACGATTACCGCCAGTTCATAGGCGAATGTCGGATCGTAGGAAACGCAGTTGGGGATAGTCGCTGCCATCAGGTGACTATGCCCGTCCTGATGTTGCAGGCCTTCACCGTTCAATGTGGTACGCCCCGCCGTCCCCCCAAGCAAAAAGCCACGAGCGCGCAGATCACCCGCCGCCCATGCCAAATCGCCGATACGCTGGAAGCCGAACATCGAGTAGTAGATATAAAACGGGATCATTGCCGTACCGTGGTTGGCGTATGAAGTTGCGGCAGCGATCCAATCGGCCATACCGCCCGCTTCATTGATGCCTTCCTGCAAAATCTGCCCGGTCACCGACTCTTTGTAGAACATCAGTTGATCGGCATCCTGCGGTGTGTATAACTGGCCCACCTGCGAGAAAATCCCCAACTGGCGGAACATGCCCTCCATGCCGAAGGTGCGCGATTCATCCGGCACAATCGGCACCACACGCTTTCCGATGTTCTTGTCCTTGACCAACACGCCGAGCAAACGCACGAATGCCATCGTGGTGGATATCTCGCGTTCTTCCGTGCCTTTCAGCAGCGCGTCGAAGGCATCCAGACCGGGTATCTGTAACGGTTCTGCAACCGGAATCCGCGCGGGGACAGCTCCCATCACCTTGCTTCGCTCACGCAGATATTTCATTTCCAAACTGTCCTCGGCGGGGCGCACGAAAGGCAGTTGGGTAATTTGCCCGTCGGAGATTGGAATGTTGAAGCGGTCGCGGAACTTGCGCAATGCGTCTTCCCCGACTTTCTTTTGCTGGTGAGTGATGTTCTGGCCTTCGCCAGCCTCACCCATCCCGTAGCCCTTCACCGTTTTGGCGAGAATGACCGTCGGCTGGCCCTTGTGCTTGCTGGCCGCAGAATAGGCTGCAAACACTTTGTGCGGATCGTGTCCACCGCGGTTCAGGCGCCATATCTCGTCATCCGACATATCGGCGACCAGCTCCAGCAATTCAGGATATTTACCGAAAAAATGCTGGCGAACATAGGCGCCATCCTTGGATTTGTATGTCTGGTAATCGCCATCTACCGCCTCTTCCATGCGCTTCAGCAATAAGCCAGTCTTGTCCTTGGCCAGCAGACGATCCCACTTACCGCCCCACACGACCTTAATAACATTCCAGCCGGCGCCGCGAAACACACCCTCCAACTCCTGGATGATCTTGCCATTACCGCGCACGGGACCGTCAAGACGCTGCAGATTGCAGTTAACAACAAAGATCAGGTTATCCAGCTTCTCGCGCCCCGCCATCGACACCGCGCCCAGTGATTCCGGCTCGTCCGTTTCACCGTCGCCGAGGAAGGCCCATACCTTACGCTCTGAGGTCTTGGCCATACCGCGATGTTCCAGATAGCGCATAAAGCGCGCTTGATAGATCGCCATCAACGGACCCAGACCCATCGACACGGTTGGAAATTGCCAGAAATTGGGCATCAACCAGGGATGCGGATAAGAAGACAGCCCGTCGCCGTCTACTTCCTGACGGAACTTATAGAGCTGCGCTTCGCTTAACCGTCCCTCGAGAAAAGCACGGGAATACATGCCGGGCGACGAGTGGCCCTGAAAATATATCAGGTCGCCACCATGATTCTCGGTCTTGCCGTGGAAAAAATGGTTGAACCCCACGTCATACAAGGTCGCTGCCGAAGCAAAGCTGGCAATATGGCCTCCCAGCTCGGACGACTCCCTGTTCGCGTTCAGAATGATCGCCATCGCGTTCCAGCGCATCAAAGCGCGAATACGGTGTTCCAGTTCGTGGTTGCCGCTGGAGCGCTCTTCCTTATCCAGCGGGATAGTATTGAGGTATGGCGTGGTGGCGCTGATCGGCATATCGTCACCGGCCTTGCGCGCCTGATCAATTAACCGGCTAATGAGGAAATGCGCCCGTTCAGCCCCCTCCAGCTTCAGCACGGAATCTATTGCCTCCAGCCACTCTTGCGTTTCCTGCGGATCGTAATCGGGTATGTTTTCCATCTCTCTAATCTTTCGTTGTTACAAGGTTGTTCTTCATCTCTAACAGGCAATGGTCTCTTGCTCGGTGACAAGCCACTCGAGCTTTATATCCGTTTCTTCCTGCGGGATCTGCTCTACGATTTGCAGCGCAAACGCCGCAGAAGCCAACACGGGTCGTGGAACCCCATTTAGATAACCCGACCGTGCCAGCAACTTGTCGTAATAACCGCCGCCATAGCCCAGCCTGACGCCGTTACGGGCAAAAGCAACGCCCGGCAAAAGTGCGAATTCTACCTCATTTAGGTTGATGAGCCGCTCGCAACGTTCGACTATCGGCTCGCGTATACCCCATGACCCCAGTGCCAATTGGTTCTCCAGATCATCCACCCAGTACAGGTCGAGCTGATTGGTGTGACGGTTCACCCTGGGCAACACCAAACGTTTGCCGTCGGCCAATACACGGGCGACCCACACATCGCTGGCGAACTCCGCGCCGAAATTCATGTAACCCAGCACAGCATCCGCTTGCCGACAGGTTGGCATTTCAAACAAACGCTCGACAATGGATGCGCTGTACGAAACTCGCATACTCGGCGACATTTGCTCGCGCAGGGCGATAACATTCTTCCTTATTTTAGCCTTTGTTGTTTGCAGCGAACCCGGCATAGCTGCGCTAACCCAGAAAAAGTCGGTACGCCGGATTGTCGCTCTCGTCCCAATAACGATAGCCGAGCGTGTCGAGGAAGGTCTTCAGCGCTTTCTTGTCATGGTGCGGCACTTGCATTCCGACCAGCACGCGACCGTAATCCGCGCCGTGGTTGCGGTAATGGAACAGGCTGATGTTCCAGCTGTGGCTCATGCTGTTCAGAAACAGCATCAACGCGCCGGGGCGCTCGGGGAATTCGAAACGGAACAGTATCTCGTCCTTGGCTTCCGGTGCATGGCCGCCCACCAGATGACGCAGATGCAGCTTGGCCATTTCGTTATTGCTCAAGTCCAGCGTGGCCAATTTGCTGCTCTGTAATTTACCCACCAATTCCACGGTCTCCTGCTGATCGCGCACCTGGATACCGACGAACACCTGCGCCGCCTTCGGGTCGCCGTAGCGGTAGTTGAATTCGGTGATGTTGCGCTTGCCGAGCAGGGAGCAGAATTTGCGGAAGCTGCCGAGTGTCTCGGGGATGGTCACCGCGAGGATGGCCTCGCGCTGTTCGCCGATCTCGGCACGTTCCGCGACGAAACGCAGCCGGTCGAAATTCATGTTCGCGCCGCTGGCGATGGCGACCAATGTTTCATCCCTGAGATTTTCGCGGGTCGCGTACAACTTGGCAGCGGCTATGGCGAGCGCACCCGCCGGTTCCAGAATTGAACGCGTATCTTCAAACACGTCCTTGAGTGCAGCGCAAGTGGTGTCGGTATCCACCAGAATGATTTCGTCGAGCAGCTTTCGGCATAAACGGAAGGTTTCGGTTCCGACCTGCTTGACCGCCACACCGTCGGCAAACAAACCGACGTGTTCAAGTGTGACACGCTTTTTGGCTTTCAAAGAGCGATACATGGCATCGGAATCAACCGGCTGTACGCCGATGATCCTGATGTCGGGACGCACCTGTTTAACGTAAGCCGCCACGCCCGCGATCAGGCCGCCACCTCCGACAGGAACAAAGATTGCATAGATAGGTTTGGGGTGCTGGCGCAGAATCTCCATCCCGATCGTGCCCTGCCCCGCAATCACATCCGGATCGTCGTAAGGATGCACGAATGTCATCTTGCCTTGCCGCTCCAGTTTCAGCGCGTGTTGATAGGCATCGGAATATGAATCCCCGTGCAACACGACTTTCGCTCCCCGACCGGCGACAGCTTTGATCTTGATTTGCGGCGTGGTGGTGGGCATCACGATTACCGCTTTACAACCCAATTTCTGCGCCGAAAGCGCCACGCCCTGGGCGTGATTTCCCGCCGAAGCGGCGATTACGCCGCGCTTCAGTTGGGCCGGAGTGAGGTGCGCCATTTTGTTGTAGGCTCCGCGCAATTTGAAGGAAAACACCGGCTGTACATCCTCGCGTTTGAGCAATACATTATTGCCGATGCGTGCGGACAGATTGGGCGCGGCTTCCAGTGGCGTTTCAATCGCCACATCGTAGACTCGCGCGTTAAGGATGCGCTTCAAATATCCGTTCATGATTCAACCCGACAGAAAAATACCCGCGAAGATTATCATAAAAACACGGAGAACCCCTTGCGACACAAGGAAAAATCGGGTCAAATGCCGCGTATGAAAAAAAATATTCCCCATGGCATTGATATACAAACGCGGGTGAGTTACCTGCCGGAGCAATCCGATGAAACCGCCAACCGTTTCGTGTTTTCGTACACGATCACCATTACCAATCTCGGCAACGATACCGTCAAACTCGTCAGCCGCCACTGGATCATCACCGACGCAGACAATCACGTACAGGAAGTGCGCGGGCAGGGGGTAGTTGGTGAGCAGCCGCTGCTAAAACACAGCCAGAGTTTTGAATATACCAGCGGCACTGTGCTGACCACACAGGTCGGCACCATGCGCGGCAGTTACCAAATGCTGGCCGAGGACGGTACGCAATTCGATGTTGATATTCCACAATTTGTCCTGAGCGTGCCACGTGTATTGCATTAATTATTATTCGCATGGACGCCACATTGCATTACTGTTACTGGCCTTCCTCGCTGCATGCTCAACCGCTCCCAAGCCGTCGGCCACATTAAAGCTTGCCGAAGAGGCGCCCTACCCGCCTTTTACCGTAAGCAAATGGGAAATGCTGCCGGATTGGCAGACGATAGATTTACAGCAGGCGTTGGTTGCTTTCGGGCAAAGCTGCAATGCTCTCAAGAATAAGCCGGACTGGCAATCCATCTGCACCCGCGCCAATAATTTACCTACATCGGATAATACTTCTTTGCGTGCTTTTTTTGAGGAAGGCTTCACCCCTTACCAGGTATTCAACCCGGACGGTTCTTCGCAGGGGTTGATCACCGGTTACTACGAGCCAAAACTTTACGGTAGCCGTATCAAGACCAACCGTTTCCGCTATCCTTTGTACGGCGTACCGGATGACTTGCTGACCATCGACTTGGGCGAGGTGTATCCGCAACTGAAAGATCTGCGTTTGCGCGGCCGCCTCGATGGAAATCGCATCGTACCCTATTACAATCGCGGTGACATTGATCACGGTAAAGCACCGTTACAGGGTCGCGAGTTATTCTGGGTTGATAATGCAGTTGAATTATTTTTCCTGCAAATACAAGGTTCCGGTCGCATCGAACTGCCAGATGGTAGCCTGATAAAGGTCGGCTACGCCAATCAGAACGGACATCCTTACACCTCCATCGGCAAAAAACTGGTCGATATGGGTGCCTTCACCATCGAAGAATCTTCAATGCAGAACATCAAGCTGTGGGCGAAAAATAATCCCGACAAACTGGACAGCGTCCTGGAACAGAACCCGAGCTACGTGTTTTTTCGTGAACTGCCTTCCAACCTTAGTGCTCCGTTGGGCGCTTTGGGCGTACCGCTGACCAATGAATATAGCCTGGCGGTCGACACACGAACCATCCCGCTAGGCGCACCGGTATTTCTCTCAACCACCTATCCCAACACCACCGATCCGCTGAATCGCCTGATGCTGGCGCAAGATACCGGCGGCGCAATCAAAGGGGCGGTACGCGGTGATTTTTTCTGGGGATTTGGCGAGCAGGCCGGAACTCAGGCGGGACGCATGAAACAGAGCGGCCAGATGTGGGTGTTATTCCCCAAAGGGGCGGAACCAATTCTAAGCCCGTAGAGGTAGATTCTCTGTGCCTTGGTCAGCTAGTCGATAATTTGTACGCAATTCCGCCCGCCGTGTTTGGCGGCAAGCAATTCCCGATTGGCAAACTCGATAAGCTGCTCTTCAGAGGTCTCGCGATTCGGCAAGCGGTGGACACCTCCGATACTGATAGTGACCAGACCATGGGGTGAATCACCGTGCGGGATACCCAACTCGCGCACCTGCTCGCAAAGTTTATGCGCATGAGCGCGTAACGCCTCGGTGCCGGACGAAAACGATACGATGGCAAATTCTTCCCCGCCGTATCTCGCCACGCAATCCGATGTGCGTGAAAAGGATTTTGCGATGCAATTCCCCACCATGCGCAGACACTCGTCGCCGGCCGCCTGACCATAGCGTTCGTTGAATTGCCGAAAATTATCCAGATCGATCATCAGCACCGACATCCCGCTGTGGATACGCTGCGCGACATGCAGCAGATCCCTGAACCGCTCGTCGAAGCGTCTTCGGTTGGCGATCCCGACCAGAGGATCGGTATAGATTAAATCATTCAGTTGCTGCTCAAGCTGGACTTTATCGGTCGCGTCTTTCTGTATCCCGATAAAATGCGTCAACACACCTTCCGAGTCATGCACGGGAGAGATGCTTAACTGATTCCAGAACATTGTTCCGTCTTTGCGATAATTACGCAGGGTAACGACGCAGCCTTGGCCTTTGGCAATGGCTGCACGGATTACAGCTATTTCCGGCTGGTCGACATCGTCACCCTGCAGCATGTGATAATCTTTGCCGACGACCTCATCCGCAGCGTACCCGGTCAGCCTTTCGAAACCCTGATTAACATATACCAGCGGAAAGCCCTGCTGACGTGCATCGGCGATGGTGATGCCGTCGCGCGATTCATTCAGAGCCTTGACTAATAATTCCTGGGAGATATCCACCGCACCAACCTGTTATTTAGCCGGCGACTTGCCTGGCCGGTCCAGGTTCTTTTCCAGTTCTTCCGCTGGCAGATAGCCGGGATTCTGTATGCCGTTTCCAAAGATCAGGTTCGGCGTACCATTGACCCGAAGTTTTTGGCCGAGCGCCATCACCTTGTCGGTGGGGGTATCGCAGATTGCTTCCGCCGGTGCATTATCGTTTAGCATCAGACTGTCCCACGCTTTAACCGGATCTGCCGAGCAGCGTACATTGCGCACGATCACATCCGAATTCGGGAAGATGGGGTACATGAACAGGTATAGCGTAACATCGCTGACTTTGGCCAATTCTTTTTCCAGACGCTTGCAGAACGAACAATTCGGATCGGTGAAGTAGGCCAACTTGCGTTTGCCATTACCCTTCACCTTTTTCACGGCAAGCTCCAATGGAAGCTGGTCAAAATCGATCGCAAACAATATCCGCCGACGTTCCTCACTAAGGTTGCGGCGACTTTTCGAGTCGATCACATCTCCGCTAAAAACATACTGCCCTTTTGCATCGGTGTACAAGAGCTGTCCGTCAACCAGAATCTCGTACAACCCCGAATAAGATGTCTTGATTACATGCTCGATCTTGCCCATGCTGGGAAAGTTTACCTGCAAGGATTGTCGAATCTCTTTTTCACCCGCATAGGCGGATAACGAAATCGAAAGCGACAAGAAAATAGACCACATGGTCAAAGTTGGAACGGGTAGTTTTTTCATTTCAGATCAAGTCTCTCATGTTAGTTAATTAAAGGCGTGTCGCACCAGCATCTTTTTAAGCGGTGTAAGACGATTGACGGCATTCAACCCCAGATTACCCATGGAACGCAATACCGGAAGATTATTATTGAACAAATGCTTCAATCCGTAGGTTGCCGCCTGCATCGTGTAGATGTCCTCTTTGCGTTTTCGTTCATAACGCCTCAGCAATTGTGAGTCACCACAGTCGCTTTGCTCACCTCGCCCGATCAAAACCTTCGCCAATCGGCGCGCATCGCGAAAACCGGTATTCACGCCCTGTCCGGCCAGCGGATGCATATTGTGTGCGGCATCTCCGATCAAAGCCACTCGTGGTGCAATAATCTGCGGCAACAGCAGCATGCGCAACGGAAATGCGGCGGGTGACGTGATGACCCGCATTTTTCCCAGCATGTGCTGAGCCGCAGCAGCCACTTCCTCACTTAACGCTTCCTGCGTGAGTGCCGATAGCTCCGCCGAATGTTCCGGGCTGGTCGACCACACCATCGACACCCTATTGCCCGGCAAAGGGAGTAACGCGAGTATCCCGCCCGGCTGAAACCACTGGTAGGCGACCCCTCTGTGAGACTTCTCGCAAGAGAAGTTAGCGACCACTCCATGCTGATGATAATCCACAGGGGATGCGCCTATTCCTGCCCGGTTGCGTACCCATGAATCCCGTCCATCGGCACCAACGACCAGCTTGGCGTTCAGTACCCGCCCATCCTCCAGAGTCAGCACAGCGGCATCCTTGCCCACTTTCAGTGACGCGCATTGTGCAGGATTAAGCAGGGTGAGATTTTCCTGGCGTTGCAGCACACTCCACAACGCACTCTGGAGTGCGCGATTTTCCATGATGCATGCCAACTCAGCGACACCCATCTGGTAGGCGCTGAACTCAAGTTCACCCGCAGTATCACCGAACACTCTCATTGCCTCCACGGGAGAGATGCGGCCTGTATCCAGCAAATCCCATGCGCCGGATTCTTCCAGAAAAGCACGACTGCCCGGGCTGATCGCGTAGATGCGGGCATCCCAGCCATCTGCGTCAACTCCATTTTGCGTTAGCAAGGACTGACTTTCCACCAATGCCAGCGACAACCCGCTATGCTTGAGCGCGGCAGCCAAGCTGGCGCCCACCAGACCACCGCCTATGATTGCAACATCAAAATTCATGGGTCAAATGATAGCACGGCAAGGTTGATTAATTTATAATCACCGCCCCTCGCAAAAAAACGTTCCATAAAAAAACACTAAAGATGCGCATCGGCCCCTACCAATTAAAAAACAATCTCATTGTCGCCCCGATGGCGGGCGTGACAGATCGGCCTTTTCGCATGTTGTGCAAACGCATGGGCGCGGGTATGGCAGTGAGCGAAATGGTGGCATCCAATTCGCTGCTGTACGGCTCGGAGAAGACCAAGCGCCGCGCCAACCACGAAGGCGAAGTCGATCCGATCTCGGTGCAGATCGTCGGCGCCGACCCGAAGATGCTGGCGCAGGCGGCGCAATACAATGTGGATCGCGGCGCACAGATTATCGATATCAACATGGGCTGTCCGGCAAAGAAAATTTGCAACGTCATGGCAGGCTCTGCCTTATTACAGAATGAACCGCTGGTGGCTACCCTGCTGAAAGCTGTTGTTGACGCAGTGGCTGTGCCGGTCACACTCAAGATACGCACCGGATGGGACAAGTCCAACCGCAATGCGATTCGCATCGCAAAGATTGCCGAATCCAGCGGCATTCAAGCCCTCGCGATACATGGGCGCACCCGCGCTTGCGCGTACACCGGCGATGCCGAATACGACACGATTGCGGCAGTGAAAGCCGAAGTGAATATTCCCATCATTGCAAACGGTGACATCACCTCACCCGAAAAAGCCAGATACGTGCTGAAACACACAGGTGCGGACGCAGTGATGATAGGCCGCGCCGCGCAGGGACGCCCGTGGCTTTTTCGTGAAATAGAACATTTTCTTGATACCGGCACACACCTGCCCGCCCCCGAGGTCAGCGAAATTCAACGCGTATTGGAAGCCCATGTCCACGAGCTTTATGATTTCTATGGAGAGCATACCGGCCTGCGTGTGGCACGCAAACATATCTCCTGGTACACCAGGGGTCTGGCCGGTTCTGCACACTTCAGACACCGGATGAATCAACTGGAAACTGTCGGCCAGCAATTGGCCATAGTGGATGAATTTTTCACACAACAACTACAGCAGGGTACACAACTGCGATATTTGGAGGAGCTGGCGGCATGAGTGAAGAGGTAGTCAACGAAAACGACATGGCGCGGTATGTTCGCAAAGCGCTCAGGGAATATTTCAAGGATCTCGATGGAGAGGAGCCCTGTAGCGGGATGTACGACATGGTCGTCTACTGCGTGGAAAAACCTTTGCTCGAAATGGTGCTGGAACACTCGGGCGGAAACCAGACACGCGCGTCTGAAATGCTGGGAATCAACCGCAACACCTTGCGCAAGAAAATGCAACTGCACGGCATTTTATAAAAACGTGCCGCACCTCAAATTCTTTTCAATCTGGAAATATCATGTCGGCAATAAAACAAGCACTCATTAGCGTATCGGATAAATCCGGCGTACTCGAATTCGCGCAGGGGCTGCACCAGCTCGGCGTGAGGATCATCTCCACCGGCGGCACCGCAAAGATGCTGGCCGACAATAGCATCCCGGTCACCGAGGTGGCCGATTACACCGGATTCCCCGAGATGCTGGACGGCCGCGTCAAGACGTTGCAACCGAAGGTTCACGCCGGCATCCTGGCACGACGCGACCTTCCTGAGCATATTGCCACGCTGGCGAAGCACAACATCCCCACCATCGATCTGGTGGTGGTGAACCTGTATCCGTTCGCGGCGACGGCCGCCAAGCCCGGTTGCACACTGGAGGACGCCATCGAAAACATCGACATCGGCGGACCGACCATGGTGCGCGCGGCAGCGAAGAATCACGCGCATGTCGCCATCGTCACCGACCCGGCGGACTACGCCGATGTATTGGCAGAGATGCAAACCAACCAGGGCGCGGTCAGCGACGCAACGCGTTTCGACTTGGCGAAGAAGGCCTATTCGCACACTGCCGCCTACGATTCCGCGATCAGTAACTACCTGACCACGATCAATTCAGACGGCACAAAAAGCGCTTTCCCGACACAGATCAACTTCAACTTCGCCAAGGTGCAGGAAATGCGCTACGGCGAAAACCCGCACCAGCAGGCCGCATTCTTCCGCGACCTGATTGCCGTGCCCGGCGGCATCGCCGATTACACCCAGGTACAGGGCAAGGAACTCAGCTACAACAACGTCGGCGATGCCGATGCAGCATGGGAATGCGTGAAGACCTTCGACCAGCCCGCTTGTGTCATCGTCAAACACGCCAACCCTTGCGGCGTGGCGATAGCCGACAATGCGCTGAACGCCTACAAACTGGCCTATGCGACCGACACCACTTCAGCGTTCGGCGGGATCATCGCCTTTAACCGCGAACTGGACGAGGCGACTGCTACACAGATCGTCGCCAATCAGTTCGTCGAAGTCATCATCGCACCGAGCGCCACCGAAGCGGCACTCAAAGTCACCGCTGCCAAACAAAACGTGCGCGTACTCACCGTGCCGCTGTCCAATGCGCACAACCAATATGACTTGAAGCGTGTCAGCGGTGGCCTGCTGGTTCAGTCACCTGATACGTTGAATGTACAAGCCGCGCAACTCAAAGTCGTCAGCAAAGTACAACCCTCCAACGAACAACTGCAAGACCTGCTGTTCGCATGGCGCGTGGCGAAGTATGTAAAATCGAATGCGATTGTATTCTGCAAGAACGGGCAAACCTTGGGGGTTGGCGCTGGGCAAATGAGTCGCGTGGACAGCACCAAAATTGCAAGCATCAAGGCGCAGCACGCGGGCCTGAGCCTGAAGGATTCCGTGGTGTCATCGGATGCCTTCTTCCCGTTCCGCGACGGTATCGACGTGCTCGCGCAAGCAGGCGCGAAAGCGGTGATCCAGCCCGGCGGTTCGATGCGCGACGAGGAAGTGATCGCTGCAGCGGACGAGCATGGGTTGGCGATGGTGTTTACCGGGTTCAGGCATTTCAGGCATTAACTTAAGGTAGGGGCACGGCGCGCCGTGCCCCTACGCGCATCAATAAAGATAAAGGTTTGAAATGAAAATTTTAGTCATTGGTTCCGGCGGTCGCGAGCACGCGCTGGCTTGGCGTCTGGCGCAAGCGCCCAAGGTGCAGACGGTCTATGTCGCACCCGGCAATGCGGGAACAGCGCTGGAAGACGGCATCAAAAATATTGAGATCACCGCGATTCCCGATCTCATTGAATTCGTCAAACGTGAAAACATCTACATGACGGTGGTCGGTCCGGAAGCTCCGCTGGCGGCGGGTATCGTGGATGCGTTTCGTGCAGATAAACTGAAAATATTCGGCCCCACCAAGGCCGCCGCGCAACTCGAATCCTCCAAGGATTTCGCCAAGCGTTTCATGACGCGCCACAACATTCCCACCGCGTTCTTCGAGACCTTCAGCGATATTGCAGCAGCAAAAGTCTATATCGAGAAGCACGGTGCGCCCATCGTCATCAAGGCCGACGGCCTCGCCGCCGGCAAGGGCGTAGTCGTCGCAATGACTAATCAAGAAGCCTTCGACGCGATCGACATGATGCTTTCCGGCAACAAACTTGGCGACGCCGGTGCGCGTGTGGTAATCGAGGAATTTCTCGAGGGCGAGGAAGCCAGCTTCATTGTGATGGTGGATGGCAAGCATGTGCTGCCAATGGCGACCAGCCAGGATCACAAACGCTTGCTGGACGGTGACAAAGGACCCAACACCGGCGGCATGGGGGCGTATTCCCCCGCTCCGGTAATCACCCCCACCATCCACGCAAAAATACTGCGCGAAGTCATTCAGCCAGTGGTTCGCGGCATGGAAGCCGAAGGAAATATTTTCACCGGTTTTCTTTATGCCGGGCTGATGATCTCACCGGATGGCGGCCTCAAGGTACTGGAATTCAACTGTCGCATGGGTGACCCGGAAACTCAACCCATCATGCTGCGCCTGAAAAGCAATTTGTCGGTGCTGTTAGAACATGCGATCAACGGCACGCTGGATAAGGTGGAAGCGGAGTGGGACAGGCGCACCGCGCTGGGCGTAGTGATGGCCGCCGCGAATTACCCCGACACACCGCGCAAGGGCGATGTCATCACCGGGCTGCCAAATTATAAAAGCACCGGAAAACTGGAAGACGCGCATGTATTCCATGCCGGAACAGCGATGCAGGACGGCAAGGTCGTCACCAGCGGCGGACGGGTGTTATGCGTCACCGCGCTGGGCACCATGGTAAAGCGCGCGCAGCAGCGCGCCTACGAGGTGGCCGACACCATCCATTTCGACGGCAGCCAGATGCGGCGCGACATCGGCTGGCGGGCCATCGGGCGCAAATTAGCCACCCCCACGACGCATTCACCGGCTTAAATTAGCGCCTTGCGCTATTTTAGATTTTCCTGAAATCTAAAATAGCGACCGGTATTATTTTAATAAGTCTCCCTTCAGTTTGAATTCCCTTGGGTCAAATTCTTCGCCGCAAGCGGCGTGGAATTTGACCCAAGGGAATTCAATAGCAGCCAATCGTGTTAGCGAACAAGTTATGTTGGAAGTGACTGCTGTGGGACTTTCTGTTGATATGGCGCGGATGAAGGGAAACAGTTAGCATTCGCTTCAAATAAAATAGCACCATCGGTTTTGCGCCGGTGAAAGAATAAACGGGGGACGCTAAATGCCAGCACCGAATGAAGTCCTGAAACTGATCGAAAACTTCGAGCGCAATCTCGACGCCTACCGCAGCGGAAAATACAACGAGACGCAGGTCAGGCTGGATTTCATCAATCCTTTTTTCAAGGCGCTGGGTTGGGACATGGACAACAGCGCGGGCTATGCCGAAGCCTACCGCGACGTGATCCACGAAGACGCGATCAAGGTCGGCACCTCCACCAAAGCGCCCGACTACAGTTTCCGTATCGGCGGGCAGCGCAAGTTTTTCCTCGAAGCGAAAAAACCGTTGATCGACGTTACCCAATGAGGGGTTGAAAATAATGAGCAAAGTTCACGTTACAGCTAAACGAGATTTCCTAGAATCCTTGACTACCGCCCGCCCTATCGCAGCATTGGCTGAATTGATATGGAATGGTTTTGATGCCCAGTCGAGCCTCATTCAAGTTCATCTCGACCTGAATGAGATGGAAGGCATTCAGTCCATCCGTGTACGTGACGGTGGATACGGGATAGACCATTCCAAGATAGATTCCATGTTTGGAAGTCTCGGTGAGTCATGGAAGAAAGAAAAAGGGCGCTTTAATGGGCGTGCCATGCATGGAAAAAATGGGAAAGGTCGATTTAAAGCGTTTGCTTTGGGAACCTTGATTGAGTGGAAAACCACCTGCCAGCGAGATGGGAAGTTATACACCTACAAGATTACTGGAAACGCTTTGTCGTTGGATGATTTTGATATTTCCGAACCCATTGAGGTCAAAAATACTCCCACAGGGACAGAAGTCATTATCTCGAACGTAAAGCATGATTTTCGCTCACTGCTTGGCGATTCAGCACCTCAGGAATTGGCAAAAACATTTGCCGCATATCTAACCGAATATCATGGATTGAAGCTTGAGTTCGATGGGAATGAGATAGACCCAAAGAGTGCACAGAATCACCGTGAGGAATATCACCTTGGCGATGTGGAATTAGGTGGAGGCAAGAAAACCCCTGTCGCAGTGACTATCATTGAATGGAACATACCTACCGAGCGCACTCTCAATTTGTGCGATGCCAGCGGGATTACCTTACATGAGGCGCAGGCGGGACAGCAGATACGCGCGCCGGGGTTTAATTTCACTGCTTATATCAAGTCGGATCACTTCCGTGAGTTAGATAAGCTGAACGAACTTGTTCTTGATGACCTTCACCCGGATGTTATTGCCATAGTTAAAGCTGCGAAATCGAAAATACGAGAACATTTTCGTCGTCGCCTTGCTGAAAGCCAAAGCAAAATTGTAGAGCGTTGGAAAGAAGAGCAAATCTACCCTTATGAGGAAAAGGCACATCTTGATCCAGTCGAGGAAGCTGAACGTCAGGTATTCGACATTCTTGCTGTCAATGTTCAAAGCTATCTGCCGTCTTTCGAAGAGGCGGACACAAAGTCAAAAAAATTCACTTTCCGTCTTCTTGCTCAAGCTATTCGTGAAAACCCAGATTCCGTGCAAAAGATTATTGGCGAGGTGCTTGGGCTGAAGAAAGAGGATCAAGATGATCTCGCCGAGCTGTTGGAGAAAACGCCGCTTTCGTCAATTATTAGCTCCGCTAAAATTGTCACCAATCGCCTAAATTTCCTCGCAGGTCTTGAAACACTGCTATTTGATAAAGAGAGCAAGAAAGCACTTTTGGAGCGCGATCAATTGCATCCAATTCTTGAAAGAGAGGCTTGGCTTTTTCATGAAGAGTTTGGGCTTGCTGGTAGTGAGCAACGCCTGGAAGAGGTACTACAAAAACACCTCAATAAACTTGGCAAGCGAGAAGATGATCCCGAGCCAGTTGATGTGGGTGAAGGAAAAACAGGGCGCGTTGATCTAATGCTTCACAAAGTTGTACAGCCCCGTGCGGGAGAATACGATTACTTGATTGTGGAGCTTAAACGACCTTCAAAGAAAATTGATGATGAGGTTATGACCCAAATCAAAAAATATGCGATTGCTGTTGCATCAGATGAACGATTTAGACAAGTGCCTGCACGATGGACATTTATTGCCATATCCAACGATCTTGATAACTTCGCACAAAAAGAATCGAACCAGCGAAATCGACCTAAAAGCCAAATTTATGACGATGCCGAATTGAATATTACTGTTTGGGTGAAACCATGGGCGGATGTCATCAATGATGCTCGTGCCCGCTTGCGGTTTTTCAGCAACCAACTGGAATACGAAGCTGATAGGGATAGCGCAAGGGCGTACTTGAACAAAACTCATGAGAAATTCATTCCGAGCATTGCCCAAGATGAATAGGCATACCTGGATTGAGGCAGCGGTGTGTATGCTACGCCTGATAGAAGCGACCAACAAGAAAATCGACCAACTGGTGTACCAGCTCTACGGCCTGACCGACGAGGAGATCGCGCTGGTGGAAGGCGCGCAATAGCATGGGGATACGACACAGCTTTGCCCGCGCCCTCGCCGCCCATCTCAGGCGCGGCGGACTGATCGCCTATCCCACCGAATCCTGTTATGGCTTGGGTTGTGATCCGGGCAACCGCAGCGCGGTACAGCGTCTGCTCAAACTCAAGCAACGTCCGCAGCGCAAAGGCTTGATCCTGATCGCCGCCAGCTATCATCAGGTAGCGCGCTACCTGCAACCGCTCACGCCGGGCGAGCAAAATAAATTAAAGAGCGATGGCGCGCAGGCGATCACCTGCCTGATGCCGGTCAAACCATCGTGCCCGCGCTGGCTGCGCGGCGCGCACGACACGCTGGCGGTGCGCCTCACCGCGCATCCGTTTGCGCAACAGCTTTGCCGCAGCGCGAACAGCGCGCTGGTCTCCACCAGCGCCAACCGCAGCGGGCAACGCCCCGCAAAAACTTACGCGCAATGCCAACGTTTGTTCGGGCGCAAGGTGTGGGTGTTGCCGGGACGCATAGGCAAACGCAAGAAACCATCGACGATCAGAATGTGGGGCGATGGTAAAATCGTCCGCGGTTAACACCATCGAAAATCAAACATGAGCCATTTCGATTCCGCCGCCGTCAAGGAATATCTGCTCGAACTACAAGAACTCATCGTCGAACGACTGGAACAGGTCGATGGCAAGAAATTCCTGCGCGACGACTGGAAACGTCCGGATGGCGGTCACGGATTAAGCTGCATCATCGAAGAGGGCAACGTGCTGGAACGCGGCGGCGTGTCGTTTTCTCACGTGACGGGCGACAAGATGCCGCCCTCCGCCACGGCGCATCGCCCGGAGCTGGCGGGCCGCCGCTGGGAGGCGATGGGTGTGTCAATCGTGATGCACCCGCGCAACCCCTATGCGCCCAGTACCCATGCCAGCGTGCGCCTATTCGTCGCGACGAAAAACAGCGAAGCGCCGGTATTCTGGTTTGGCGGCAGCATGGACATGACGCCCTATTACGGTTTCGCGGAAGACGCAGTGCATTTTCACCAGACCTGCAAGAATTCGCTGGCGCCTTTTGGCGCCGATCTTCATCCCCAATACAAAAAATGGTGCGATGAGTATTTTTTCCTGAAACACCGCAACGAAGCGCGCGGCATCGGCGGTATTTTTTTCGACGACCTGAGTACGCCGGATTTCGACACGGCTTTCGGTATTCAGCAAAGCGTTGGCGACCACTTCCTGCCGGCCTATGTTCCCATTCTGGAGAAGCGCAAGGACACTCCCTACGGCGAGCGTGAACGCGATTTCCAGCTTTACCGTCGCGGACGCTACGTGGAGTTCAATCTGGTGATCGACCGCGGCACGATCTTTGGATTGCAGACCAATGGTCGCACCGAATCTATCCTGATGTCGATGCCGCCGCTGGTAAAATGGCGCTACGACTGGAAGCCGGAGCACGGCACAGCGGAAGCGGAACTATATGAGAATTTTCTGGTTCAGAAGGATTGGGTTTAATTCCTGAAGTTGGCCAAGTCGCCCGGCTCGAGATTCAGTTATTCGTATTTTTCCATTGGCGCAAAGCCGACACCTGATGTAACGCGCAAAAAAAACGCACGTACGATTTGTACGTGCGGTTGTCATTTCACTTGCCCTCCGATAGGGGCGATTTTCAGCCCGCCAGCAACTGCTTTAATTCCCCGCTTTGATACATCTCGGTCATGATGTCGGAACCGCCGACGAACTCGCCTTTGATGTACAACTGTGGAATCGTCGGCCAGTTGGCGTAATCTTTGATGCCCTGGCGAATTTCGGGCTCCTGCAACACATCGACGGTAAATAATTCTTTCACGCCCAGCGCGTTGAGTATGCCCACCGCGTTGGCGGAAAAACCGCATTGCGGAAACTGCGGATTGCCCTTCATATACAACACCACCGGATGCGTGGTGACCTGTTCGCGAATAACTGCCTGGATGTCATTGCTCATAGTTATATTACCTTAATTAAACTGTCGGGAATTTTAAGCCTGTGCACACCGGCTCGTCAAGTCAAAACATCACTTTATTGAAATTATAAAAAGGCGTCAAAACAATCCGCGATTGATCAGCATGTGAGCGCCGATACTGGCAGCATAGCCGAGCGCAATCACCGGTGTCCATTTCAGGTGGCCGAAGAAGGTGTAAACGCCGCGCGCCTGCCCCATCAAAGCGACTCCGGCAGCAGAGCCAATCGAGAGTAAAGAACCGCCTACCCCCGCAGTCATCGTCACCAGCAGCCACTGGCCGACCGACATATCCGGCATCATCGTCAACACTGCAAACATCACCGGAATGTTATCCACAACCGCAGAAATGACGCCGATGGCGATATTGGCATTGGTCGCACCCCAGCCGCCGTAGATTACCTGCGAGATCATCCCGAGATAACCGATGAAACCCAGTCCGCCCACGCACATCACCACGCCATAAAAAAAGAACAGCGTGTCCCACTCCGAGCGCGCCACTTCGCGGTAAATATCAAAGGCAACCGGGCTGCCGATATTTTCATCCTCTGATGAATACCTGTTGGCTGTTTTCTTCAGATAATAGGCATAAAACTTCAGCAAGCTCAGACCCGTCAGCATCCCGATTACCGGTGGCAGGCTCAACATGCTGTGGAACATGACTGCCATGGCAATGGTGATGAGAAACAGCGCGACGATAACCAGCGCGCCCGGCTTCATCGCAATCATTTCACCGCCGCCTTTTGGTTTCTCGACAGGCACGGAAAAATGCATGATCACTGCCGGAACCAGCCAGTTAATCAGCGAGGGAATAAATAGCGCAAAGAACGACCAGAAATCGACCGGGCCATTGCTCGCCTGAATATTTTTCTGCCAGACCATCAGCGTGGTAATGTCGCCAAACGGACTGAATGCGCCGCCCGCATTGGCAGCGATGACCAGATTGATGCAGGAAAGCATGATAAATTTCCCGTTCCCCGCACCCACTGCCATCACCACCGCGGCCATCAACAAAGCCGTCGTCAGGTTATCCGCCACGGGCGATATCAGAAAAGCCAGCAGTCCGGTCACCCAGAACAAAGCGCGGTAGCCCAAACCCTTGCGTATCAACCAGGTGCGCAGCGCCTCGAAGACATTGCGCTCATCCATCGCGTTGATGAACGTCATCGCCACCAGCAGGAACAGCATCAACTCGGCGTATTCCTCAAGATTGTGCCGTAGCGCGGCCTCGACCACATGGGGGATATCGTGGGTCTGGTAGTGCCAGGCAATCAGCGCCCAGATGATGCCCGCCGCCAGCATCACCGGCTTGGACTTGCGCAGGTGGGTAAACTCCTCCGCCATCACCACCAGATAGGCTACAAAAAACAGCACTACCGAACTGATGCCGACCCAGTTACCGGTCAGATCCAGACGCTCGCCGCCCTCGGAAGCGAATGCCGCAAACGGGGTAAATATAAGCGCTATCAGCGCAACCATGCAGCGCATAAAGTATCTCCAAAATTTTTCGATGTCACTTAGGCATCTACCGATTCAATCGGCAACGGCTTTCTCAAGGTTCTGGAATAAATGCGTTGCGCGAATTTCCCGGGGTAAATGATCACCAGCAGTGCGGTGAGCGTGATGCTGAACAAAACCACCATATAGGCCACATCCCGGATCACATCGCCATCGGGTACGTGATATCTGAACGGCAAGGTGGCCAGTACGGCGGAGGCCAGCCCTTTTGGACCCATCATCGAGATAACGGAAGCGTCGCGCAAACTGTAGCTGGCATCGCTGAAAATAAATCGGGTAAGTACCAGACGCATGGCATACACCATCAACACCATGGAGATGGAAATAATAGCCAGATTCACCTCGCTGAAATGAATCGATATACCCAGATAAAGGAAAAAGTAGGTTTTTAGCAGGAAAACAGCTTCGCTAAAAAATACCTTGTCTATTTCGTTCAGGGGAACAATGTTCTGATCAATGGTCGGAATGCGTTTCAAACCAAACTTCTCGAAGTTGGTCAGTGTAAAGCCCAGTGCCAGCGCAGCTATCGGGCCGGAGAAGCCGAGTAACTCTGTCAGGCCATATACAATGAACACATACGCCAGGGTGGATGAGATGGTATTGGGGAAATCGCGTATCTTTCCCAGCACCAGCAGCCAGCCAACGCCTCCAATCACACCGATGGCAGCCGCGAATATCATGGCAGCCAGCACCTCGCCGACCAGCTTGCCGGGTTCCACTTCGCCATGCAGGTGTATCTGCAGCAAGGCAAATACACCGATGATAGACAGCACATCCGTCAGCGCCGATTCCAGTACCAGCACAGTCGCCGGCCTCTCGGGTAATTTCAGGCTATTCACAATGGGAATGACGACAGCCGGAGAAGTGTTGCCCAAAATAAGGCCCAGCATGGCAGCGGGTAATAGCGCCATACCGAGCGCATACATCCCTATCAGCGTCACAATGGACGTAGTCAGAATAAAGCTGCCCAAAGCCAGCTTACCTGTCGTCGCCAATGATTTGCCCAAGACGTTCATGTCCAGCGTGGTGCCGCCTTCAAACAGGATCACAACCAGCGCAATGGTGGCAAACAGGGAACCGACTCTGCCGAAGTCACCCTGCGAAATAATCCCCAGCACCGGCCCGAGCAGGATGCCGAGTATTACCAAGACCAGAACATCCGGGATGTTGGTCCTCTGAAATTGCAGGGACAGGAAGTGTGCGAAGAACACCAACAAGCCGATAATCAATATTGTCGTGGACATTTCACATTTTCTCGATTTTCAGGCAGCGGATTATACATGCAGGGGGAATTATTACCTTTGGCTATTTGGTGCATTAAACCTGCCATGGGTGCGGTTTTAAATAAACGGAAGTGTGTACTAAGCAAACCCAAAGAATAAAAACCAGCTTATTTGCTGGTTTTTTTAACTTTAGGTTTTATTGATTTTGGTGCAGGATTTTTTACTTTAGGTTGCGGCGGCGTTGCCAGCATGTTGCGCAATAAGTCATCAAATGGATTTTGTTTGGTAGGTTGAGAACTCATGTAATTATCTCCGATTGAGCTTCCCCATGAGGACGTGATACGGCAATATTAAAACCATTTACTTCAATGGTTTTTTTATCAACTAAATTCCCATCGAATGAATGCAACACTCTAACTCGGTAATATGCACACGTTGCAACATGGATTGCATCTTTAGGTTTTATATTTGAATCCCACACAACATCACGCGCCATCTCTGCAATTTCTCTCGTCAATGGTTTTAGACTAATAAAACTGTCAAGAAAGAAATTGTTTAATTTTGGCCTAAACTTTGGGTCTAATTTTGGAGTTCCCTTTCTATACAAAACCTCTGCAACAGTCAGTGTGGATGTAATAATATGCGTTGTTCCTTTTTGGCACGCAGCCCAAACATCGCGGCATCCCTGATTTTCCGCACTAGGATTCTCGGCATCTTCGATGATCCTGAGGAACACATCAGAGTCCCAATAAATCACTCGCTTCATGTCCCCGTTCCCCCATTAAGCATTTTTCTCATTTCAACTAGAGAAGGAATTTCAGAGGGTTTGGGGAAATTAATGATTCTCGACGCATGAATGCTTACAGGCATTCCATCTTTTCGATATTTGACCTTCCCTATTACTTCTACACGCTGCCGAAAACTATTGAGCGCAGTAGGTATATCTTTCTCAGATATTTCACACCTTACAGCACGCTCATCTATAACATCATAAATTATAAATCCCAATGTTCCGTGCGCATCTAGTCGTTCCAGAATTCCATCGACAGACCCATCTTCCTCATAAGAGGCTGCCAGCATGTCGTCTGCATTAGTAGCTATAACGCGATCCATTTGTACGGATTCATCACGCTTAGACCAAATGCGGACATTCGGGTTTAGTGTCCCCGCTTTTTTAAACAAGGATGCTAGAGACTTGGCATGACCGATTGCCTTATCGGTAAATTCAATAGGTCTGATTCCGTTAGCAAGAGACCTTATTCCACTAACCATGACCTCTCTTACTCGGTCAGCGTAAGCATTGGTTATTCCTGGCAATACACCAACACCAATACTCCCTGCATATACTTTTACCTGCCAATCGTTTTCAGATGTTTTTGCATTCGCTACATTTTTAGAGAGCTCTTTAACTAACTCAAGAAAACTATCGGATGCTTTTTTATAATCGGCAATAGAAATCACTTCCTCATCAATTTCAAGGGTAATGTCAGTAGTAATTTCTTCTAATTTTATTGCCATAGCAAAGCTAAGAAAACTGCTCCGTAAGGTTATGAATGCGAGTACATCAACCGCTTACCTGCAATACCTTTTAGTGCGCTATTCATGCGCTGCGCATCAGTAAAACCAAGTTTAGCGCGATGATTCCAACGGAAATCAAACTCGTTCGCGTAACGCTGCAAATGCTGTTCGCTGACATTGTGGAACGTACCATAAAGACCGCGTTTCAGTATTGCGAAGCTCGACTCTACAGTATTCGTAGTAACGTCGCCACGTGCATATTCTCCGGCACTATGATTCACGCTTTCATGCCTGTCAAACTCTTTCCCGATCTTCTTATATACCTTTGCATCATCAGTCATCAGCCGCGCTTTTTTATTTATTTGCGCCTTTAGTATTGGGCGTAAAGTTTCTGCATTTACCGCTGCAACATGGAAAGAACGTTTTTGACCATTGCGCTCAACAAGCGAAACGACTTTCATTTTATGCGCGAAACCACGCGCCCCTTTTGCTTGCTTGCCGACATTACCCCAATAGGTTTCATCAACTTCAACTGGATTGCTATTCCCGCCAAGCAGTCCGCCACCTTCGCTAGTCATAGCCTCACGGATGCGATGCGACATAAACCAAGCAGTCTTATAGCTGACACCTAACATGCGTTCAAGTTGCTTGCTGCTGATGCCTTTTTTGCTGCACGACATCATGTAGCAGGCTTGCAACCATTTATGTAGTGGCACTTTGCTATCAGTAAATAACGTTCCAACAGTTACCGTGAACTGTTCGCGGCAATCCGAGCACTTGTATAGACCAGCGCGATGGGCGATGCCTTCAAGTTTATAGTGTTTCCCTACGCATCCGCAATGAGGGCAGACAACACCATTAGGCCAGCGCAAAGCCTCTAGGTATTCACGCGCTTTATCTTCATTTTGGAAGTGTGGTTGATTCAATATTGGGGTAGTCATGATTCAGTTCCTTTAAATTATGGCTGAATCATAAACCCTTAAATTGGGTTTGTCAAGTACATACTTCCGTAAATAAAGCCTACCACACACGAAAATATCGTTACAGCATCCCCGCACACAACAAACGAGTCACCGGGGCAAGCACAGACACCATATCAACTTGTAACGTAAAGCACACCGCGCCGCACCAGATACTTTTCAACTTCCACCGCAAAGAACACCACGCTGGACAACACTAGGCACAGCACCAGCTCATCCAGACTCAACGGCTCGGTCTTGAAGATCGGATTGAGCGCCGGTACGTAGATCGTCGCCATTTGCAGTACAAAGGTCAGCAGCACGGCCGACAACAACATGTTGTTGGAGAAGATGCCCACGCTAAATAGAGAATCCTTCTCGGTGCGTATCGCGAGCACATGGCCCATCTGCGACAACGTCAGTACCGTGAACACCATCGTCTGCCAATGCGAAGTGCCCGTGTGCAGCGCCCAGGCCTGGGTCAGCAGGCACACGCCGCCCATCAGCAGCCCGACCCAGATCATGTGCTGCCACATGCCGTGCGCAAAGATACTCTCGTGCAGCGGGCGCGGCGGGCGGCGCATGATGCCGCGTTCGGCCGGTTCCGCCGTCAGTGCCAGCCCGGGCAAACCATCGGTGACCAGATTGATCCACAGGATATGGATCGGCAGCAGCGGGATCGGCAGGCCGAGAAACGGCGCGAGAAAGATCGTCCAGATCTCCCCCGCATTGCTGGTCATCGTGTACTTGATGAATTTGCGGATGTTGTCGAAGATGCGCCGCCCCTGCTTCACCGCATGCACGATGGTGGCGAAGTTATCATCGAGCAACACCATGTGCGAAGCTTCGCGCGCCACGTCGGTGCCGCCCTTTCCCATCGCTACGCCGATGTCCGCCGCCTTCAGCGCGGGTGCATCGTTCACCCCGTCGCCGGTCATCGCCACCACCTCATCCTTGTCCTGCAGCGCCTTGACGATCTTGATCTTCTGCGCGGGATCGACCCTTGCATACACCCGTATATGTTCGACCACTTCCTCGAATGCTTCCTGGTCGAGCTGCGCCAGTTCCACACCGGTCATCACGCGCCCGTCGCCATCATTGAGAATGCCAAGCTCGCGCGCAATCGCACGTGCGGTGGCAGGATGGTCACCGGTGATCATCACCGGCGTGATGCCGGCGGAACGGCACTGAGCAACCGCCTCCTTCACTTCGCTGCGCGGCGGATCGATCAGCCCGGCAAAACCAAGGAACACCAATTCCTTCTCGACAGAGACATGCGGCAATCCGTCCGGCAATGATGGCCAACGCCGGTAGGCGAAGGCGAGCACACGCAAGCCATCTTCCGCCATCGCTTCAGCCTGTCTCAGCAACGCATCACGGTCGATGGAGGTCTCACCGCTGCCGGTCAGCTTATTCACGCACAAGGGCAACACCGCCTCGGGAGAGCCCTTGGTATAGGCGATGACTTCGTCGACTTCGGTATGCAGTGTGGTCATGCGTTTGCGCTCGGCATCGAAAGGCAACTCAAGCAGGCGCGGCGCATCTTTCTCCAGCTCGGTCTTGTCGTACCCGGCCAGTTGCGCTGCATGCAGCAGCGCCGCCTCGGTCGGCTCGCCGCGTGCCTTGCCGTGGCGATCAATGTGCGCATCGTTGTTCAGTGACAATGCGCACAACAGCATCTCCCACGGCTCGCCCTCGGTTGGCCAGTGCGTGTGCTGCACGTCATCCGCATACAGCGCGGTGACATGCATCTTGTTCTGCGTGAGTGTGCCGGTCTTGTCCGAGCAGATGAAGCTTACCGAGCCCAGCGTTTCCACCGCAGGCAGGCGGCGGATCAGCGCGTGCTGCTTCACCATCTTGCGCGCACCCAGCGCCAGCGAGATGGTCACCACTGCGGGTAGCGCTTCGGGAATCGCCGCCACCGCGAGACTGACCGCTGTCATGAACATCAACAACATCGGCTCGCCGCGCATCACACCGACGACGAACACCAGTGCACAGATTGCCAGTGCGGCGATGGCCAGCCGCTGACCGAAACTGGCCAACCGCTTCTGCATCGGTGTCTTGGTGTCGCTATCCTCGTCGAGCAGTGCCGCGATCTTGCCCAGCTCGCTGTGCATGCCGGTCGCCACCACCAGCCCACGCCCACGCCCGTAATTTGCGATGGTGCCCTTGTAGGCCAGGCAGGTCTTGTCGCCCAGTGGCGCATCGGCATCCGCAATGATGCCGGTCTGCTTCTCCACCGCGACTGATTCGCCGGTCAACGCGGATTCGTCGATCTTCAGTCGCACCACTTCGACCAGGCGCAGGTCGGCAGGAACCACATTGCCTGCCTCCAGCAATACCACGTCACCCGGTACCAGCACGTTGGACTCAACGGTCTCAATGCCCCCATCCCGGACAACACGCGCCGCTGGGGCGGCCATGCGCTTGAGTGCCGCGATCGCCTGTTCGGCACGGTATTCCTGCACGAAGCCGATCACCGCGTTGAGGATCACGATCACGATGATCGCGACGGTATCCTCCACATCGCCGACGACACCTGAAACGATCGCCGCGCCGATCAGCACGATAATCATGAAGTCGCTAAACTGGTCAAACAGCATGCGCCAGGGTGAACGCGCGCGTTTTTCCTGCAACTCGTTCGGGCCGTAGCGTTCCTGCCGCTTCACTACCTCGTCCGGGCTCAGGCCGGATCGCGCACTGGTCTCCAGCCTTTTCTCGGCATCGTCACCGCTCAGCATATGCCAGTTTTGAATGTCAGCTTGCATGCTCGAAAAGTAACCAGGAATTAAGCACGTACAGCATGAACAGGCCCAGACTCACCCAGGTCAGCCCCAGCACGGAGCGGCCTTTCGGGCGGTAGATAAACCCCACCGTCACCAGCGCGCTCATCATCACGGCAGTCAGCGCCGTCAGCACATGACTGGCATCGACGCTCGCCAGCAACGGCCCATCGGTATAGAACATATCGTCGATCGCCAGGATGATGATGTCGAACAGGTTGCTGCCCAGCAGGTTGGCAATCGCCATGTCCAGCGCGCCAATGCGCAGTGCTGAGATGGTGACGGCCGCCTCCGGTGCGGAAGTCACGGCTGCCACCAGCAGCGTGCCGACAAAACTCTGTCCCCAGCCCATCATCTCGGATATACCTTTGGCGACAAACGGCAGCCACGAGCCCGCGAGCACCACTGCCCCAGCGGCCTGGGCGTAACCCTTGATTGCGCTGCGCAGCGTCACATCGGGATAGCGTTCGGCGGACTCCTCGGTATATTCAACCACCGTACGGTGTTCGTAACTGTAGACCGCGCGCATCGAGACAAGGTAGACCAGCACGATGAACGGCGAGTACAGACCGACATTCCAGATCACCGGGCTGATTCCCGCATGATCCAGCAACAGGCTGAAACCCGCGAACGCGATCAGTATCGTCCCCAGCGAAGCCGACAGAATGTGGCCCTGTGCCGCACGGCTGTACAGGGTCTCCTGACGGTACAACGCATCCAGCATCACCAGGATGGCGAGGTTGAACACCGTGCTGCCCAGCACATCACCCACCGCGATATCGGGCGTCTTGGCAAAAGAGACAGAGGAGATGCCGGTCACCAATTCCGGCAGAGAAGTTGCGGTGGAGAGCAGCACCAGCCCGACCCATGAGGCAGAGATACCGGTCTTCTCGGCGATTATGTCGCCGTAGCGCGACAGGTAATACCCCGCGTAGCCAATGATCGCGAGACAAAATAGCAGTTGCAACCAGAGCAGCATTTAAGACCTCCCTGAATTAGTGCATAGCTCAATGGTACATCTAACCGCCGCCCGTTATAAGTCGGCATTGCGCAAGAACTGTCCAAGCCCGGATACGCAACAATACTTTTGTTGTTAAGATTCCGCCGGTAACATCCCGCTGCATCATGTTGTGTGCTATCGATCCGTGCCGAACCGTACGGAAATTTTAGGAGAGTTTGATTATGGCCAGTCTGGAAGCACACTATTCCGCCAGCGACATCGAGGCACGTATTCTGGCTGCGCTACGCACGGTCGGCCTGGATCCGGAACAAGGCATCACGCCGGAACAACTGGGCGCACTCGACCATTTCCACACCGGCGGATTCCAAGCCTCGCGCGAGTTGCAGGAGCTGGCGCAGATACGCGCCGAAGATCGCGTGCTCGACATCGGTGCCGGCCTGGCTGGTGCCGCACGGATGCTGGCGCATTCTCCTGGCTGCCGCGTTGACTGCGTCGAACTCACCGCAGACTACTGCACCGGCGCGAAACTGCTCAACCGGCTCACCGGCCTGCAAGACCGTATCGAGATACATCAGGCCAGCGCGCTCGCCTTGCCCTTCCCCGACAACAGCTTCGATGTGGTGTGGATGCAAAACGTCGGAATGAATATTGCCGACAAGCGCACGCTTTACGCCGAAGTCAGCCGCGTGCTCAAGCAAGGTGGCCGCTTCGCCTTTCAGGAAATGACCGCCGGCAACGACAACGCCACCTTCTACTATCCGCTGCCCTGGGCCAGCGCCCCCGCCGACAACAACCTGATCACGGCCGCCGCGATGCAAACCATACTCGACGAATGCGGGCTCGTCGTGGATAGCTTTGAAGATGCCAGCACCATGATATTGAACAGCCCCCCGCCGGTGAGCTCGGCGGCGGCAAGCGTCACGCCGGTGGTGAAGGAAACACCCGCGCCTCAACTCGGCCTGTCCGTGTTCGTGGATAACCTCGCGGAAAAAGCCACCAACGCACGACGCAGTTTGCAGGAAGGCCAAACCAGCTTTGTCCGGGGCGTGTTCCGGGCGACATGATCAACCGCACGAACACATGAGGGGAGCAAAATGAAATACCGGCACTACAAGGGCGGCATCTACGAGATAGTGTGCGAGGCAAAGCTGGAGTCCGACCCTGCAGTCATCATGATGGTGTACAAGAATGAAGCCGGTACGATCTGGACACGGCCCAAGGTCGCCTTCTTTGAGCTGGTGGAATGCGAAGAAAAAACCGTACCGCGCTTCGCCGCAATTGACACCCCTCAGGATCAGTCCGCCGGCGTGTATCCCGGCCAGTGATCAACGCAACCCACTCAACCAGGTCACCCGCTATGCAACAACTCGAATTTCAACTCAACGGCGAGTACATCGAACTCAACCAACTGCTCAAGATGGTCGGTCTGTGCGACAGCGGCGGCGCGGGCAAAGCGCTGGTCGCCGAGGGCGTGGTCTCCGTCGATAAGCAGGTGGAGCTGCGCAAGACGGCTAAGATACGTGCCGGTTCGATAGTGTCGCTGGGTGATGTGCGCATCAGTGTGCTTGAACAATAAAGTTACAAACTCGGACAGCCGCTTAGTGCCCAGGCTGTGTAAAAACTCAGAAATTGTATCAGGCGTGCGATTTTGAATTTAAAATCGCCAATAGTGACGTTCAAGAACTGATTACCACATCAGTAATTTTCAGAATTCGAATCATAAATCTTTTCCGGGTAGGCCTGCAGCGGGTCTGTAGGAGCACAA
>Ga0224495_10000346_pt1 | contig 37572 bp, 37 predicted proteins | sample SF_Jul11_sed_USG_FD_168128 | JGI IMG/M metagenome (GOLD analysis project Ga0224495, IMG submission 168128) | Sediment microbial communities from San Francisco Bay, California, United States - SF_Jul11_sed_USGS_4_1 | ecosystem: Environmental > Aquatic > Marine > Sediment | place: USA: California... | reverse complement strand
CCACATGAGCCTGTCGATGAAGTTTCATCGACGGCCATCATAGCACCAGGCGAGCAACAGACGGCGCCCTGCTCACACCCCCACCCTCCCAGGTGGGGAACTCCCGCGTAATTAGAGTCCATCTATCAGCTATTGATCTCACCTCGGGAAGGCACGTAATGCCCAGCACCGAACGCGCCACGATCACCTGCACATACCATGAGAAGCCGCACGAGTAGGCCCACAGTCGTGCGCCCCATCATGCACCGCTACCCTCTTGTTTAGACTAAACCTCGGTTGCGCACAACGTCAAGAAAGCGAACGGGCCGCGTGACAATTCCACATCGCCCCTCCTTCCCGTGGATAAAATGTATGTCAAGCGAAGGGACGGAACGCCGACCTTGGAAGGAACCTTTCCGAGAGGATCGGAGTGGCGGGCACATCTGTCCTGTACCAATCGATCTCGTTACGCGGTCCGACTTGAGGGCAGAGAATTCACGCCTTTACGACTGGAATTCGCTCTACTCTGACTCACAGGTCTTTTCCGGATCTCCGGGTCGGCCTGACCAGAAATTGGAGCAGCTCACCGTCCGTCGTTTTGGTCATCACGGTATGGGATCCTGACGAGACTTGACGGCGCTGTCGCCATGTCTTATAGAAGAACCCTCCAGCCATCATCGTCACCAGCCCGCCGAGCAGCAACCATGCGATCATGCACCCTCCTAAAGCTTCAGGCTCAATGCACCCCTCGCATCCATAATGATCCACGGATACAGGGTATTACCATACACCAGATCGATGTTACACAATCCTGTCCGAACGGATGGAGCCTATTGGACCGGATGGATTCTGCAATTTGTTCGAATAGAAGCACCACACCCCGAGTCCATTCATGCCCTGTAAGTCCAACTCCATCATGCTCTGACGCCTTCCACGATGCTCAGCGGGCATTTCGTCGGTACAAGTCGAGTGAGTTTCAGTCCAGCCGAGGCAAACAACGTCGCGAATTCTTGCTTCGTGCGTTCACGGCCTCCGATGATCAGCATTTGTATGTCGAGCAACTTTCCCCAACTTGGGTCGTTCCCGGCTGACACGACGTTGTCGACGACCAGGACTTTCCCCTTCTCATTCATCGCGGCTCGACAATTGGCGAGAATCTTGACGCACTCTTCATCGTTCCAATCATGAAGAATGTACTTCATGATGTAGGCGTCTCCGCCTTTGGGGACGCCTTCAAAAAAGTTCCCTGATTCAAGCCGACATCGTTGGGCGATACCTTTTGCCGTGATGTGCTTGTCGTTCTCGGCACGGGCAATGACAGCGCTTTGATCGAACAAGACTCCCTTCAAGGAAGGATTCGCCTTCAAGATCGCCGCAAGAAGGCTTCCATGCCCGCCTCCGACATCGACCAGTGTTCGACCTTTAGGGAATTTATACGCTGCTGCGATCGCCGGGTTTTCAGCCTGCGAAAGACTGGACATCGATTCGCCGAACACTTCGAGATCCTCGGGATGGTGCTCCAGATACTGAAAAATCGGCATTCCGTGAGCCTTGAGAAACGGCATCTCTCCGGTCTTCACTCCGGGAAGCAACTCCTTCCAGCTATCCCACATCCACGGTTCGTTGACCATCATGGCCCAGGCGTGCATGGAATTGGGAACGCCGGTTTGGAGCGTGGCGGCAAGAGGCGTGAGTTTGAAGCGCCGGCCCTTCGTTTCCGCAAAGATACCGAGGCTGGCGAGTGCCCGAAGCAGACGATAGAGAGGAACCGGTTGCACATCAGCAGCCGAGGCCAAATCTTCAACCGTCCTCGAACCGCCTTTCAACAAGTCGGCCAATCGAAGCTTTGCCGCAACATGCACAAGGCGCGACGCCCAGTACCCAATGGCGAGATTCCTCATGAGTTCCGGCGGTGACAGCTTCCTGGGCATACCACGCTCCTTCAATTTTCTCGCACGGTTCCCGTCTAATTCATCATGTCCGGCCTACAACAGACCGGCCATACCTTCTCAAGAGTCGAAATCGTGAAGGCGTAGCGAATCATGCTGGAGGAAGAGCAAGGTGTCAAGACAGAACACGGTTCGGATGTGATCCGTTTTTGAGCAAAGGCTTGGCAGTAAGATGAAAGGAGAAACAGAATCCCCGTCGATCCTCTCACTTGTGGTGTTGGTGAGTGAGAGCCAGTGCGTGCAGCACGGCATTCAGATTTTCCAGAATCCAGAGGTGCCCGGCATCGGGGACAAACTCAGCCTCGCAGGTCGGGATCGTATCGCGAAGGTATTGCCCAATGGCCGGTGGGACACTAAGGTCCAGTTCGCAAAACCAGCAATGGACTTGGACCTTGATTTCGCCCAGCGGAAATCCCCACGGACGCCCATGGTTCGCGTTCATATCATCCACCATCCCCTGCGACCCGTTGCGCAGTGCCTCGGCAAAATCCTTGACCAACAACTCCTTGATTTCGGGACGAGCCAGTATAGCTTTGTCCACGTCATGCACTTTGTACTTCATCGCGTCGATGTACCTCGCTGGGCTACGACGAATCATCGACGCTAAAAACCGTACATTGAGGGTGGACAGCCTCGGCACTCGCCGGGCCAGTTTTATGAAGAACCGGTTCGTCTTGCTCATACCTTCAAAGACATCGGGAGCGTCTATTGGAGCAGGACACGCAACAACACCAACCGACAGGCGTTCTGGCAGCTTCCAGGCACAAGCCAGCGCACCGGGACCACCGCCGGACACGCCGACAATTGTGAACGTGTTAATAGCCAGAGCGTCCGCCAGCTGAGTCACATCATTTGCCCAATCCAGAAGAGAGCGCTGTGGATTGGGATCCGATCGCCCGTAGCCTGGTCGATCCGGCGCTACGATTCGCAAGCCCGGTGGGAATGGATCATCCGGGAGAAGACCCCAGGCGAGGCGGGATCCCGGAAGACCGTGGAACAGGAAGACGGGAACGCCGCTCGGATCCCCATACTCGGCATAGGCCAATCGTCGTTCGTCCGACAACTCTATGGCCGCATCGATTCGGGCTGGTGTCATCGAGGTCAGAATCTCTGCATTCAGCAGGGCTGCACATGAAAACCTGCCATTCGGCCTGCGACTCACGTGTTCAGATTGTCAGCGCTTCACCGTACTTCAGAATTGTGCACTCGACACCCAGCCGCTCCGCCTCTCGCTTGAATCGCTGATCGTCCGCCACGGCAAACCGCCGCTTCCAAAACAGCGGAATGCTATAGTGACAGGGGATGACCCGCCTCGGTCGAATCAATTTGACGGCTTCCAGCGCCTCATTAACATCCATGGTCCAGGTGTTCCGGCCGAGGCCACCGATGGGCAGCATCAGCACGTCCGCGGTCACGCCTTTCCACTCTCTCAACAGCACCGAGTCGCCGAGATTGAGAATGGAGATATCATCGATGCTAATCCTGAAACCCATGGATCCAAGCCCCACTCTCTCGCCCGGTCCAGGCTGTGCCTTGAGCGTTAAACAAAGAAGCGGGATCGCGATGGGACCATGGACTGTCTTGACCGCATCAATCTTGACATGATCGAGAGTGACTGACTCGCCGACATCGAGCGGGTGCAGGTTGTCGATGTGTACCCATGACGTCAGTGCTCGACCGCGAGGATCGACAACCAGAGTTTGACCGTCGATGGTCTTGGTCAAACCTTTTCCGCAGATCACATGAGCGCCTGAAGCCTTCGCAACACGATCGGATTGCCAATGGTGATCGGGGTCTCCGTGCGTAATCACCAGATGGGTGATGGTGGACCATTCCGACTTAGGAATCAGGCTTTCGAGTGCGAACATCCAAAGGTTTTGCCCTGGGTCGATCGCGACCTTCACGCCGCCTTCTTCGATCACAAACGCGTTGTACAGATAGTGAGTGATCTTCATTGGGGGCGCACCTCTGGGGGACAACAGTGGCTTTCCTTCAAGCTACTGTTCTTGTCACCACAACGCAACCGGGCGTTTCCGAATGGCTGCATCCGACCCAAAGGGGACATTCAACAAAAAGAGATCGAACGTCCGCTTTCTTATTGAAAGCTTCGAACATCAGCTTCCCAATCGGAGTCGCTGAGTTGGGCACTCGTATAGCCGCTTGATTTCCGTGGTCCTGTGACCACCGGTTTCAACGAGTTAGATCGCCCCAAGAGTACCCAACTGAGGCCACTGAGCTTTCTGAGTATGCTCAGAAGTAGCCTCATGTCGCAGCCGAGCTTGCGGTTTCGGCTGGGTTGGCGCCTTCGGATATCTTTTGACCCGGGTTTCGGGATATACTTATCAGTAGGTAGCACCCCTGACGGCTCCGGTCTCCGGATCGGCATAGCGTGCTACGTTTGAAGGAGGTGCGATCATGAAGAGCTCTCCCATCCTTCTGCTCCCCCTAGTGCTTCTGTTCTTGGGCTGCCAGGGGCCGAGCGAAGTAGCCACTCCCGCCGAGGCAAAGGACATCGCCAAGGAAGCATTCCTGTGGGGCATGCACCCGGTGGCCATCTACCACCTGCGCTTCAACTTCGCGCAGAACGAACTGAACCCGCGCGCTGCGGGCATCAACCGCCTGAGTTGGTTTCGCGAACCCATGAAGGCCTTGCCGCGCGTCGCCACCACACCCAATGCCACCACGCTCTATGGCGTGGGCATGTTTGATCTGTCAAAGGAACCCGCGGTCATCATCGTCCCCGAAATCAAGGATCATTATTGGAGCGTCCACCTGTACGACAACTACTCGCGCTGGTGGCACATGATCGGTAGCCAGTTCAATGCGCCCGGCCCCGTCCGGCGCTTGCTGATCGGCCCGAACTGGAGCGGCAAGCTGCCCGACGGCTTCGTCGGGGCCGACATCGTGCAGTCCCAGTCGGACTTTGCCGGGGTGCTGGGACGCGTCGCTCTCCCCGACGTTACGGAGGAAGAGGTCCGGATCGTCAACGCCATCCAGGACCGCATCACGGCCATGTCGCTCAGCCAGTGGATTGCTGCCGGACGCAAGGAGGTGCGGGCGGAGGATGTGCCGCTGACCAAGGCCGACTATCCCACCTATCCCGGCATGGAGAATGTTCAGGAAGCGGGCAAACTCACCGGCGTGGACTTTCTGCGCTGGGTCAGCCTGGTGCTGAACGATCCCAGTTTCACCAAACAGACCGACAGCCATCGTGAAGTCACCGCCTTTGCGCGTTTCGAGCGCCTTGGGCTCAAGGCCGGCACGCCCTTCGATCCCGCCGGATTGACCCCCGAGATCGCCGCTGCGGTGGAGGCGGGGATCGAGGAGGGGAAGAAGGAAGTGCTGGAGGGGATGGCCGCGAACTTCACCGAGGGCCAAAACGGCTGGAAGTTCGACAACGACCTCGGCTACAAGGACACCAACTGGCAATGGCGGGCATGGGCCGGGTTGCAGGCTGTTCTCGCCCCCGTTCCCTCCCGGTCGCATACGTCCGCAAACTGTTGGGACGATTCCAATGGCCGGCCGCTCTCGGGCGAGCACCGCTACACGATCACCTTCGACCTGAAAAACATGCCCCCGGTCACCGAGTTCTGGGAAATGCCGCTCTACGATTCCGAAGGCTATTTCTACGACAACCCGATCGACCGCTATTCGCTCAACAGCTTCATGCTCGAGCGCGGCCAGCTCCACACCGAGGACAACAAGCTGGTGATCTATGTCCAGCACGATGAGCCGAAGGACCCGAAGCAGCGCCAGAACTGGCTGCCCGCACCAAAGGAGGGCTTCCGCTTCACCGCTCGTTTCTACGGCGCCGCCACCCCCCTGATCGACGCGAGCTACAACATGCCCGGTGTGGTGCGCGTGGATTGAGAAATGGTGCGTTTTTTTTACCAGCCGCGAAAGGAAATTCTCGATGGCACCTGGACGGTCCCCGAGGTGAAACCGGTGGCAGCAAAGTAGCAGATCATAGGGTGATAACGACAGTACCGTAAGTGAGAATTCGGAGGATGAACATGCTCACAACGAAGAACCTTTATCGAGCCATCGCGATGACAACGTGCGGCATCATGATCGCCGCCTTTTCCCCTGAACAGTCCACTTCAACCGATGACTTGGAGAAACAGGTAGAAGACTACATTCAAGAGTTTCCCTACCAGGAGACTTTTGACTACGCCATGCGGCTCACGGGGGGAGATGCCGGAAAGCTGAATCAATGGGGCCAGGCGTCACGGGAGCTGCTCAAGGCCGGTGAGGACTCGATCGTCCGGGTCAACAACGACACCCTCTACAAGACGGCGTTCGTCTACCTCGGGGATGGGCCGGTCGTGCTGCGCTCGGATTCGCCTTCGAAGGAGCGATTCAGCTCGTTTCAGCTACAGGATGACCGCAACGCGAATTACCGCAACATCATCAATCCGGCCGGCAGTTACACGCTCTATCATGGCGAGAAACCCGGGAACATTACGGGTGAGGCTGTTGCAGTGCCGTCGCTCCTGTCCGCGGTGGTCACGCGGATTGAAGTGAAGGATCCGAATGACGCTGCCGACATGGCGGCAGCACAGGCCGTTTTCGACGGCATCACCATTGGAGGGCCGACCATCCGCGAAATGCCCGCAGTCGATCTCCTGAGTGGTTTCGACGAGCAGGTGGCGCAGGAAGCCAACAAGCGCATGGACGAGACGGCGAGGTCCGTGCCGTTTTCCAAGATGATCGTCGGGCCCGGCCAGGAACCCGGCAAGGATGTCCCCTTTCTCTACCACTCCGCCGGCACCAAGGTGGGCTGGGGTGGACCGGCAACCTCTCACAGTGCCTACGAGTCGATGTTTACCGACTCGTCCGGTGAGACCCTTGAAGGCTCGGAGGGCGAATACGTGATGGTGACGGAGGCGCCTCCGGTCAACGCCTTCTGGTCGATCACGGTCTATGACTCCACCACCGGTCGCCTCCACCCCAACGAGGACAACCGCTACCACATCAACAACACGACCGCCGTCAAGAATGAGGACGGCACCTTCACCTTCCGCTTCAAGGTCAAGTGCGAAGACGGCGACCAGAATTGCCTCGAGATTCCTGCCGGGCCGTTCGACGTGGCCGCACGCTACTACCTTCCGGAGCCGGAGATTATGAGTGGCGAGTGGACGATTCCGAGGCCTGCCAAGGTCAAGAAGGAGTAAGGAACGCCTCCGAAATAATTTCCTCGTTGAACGTCAAATAGTGGGGCATTCATCCATCGGGACGATGCTGAACCGCCCGGAGCAAGTCGGGGCGGTTCAGAATAGAGCTTGGAGAGTCATTCGCGAGAATGGAATGAAAGACGATGCAGATGTTTTGCGAACTGAGCATCGCGAGGATTAGACGGGGGCTTCGACGCTGAAGTGGTTTTGAAATAATGCCTGATGTACGTGATGATAATTCGGCTTCCTTCATCCAATCTCTTTTCTCCGGACCTCAGAATCGCTTAGAATCCGAGTACGCTCACTTTTATGCTCAGCCGAGCCCAGGAGAGGCGTAACTCCCTGATTTGCGGGTGTAGTTCAATGGTAGAACATCAGCTTCCCAAGCTGACAACGCACCCCGTCTCCCGATAGCGGACATTCGAAACTAGCGACACGACGACCGCTATTGGCCGATAGCAGCCGGTAAATGCGTTAACCTTTTTCCAGCCTCCCACCATGCACTACCGAACGCTCCACATGATGACCGGCCGCCGACAACCGAGTCAAAAACCTACTCAACGTCCTCAGACTGGAGTCCTAGAACGGCAACACTTTTTTCACGTCCTGTTGCAACCTGACCAGGTCATACTTCACGAGAAAATTAATCCTGAATCCCTCTCCCGACACGTCGTTCTTATTGACTCGCTGCCCCCACAGAAATCCCCCACCGATCGTGATTCCTTCCGCCGGGCTATACATAAGGTTGCAATCGAGATACTGCGTTCTCTTGTAAGTATCAGCTGGAGAACCTTCCGTCGTATTGATCTGAAGAAACCCATAGGTCACGGTGGATCGCCACTGATCATTCCAGAAGTGCTGAATGGCCGCGTAGCCTCCGTACGCAGGCTGAGCGTTGAGAATTCCTGACGAGTCATAGCCTGCATCGAGATTGAGATTCTTTGGATCGATAAAATACCGTGAGATTCCCTCACCATAGACCGCCTGAAAGACGATATTGTCTCTGCCCCATAATCTCAGCAAGCCCGATGCCATCACCCCGTATCCGAACACATGGTCCGATTGCCCGGAACTCGTCACACCACCGACACGACGAAACAGTCCCGCCGTATTGAAGTGATAATCATCGGTTTCATACCGATAGCGCACCACAAAATCAGGGAGAGGGCTCGTCGAAGAAACAGGCTGAGTTGTTACGGGATTCACCGATGGAATACCTGACGAAGGTTGTTCGGCTGACACAGATACGGTGTGACCGGTAGCCAGACGGTGCGTATATCGCACCTGCGGATTAAACTGGAAGATCCAGGAGTTGGGACCGTTGAAGTCTACGGTCTCAGGGATGACATCCGAATCGTGGAATGTCGTCCACGCTTGCCCGACCAGAATGTTTTTCAGCTGGGCATAGAAATGACGCAGACGAAACTCGGTGCGATTGCCGGGGCCGACGAAGTCAATCTCAACATAGGTCCGCAAGACATCCCATTGGGTATCGGTCCGAAATTCAAGGCTGAGTCGAGAGGCCCTAGCGGCCATATTGTAATTTGATACGTCCAGGTTCGGCGTCGGTATCGACTCGGGGCGAAACTGGTTGACATTGCCGAGTTGGCTGAAATCGTATATTGCATCGGTTCTGAGATAGCCTCCTATCCGCATCATGGTGTGAGAACCGAGGATGCGGAAGAATCCTCGAAAAGCTGGATCAAATGGAGCATTGTCCAGTCGAGCATCCGCATAGGCATCGTCAGTGACCAGCCCGCGCTCCCGATCGATGGCAGAAACGACCGTGTTGGTCCCCGATGAGAGCGGCTGAGTAGGCTTCGATTCTTTTTTCTTGATGTCCTCGACTGATTGCTCCAGTTGCCTGACCTTTGCCTTCAATGACTCTATCTCCAACTGTTGAGGGGATGGTTCCGGACCGTGAACCTCGGCACGATGGTCCTGCGCCAACGCCGAAGCCGACATGCAGGTTGTGGCGAAGACGATGACGATCGCCTGTGCGATCAGCGATTGCCAGAAAAAGAGGTTCTGACCTCCGATAAGATCATGTTTCCCCATAGCCACGTTTTGCCTTTCACTGCCCATCGTGCTCCTCGCGCGAAAATTTTCGGAATTTCAAATATTTTCATATGCAAGCCAAGCGTTTGCTGTCAAGAAACGCCGACCACTCACTCGCGCTTGCCCCGTTGGAGCATACAACAAATTGACCCGTGCAGGGCCGTCACCGAATGACACAACGTCCTCATAATCTATCCAAGTCTTGTTCCAGATCACGGCTGTGGTGGGGATTTTTGCCACCAGGGAATCGTTATGCTGAACCAAGGTATCTTCCTAGTTCATGTATGCCCCTTCGTAGTTCATCATGAGTATGAAAGAAACAGAAGGGACATGCTTTGATATTCCATCTTTGCCACTAGGAGGACATTATGGATAAGGTTTGGCTGTATATCGGAGGACTTATCATTGGCACGGCCGTTGTCGGCTATCTGGTTATCACTTACGTACACAACACAGTTCCCCCTTATACCTTTTAAAAAGATGACAACGGACGATCTCGCTGACTGATTCAGGTAACCGCTCTCCAAACGGAGCGAAGGGAAGGTAGCAAGAGTAGCGGTTCATTTTGAACTGAATTTCGTATGATACATGAATCTTCCGCCTCGAAAGATGGCGACAAGAGGGCAAGGCGCTCCGTTTATGCTCCGCGTTGAAGAACCCGTGGTGGTCTGGAATCCTTTCCTTCTTGTCACTGAACACGCGACTATTTCGTAGCGTCATGAATAGGTGCGCTTAGCATGTTGACGAACAATCCAACAAGGAGGGAATGTTATGTCTGGAAGACATCTCATATTCTGCGCCTCCACCTGCTTAGCCTTGCTCCTACTAGCGACCCCAGCCGTGGCCCACGATGCCGATCTCAGTGGGCCATATAGCCACAAGAATGTACCGGCCATGATTACGAAGATCGAATCGGGGCTGATGTATCTTGACATACAAGGATCCTCAGGAGAGAAGGTGTCTCCCCGATCGGTCAGTGTAAAGAAGGCGGACCGCATGGGACTACACGAAGCCAAGGTGGGAGATAAAGTGATCGTGACGTTGGATGAATCGAATGTTCTCCTGGACATTCACGATCCAAACCGTCCTATCCATGGTCATCGCGTGTTAGTTGGGAACCTCGCGTACGCGGATCCGGTCTGGGAGGTAGTCGGGATTTCTACTAGCAAAGGGTTGGAGTCGTTTTCGGTTGACCCTTTAACGAGTAGCAAACTTGGTGTGCTTCAAGAAGGGGCCTTAGTACGAGCGGAGTTAGACGAAACGAATGTGTTGATTGACATCCATCCATACCACCGGTAAGTGGGTCGCGTCGTTCGACGATCGTCGCTCCTGGACCAACGGTGTGCGTCGAGTGTTCTCGACGAGACATTGGGCTTCTAGATTCCCGGGTTCAGCCGCGTCCTCATATGGCTGCCGACATCGCCAGGAAGGCCCGCCTCGCCTGAGCTGGCGAACAGAATCCATGCCGCTCGACAAACCACTGCTCGTTATAGAATAGAGACGGAGCCAGCCGTGAAGGGCGAGGCGGATGTCTTCAACGGCCTGAGGAACGTTTGCACCAACAAGAGCTGCACCTTGAGCGTCCGAATGAACCGCTCTGCGACGCCGTTGCCTTCCCACGAACACCGGGCTCGACGTGATCCCCAGAGAGCGGTGTTCCGTCCGTCAGGAGGGCTATAGACCCAGATCGTTCCGAGAACCGTCCCGCAAGCAGGATCAGATTCTGCAGCGCAAGTTTCGTTTCGGACTTGTTGTCGGACGGCACGGGACGCGCTATTTGCCCGAGGTGAACGATAGCTTGTAGATGCAGAGGGCGTGCCGCCGCGGACACGCCGCTGAAGCTCGTCATGTGCGAGTATATGGAACAAGTGGGCAGAGGCTGGTACGGAAGGTGTACGCTTACCTGATAACAACCGTGAATCTCATTGGATTGATGAGGTATGATGAAAATGGCAGAGACGCTCCTTTGTCGATTTGATGGGAACCTGAGGCTGGTAACGTAACCATGTCCTATCTTGCCCAACATAAATTCTCGATACCCCCCGACCGAGACCAGATCGCCCGCGACTGGGGACGGAGAGGCTACTCCTGTGACCTGTTCACCGATCCTCCCGGTCGAGAGTGGAATGATTTCGTCCATACGACGAACGAACTTGTGACCGTCATGGCCGGCAAGCTCAAGCTGACCATTGGCGATGAAGAAATCGTCGCCGCACCTGGCGACGAAGTGTTTATCCCTCGAGGAGTGGTCCATTCGGTTAAGAATATTGCCTCCTCTACGACGCATTGGCTCTATGGGTATGACTAGCTCTGCCTCAAACTTATGCTCCTAAGGCCACTTGTCCTAATGTCCGCTTCGGTGTAGCCTTCGCGCGGAGCGATCCAAGGAATGAAAGAGAAGAAACACCTTCCCACTGACGGTGGACCGATCAAGTGGACCAGCCCATTTGCCTCATTAAAGCACTCATCATTTCCAGCGGCTTCGCCTACGCAGCCTGTTTCCGACCGAAATGCTTCGCTGTCAGCCACATCCAAGAAGAATCGTGGGCGAGTAGATGTCATTCGCCAGACGGCGCACCGTGGTGGCAAAACCGTCACGGTGATCACAGGGTTCGTTGGGATCAGCCAGGCGGAGAAAGAAACCCTTGCCAAGCGCATGCAGAAAGCCTGTGGAGCAGGCGGAACAGTCAAGGAGGGGCGGATCGAAATTCAAGGCGATCAGCGCGAGGCGGTCGCTCGCATTCTCACTGACGCGGGATTTCGCCCAGTCTTCGCTGGCGGATAAGTTTCACGAGTTCCCATGCGGCGGGTGATGTGCCCTCTTGCTCTTCATGTTCCAGTGCAATGCCGGTACAATGGCTCTCGCGTAGTTAAGGAACCTTATGCTCTCAACGCCCATCCCGTTCTATATTCTTTGTGGCTCGCTCGGTGCCGGCAAAACCACACTCTTGATGCGGCTCCTAGAACATTGGAAAACGCAGGGCCGACGAGCCGGCGTCCTGATGAATGAAGCAGGCTCCGTCAGTATCGATGGGCCTCGCGCCGGCACACTCGCCGAACAGGTGATGAACTTGGCCGGCGGCTGCGTCTGTTGCGATACGAAGGAAGACCTCTCCTGGGGAGTGGCGCAACTCGTGCGCGATCATGGATCGGATGTCCTCATTCTCGAATGTTCCGGATTGGCGGACCCCGCTGAAGTGATTGATGCGGTGACGGATGCGTACACCGCGCGGTTGGCGACGCTTGACCGCGTGATTGCGCTCTTGCACCCAGTTTCGACAGAAGAAAGCCACTCCAGCGCCTATGTGACGACACAGGCGATCCGGTGCGCCGATGAACTCATTTTGAACAAACGAGACCTGTATGTCCCCGGTCACTGGGAAGGATTCCGCGCATCGATCGTCGAGCAAAACCCTTATGCACGCCTATGGGAAACCTCCCACGCGAGACTCGATGCCGCAGAGCTCTTGGCTTCGCATCCGTCGACTCAACACACGAAACCGACAAACGTAGTGTTTGGGAAATCCAGACCTCCGTCGTCTCAACGTGCCGCCTACCATCCCATCGCAACAACGGTTCCCTTGCCAGGTCCACTGAATCGCCGGCGTTTCTTAGCTTGGATAAAGACGCTCCCGAAGCAACTAGAGCGAGCGAAAGGATATTTCCGATTTACCAAGGAACCGGAACTGCAGGAATTCCAATATGCGCTGCCTGGTCACTCCACGATCACGCCTCTCACCCTCTTGGATGAACCGGAACCCGCATTGGTCTTGATCGGACGTGGGTACGATGTAGATCGTCTGCGGGAGGAGTTGTTGTCGACCGTCGAAAAAACGACCGAGTCAGGCTAGCCATTACGATCGAGCTTCCGCACCCTCACTCGGCATGACTGGTGACGTGAATTTTTTCCGGAACCTCGGCCATTGGAGTAGTGCCCATGCGGCTCCCCCTCCAATAAATCCCCCAAGCATCCATCCACCGAGGACATCGGTCACATAATGGGCACCGATAAACACGCGAGAAAATCCGACGAGGGCGACAATCGGCCAGGTGATCCAGCCGGACCTGGGATACAGGACTTGAAGGAACGCTGCAAGTGCCGCAGTATTGGCTGCATGGTTCGACGGAAAACTAAACAATGCCCCGCAGCCGCTTGGCTCGATCTTAGCGGATTCGGCGATGGCCCGGCAGGGCCGAACCCGCTCAAAAACCCATTTGAGCTGTCCGCCGACGAAATCGGTGAGTCCAACCGCCCCTCCTAAAACCGGCCCCCCCAGCAACGCCTCTCGCCGATTGCTCCAAATCCAATAGATGATCGCGCAGGCACCCGGAAGATAGAGCGTACTGCGATGTCCCAGTTGAAGGAAAAAGTAGTCTGCAGCCGACGATTGGCCTGCCAATCCGTTGATAGCCAGAAAGAGCGTTTCGTCCAGACTCATGCATGCGACGATAAAGCCTTACCACGCAAGGGTCAAGCGACAACCGATCTCTTACTCCTACCCCCAAAAGACTTTATTTCGACTGATCTAGAGACCTGGGTGTCGCTGGGGAAACAGAAGCAACCTACAAGTCTATCCGGAGTCCGCTTCCGTGCCGATGATGATTTCCATTGTCCCTTTCGCTACCGATGGATCGAGCACGAGTGAAGGATCAAATCCGATGGAATCGAACGCTCTCGCCATTTGCAGAGCGAACACTGGAACCTTCTCACGGTCTCGAACTCGGATTTCAAACCCATCGATGCCTCCACTGAACACCCCACGACTCACATGGATATCGATCCACCCGGCGTCTTTGAGAATACTCGACACTTCTTTTGCAAACTTTCCAGCTTCCTCATCCCCCAACACGGCGATGATTTTTACCGGGCTCTTCTGAATTGGTTTCAACGCTTGTTGTAGGCGAGTGCGCTGCTCGTCCGAAATGATCCTACTCGCTATTCGCTCTTTGACCTTCATCAGTTCAATTTCCGTTTGAGCCGCTCGTTCTCGGAGACCAGCCGCCTCGAGTTCGAGTTTACCGGTGCGCTGTTTTGCTGCCGCCATATCAGCCAATGCCTTGGCTGTGCTTTTGCGCACCAGTGCAGTCTCTTTCTTCGCTTCCTCTGATTGAGCCTCCGCCACCTTCATCAAGTCTTCTGCTCGAGCGGCTCGTTCTCGAAAACCTGCCGCTTCAACTTTCAGTTTACCGGCACGCTCGTTCGCTACTGCCAAATCAGCCAGTGCTGATGCATAGTCCGATTCAACGCGCATCCGGGCTTCTTCTTTCGCATCACTGACCGTGAGCGACACCCACCAAGACACGCAGCCAAACAACGCACCAGCCGCTGTAAACACAACAGCCGTCTGTCTGATCCAATCTGCAGATTGTTTCAGATTGGAGCGCGCGTCGGTGAGCCTTTGGGGGGGTACCTCCTCCGCCGAACCCATCTCACCGTTCAATGAATTGGCCTTAAAAGCGAGCCACAGCAACAGACACCCCAACAAAGCACCGGCCGCAGTCATCCCTACAGCAACTATTCCTGTCCAGAATGCCCACGATTCCAGTGTGAACGGACCTATCTCACTCTGCATGGTTCTCGCCTTACCACTTAAACGATGGGACAGCCTTGCTAATGATAATCGTTGTGCGAGTAGATTACAAAGGTGAGTCTGAGGCACCGGAACAGTGAAGGAACGTATACGTGACCGGGCATACGCAGTCTATAGGCCTTGGTGACAAGGCAAGAATGACAGGGCGTGTAGGATTGCCTCCCCCCCAGGCTCTGATGATCGCGGCGAGGGTTATTGCGTGCGGAAATGAATTCGGACTGTGAGCTCCCCGTCCACCGGATCGTCTCCATTCATTTGAGGATCAAAGGTCCACTTGCCGAGTGCGCGGACCCCAGCGGTAGTCAACTCACGATGTTTGCATGGCTCGAGCACGACGACGGTCACCTGGGCCTGCTTGGACACCAACAGACGAGCCTTCATCCAATCATCGATTTCCTGACCGGTCAGCGAAGCAGGGATAACCGGCCAAGGGGTGGACTTGGCAACCGGACCCAATTGCTGGTCTTTGTTGAGCGGTAGTCCGTGAACATGCACTTCCGGGAGTTCGAGAACATCCTCCTCGTGATCGCTTTCGTGCGTGGCTTCATCACCAACCGCCGCATAGAGCACCGCAGGCCACAACAAGACGAGAGCAAGGAGTATTCTACAAATATTTCGCATAGGCTCCCATTCTACGCTCTCACCGACCGGATGCTCAAACGGGCCACGATTCTCTCCCACCCACCCCAGCGCGCCAAGACGCGTATGACTCCGAAAGGCCGCAGGCTCTCGCTTAGGACCTCAAAGATTCTTCACCAGATAACCAACAGGGTCATCCAGCAAGGCCGCAGGAAGCCCGCCGACTGAGGCGTACCCTTGTGGTACGTCGCAGGGAGACGGGCGACTGAGAACGATGCTGGTGACCTTGTTCGGCATCTGGTTAAAAGAACCATTGCCCGCGAAAGAAGAAGGAGCGCGGCATCCCGGCATGAGACACACCAAGACCGACACTGCCCTCCCCGAAGTTGTAGAAGTACTTTTGGTCCAGCGCATTCACGATATCGAACCCCAGCAATAACTTCTGGCCATGCCACGGTAACGGGATGACATGCGCGATGGAAAAATTATAGATCGTCCACGTCGGACTATGGGAGGAGTTCGTCTTCGCCCCTTCTTCCGCCGTTCGAAGTCCAGATCCGAACAACACCTGCCCCGTGAGCGTCGTTCGCTCGAGCAATCGATAACTCAGCATTCCTGAAGCGGTCAGGGTCTGCTGGTGATCACAATGGACACCGCTCGGCGAATTGATATCGGCGATTTCTTCAAAATGTATAATATTATGCCCAGACTGCAAGCCATAGCCCTTGCACTGTCCCCAAGCGATGTTGGCGCGACCCGTCAGGTTCTCCATAAACCACACCTTGAGCGCGGCATCGGCACCTCTGGTCCATCCCCGATCATAGGCAATATGGTTCAGCAAAGGAGTCGACCCTAATTGGTGGGCGTCCCCCATATAATTGGCGAGCTTATAGTACCCCGTGAGCTGGAGAGTTGCCCAATCCGTCAGGGCATGGACGCTGCCGATTTGGAAGTAATGGGCTCGCTCAGCCCGCGGCAGATTGTTGGTAGTGTCCTCGGGAGCCGCCTTGGTTCCCTCCAAATTCAAGCCGGCAAGGGCAAGCCTTTCGAGCTGCGGGGGAGTAAAGAGCCTGCCATAGTACGCATGAAAGGCGTTGGCCTGGTTGTATCGGTACGTGACACCCACTCGCGGGCTGATCTGCCCTTCGTTACGCTGATACTGCACGATATCGGCGCGGACTCCGAGGTTGAAGGTCCAATGCTCGTTCGGCGTCCACTGGTCCTGGATCCAGAACTCCTGCCGCCACCCGATAAGCCGGTTGTCGCCACCGGCGTTGATCACTCCGCCGGTGGGATTTCCTAATCCGTCATCAAGAAAGGTAAACAGTCTGGTCTTGTTGATGGCTTGGGTGCGATCGATCTGGAACCCCGCTTTAATCAGGTGCTCCTTACTATGCACGTAGGTGTAATCCATGCGCACACCACCGGCATAGCCCGTACGATCTTGGCTCCCGGCTGCGAAGGGTTCTTCGACCTCCGGCACATAGGCGAGTACATTCAACGGGTCGGTCCGGAACGTCGCCCTGGTGTGGCGGAAATACCCCGCCAAGCTGAAAAAGTTTCTGGTATTGATGTCGTGGCGCCACACCAGGTGGCCGTATTGGTTGTTTTCCTTCTGGTTTTCATCCACCATTTGCGACGGCACCGGCGTGAATCCTCCGGGCAACAAGCCGAGAATAGTTGGGTTCGCCTCCAGTCCAGGGAACGTCGGGATCTGATATTTCGCGATGGAGTTCAAGAACAACAGGGTAATGTTATTGTTATTGTCGTACTGATAATCGCCACGGAACATCGTCTGGTTCCGCTCGCTTTGTCCATGAAAAATGGAGTGCCCAGCGGTCGGCGGCTCGATGCCACGATTGGTGGCGAAATGACTGTTCAAGAAATAGTAGCGGAACTTCTGGCCGATCGTCCCCCCATACTCGAAGGACGGATTGATCGTGTTATTCGATCCTCCGTTCATTTGAAGCGACCCGAATCCCGGTTTTGTCCCGCTCTTCGTCGTAATGTCGATGAGGGCAGTCGTTCGATTTCCCACATTCGCTTCCATCCCACCCACCACAATATCGGCCCGTTCCCAGGCTCTTGGCGTAATGACATCCGAAAAGGTTGACGAGACCGTGTCCGGAATCGGCACCCCGTCGATACGGAGCTGAAGACCGGCATGTTCCTGGCGGATGTGAAGCTGCTTAAGTGACCCGTACGCCACGCTCGGAATCGTCAAGAGCAGGTCTTCCAGATTGATGTTGTTCCCTCGCGGAAGGATATCGATTTCCTTTCGGCTGAGTGAATAGGTCTCGCTGGATGCCTTGGTGTTGATCGGCGGCAAGGGTGCCACCACCTCAAGGGCGACTTCTTTCGTCTTTGAAAGGGTGAGGGTCACCGGCTGTGTCGGCTCCTCGCCTAACGTCAACACGACATATTCACTCCGATAGGTCTCCTGCACCGCGCTGACGGAGTAGGTGCCGCTCTCCTTGACGGAAAGTTTGAATTCACCGGCATCGTTCGAGACACCGGAGGATACGACGTCGCCCTCTTGACTCTTCACTTCGATGATCGCCTGCGGCACTCGACGAAGGTCTTGGTTTTGAACCACTCCCTGAATGGCCAAGGCTTGTTCGCCGTCCTCTGCATGAACGACCGGCAACATCCCCCATGGGGCCGACAGCACCATCATCATGATCGTCAGATCCAACGCACGTCTGATAACCGGATACATCGTACTCCTCCTCATTCAAAAGCCGGTGATGAATACACAAGAATGGATGAGAGAGGCGTGCGTAAACCACACCGCCTCATCAAACCCTTCTGAGTGTTTGGCGTAATGCTCGGCTAGGCTTGGGGAGGGGCACGGGAAGGACCAACGAGCAAAGGGGCTGCTGACAGCAGAAGGGGTTCAGACGGAAGCTCCTGCTGTCGGACTGATTCGCAAAGGGCTAACCGAGGAACATCACAATCGACCGAGCCGGCCGTATGATGCTGGACCCACTGGCAGATATCGGTATCTGAATGTTCGTGCGCATCTGAGTCAGCCGCAGCCAACTCATGGTGGACATCCTGGGCCACCGCGAGGGGCGCGAGGGCCATGAGAAGGAGGATGAGGCCAACCGACAGACCAGCTTTTAATCGATCTAGGATATTCACGGCGCTCGAAGTACCACAATTAGAAGAAGCCTGTCAAACAAGGCGTATAATCGGTAGATGCCTTGCTTGACTCTTCAATGAGTTAAAATTCTCGTCATAACTCATTCGACTGTATGGACTTTTCTGCTATGATTTCGTTACAGTACATCCCCTTTCTGAAACTGAGCATATTCGGAGTACACATAGGACCAATAGCCATTTTGTGAGCGTAATCATGAATCGACCGATCGATAATCAACATGTCATAGAAATTAAGGCGCTTCCCTCGCCACGCGCCATTAAGACCAAGCTTCCGATTACCGATCAAGCCGCCGCGCTGGTCGTTGAAACTCGAGAAGCGATCCGCCGAATTCTTCACGGGCAAGATCGTGACCGGCTGCTTATCATCGTGGGCCCTTGTTCCATCCATGATCCCGACGCTGCCTATGAATATGCCGCCAAGCTGAAGCCCCTGGCCGATGCTCTGCGCGACCGTTTTCTGATTGTGATGAGGACCTACTTTGAAAAACCACGCACCACCGTGGGCTGGAAAGGGCTTATCAACGACCCTCGCTTGGATGGCACCTGTGATATCGCCACTGGAGTTGAGCTGGCACGGTCGATTCTTCTGAAGATCAATCAATTGGGGCTTCCCTGTGGGACGGAACTGCTGGATCCGATCAGTCCTCAGTACGTCGCCGACCTGATCAGCTGGGTGGCCATCGGAGCCCGCACGACCGAAAGTCAAACCCATCGCGAAATGGCGAGCGGGGTCTCCATGCCAGTCGGGTTCAAGAATGGAACCGAAGGTAGCTTGCAAGTTGCCGTCAATGCCATGATTTCTGCCCGTGCTCCCCACCACTTTGTCGGCATCAACGCCGACGGCCAAACGGCAATCATCAAGACCATGGGCAATCCCGATCGGCACATCGTGCTTCGCGGCGGAGGCGGGAGAACCAACTACGAAACCGAACACGTCGCCCGAGCGGAAGCCGCGGTTGCCTGCGAAGGCATCGCACGGCCGATCATGGTCGACTGTTCGCACGACAATTCCAGTAAGGATCATACCCGGCAAAGCTTGGTCGCCCATGAGGTGCTCCGGCAGTTCCGCGAAGGCCGTCAAACCATCATGGGACTCATGCTCGAAAGCAACCTGAACCCGGGCAAACAAGCGTGGAAAGAGGGCAGCACACTGCTTCATGGTGTTTCCATTACCGACGCCTGTCTGGGTTGGAACGAGACCGAGCAGTTGCTGCACGACCTCGCCGCCGCGATCACGCCAAAGCCCGTCTCGTAATCTTCAGTTCGAACAATTGACATGTCGCTGGCATTGAGAATCGTCCGTCATGAGCAAACCCTTACTGATTGTGACAGGCTTCTCAAATAACAGGCACACCTCTCGAAGCAACAACTAATCTTTCTATCGCATCATGGTAGGATAAATCGCGATGCTCTTTGATACCCATACCCATCTCGACGACGCCCGTTACAACGAGGACCGAGAAGCGGTCATCACCCGTGCCAGGGAGGCCGGAGTCGAAGCTTTTCTCACAATCGGCTGTGATTTGCCGACCAGTCGGGCAGCCGTTGCACTCGGTGATCAGTACCCGTTTGTCTACGCCTCGGTCGGTGTCCATCCGCATGAGGTCAAACACATCCAGGACGACTGGTACGATGAGTTCCGCCACCTTGCGAAACACGGCAAGGTGGTGGCCTTTGGAGAGATCGGGCTTGATTACCACTACAACCATTCGTCACCGAAAGAACAGCGGGATCGCTTCCGCGAACAGCTCCAGCTCGCTCGCGAGCTCGCACTGCCCGTGATCATCCATACGCGGGAAGCTCAGGAAGACACAATCACCATTCTCAAGGAGGAGAACGCCTCCGAGATCAGCGGAGTGTTTCACTGCTTTTCCGGAGATGCCTGGCTGGCGAAGCAAGCGTTGGACTTAGGGTTTTACCTCTCGTTTTCTGGGATTTTGACGTTTCAGAATGCAACAGCGTTACGCGAGATCGCTAAGGCGACGCCATTGGATCGCATACTCATCGAGACCGATTGTCCCTATCTAACCCCGGTCCCCTATCGCGGGAAACGCAATGAACCATCCTACGTATCCCAAGTCGCTCAGCAACTAGCATCCATTCATGGTCCCACTCTGTCCTTTGAGCAGATCGGGGGACAAACCAGCGAAAATGCGAAGAGACTGTTCAAAATCTCCTGAACTGACGGTCGCGTTGCCTCTGAGACTTCGGAAGCTTTCGAGGGTTCCCCTTTTTCTCCCGTGCACCTCTTGAGCGAACATCATCTCCAGGATCCAATTCCTTGTGTGGAACCGTTCTGGACGGAGCCGAGGGTCCGCGGAGCTTCTGGGTAAACTCCTGAGCCCCTATGATAAATGCTCCATGAGCCCTGGCGACGTTCATGATTTCATGGTCAGAACTGACGACCGCGCAGTCCGCCCCGTACTCCCGTGCCAAACGCTGGATGACCTGATCCGCCCGCTCGCCCCGTTTTGAATAGATCACCTGGACTCCGGCACGATGCTCCCGCTGTTCGGTTGATCGACCCTGCTGCCACCCATCGAACACCACAGTAATGGCATGCTCTGTGCGATGTCGATAGCTGGCCAAATCATGCAGTAACCGTTCACGGTCAGATTCGCTGTATCCCCTGCGAATTCCGCCGGTTCCGAGAAGATTATACCCATCGATGATCACCTGTGTCGGCATCCCCGACGCTACCGTGGCATGACCCGGGGAGTCAATACGGATACCGAGCTACGCAAGCGGCGTAATTCTTGACAAGCTGCGGGACATCTGAGAATAGTTTCAGGATATCTATTTCCTGAATAAAACCATGAGAAATCAAGATCGCCGACCGTTATTGCTCCAGCCCCTTCCCATTCTATTGGCTTGTGCCGCTCTGTTCTTCTTGGTGGATGTGGTGGTCATTCAATCGGTTTGGTCCGGCACCAAGGACAGTCGTCACCCCAAGGTCTCAACCCCGTCGAAGAAGGCTCGCGTGAAGGGCACGCCGGCTTCCCTTGCCCCCGTCACCGTCATGGATCTGCGTGGCGCGAGCAGTCCAAGTAAATCCAGGCTTGTGCTGGATTTAGATCGCCAGCCCGATGTCTCTGAGAAGCGAGTGAACAATCCGAGTCGTGTGGTGATCTCCCTTCCGAACGCCTCCCTCAGCCAAACCGCACGAGCAAAGGTGGATGATGGCACGGTTCCAGCTCCATTCATCGTCACGCAAACGACTCCCCACGCCGTCGCGATATCCCTTCCAACTGCATCCTACGGATCATACAGTCAGTTCACACTGTCCGATCCACCACGGTTGGTCATCGATGTGACGCCTCCCCTGGAACAAGAGGCTCCTCCGACCGAAGAGACGCAGACCTCTCCTCCGGCCGAAGAAAGCCCGAGCTCACCCTCGCTCGCGGCCGCTCCGGTCATCCAACAGTCTCCGCCTCGTACGAAGGACTATACAACGATTGTGATCGACCCCGGCCACGGGGGGAAAGACCCTGGAGCGCTCGGCATTCGACGGACTGCGGAAAAGGACATCACCCTCAAAGTCGCACTCCATCTCAAAGAACTCCTCCGTAAACGATCCGACGTGCGAGTGTTGATGACTCGAGATCGTGATGTGTATGTTGAGCTCGAAGAACGGGCCAAGTTTGCCAACAGCCACGGTGCCGACCTGTTCGTATCTATCCATGTCAATTCACATCCGTCTCGTGTAGTCAAAGGTATTGAAATCTACCATTTTGGTGAAGCGAAGGATCAGCGAGCCCTGGAGGTCGCGGCGCGGGAGAACGGGACGCCCATCAGCAACACCGGGGTGGGGTGGGAATATCTGGTCGCAGATCTCCTGACAACGAAGAAAATTGAGGCATCGCTGGAGCTCGCGTGGAATGCGAAGGAGGCGATGGTCACTCAGATGAATGGGGCATACGATGTCATCGACCACGGTGTCAAAACAGCCCCGTTTTACGTGTTGAGATTTACGAGCATGCCCAGCATTTTGGCGGAGGTTGCGTATATTTCGAACCCTGACGAAGAAGCCCTCCTTCGAAGACCAACATTCATCAAAGGCGTCGCGCAATCGCTCTACCAAGGAATCCTCTCGTTCCTTGCCAATAATAAGTAAGGCCCACGATAGTTCTCTCGGTGGTCAGCGTCCCAATTATTCCATGCCTACCATCAAACTCGTCCTTGAATATGACGGCACAACCTATGTTGGTTGGCAACGCCAGCCCGACCGGCCGACGGTTCAAGAGGCCATTGAAGTTGCTATCTTCGGTGTCACTCAGACCCACGTACCGGTCATTGGAGCCGGACGTACTGATGCGGGGGTTCATGCGCTCGGGCAGGTCGCGAGTTTCCGTATCAATCGTGACATGACGCCGCGTGAATGGACTAGAGCGTTGAATGCGCATCTCCCTGTGAGCATCGTGGTCCGCTCAGCCGCTCTCATGCCGGACTCATTCCACGCGAGACACTCGGCGAAAGGCAAGCTGTACGAATACCGAATCCTGAATCGCCTAGAGCGTCCGGCTCTCGCACGTGATTACTGCTGGCATATCCATCAGACACTCGACGATGCCGCGATGAATACGGCGGCCTCTCACCTCATCGGCACACATGATTTTTCTTCGTTCCAAACTCAGCCAACTGAAAATGATGACCCGATCTGCCGTCTCCAACAACTTGTCGTCGCCCGAGAGGGAGACCAACTACGGATCGAGGCCTATGCCGATCGGTTCCTGAAACAGATGGTGCGATCGATCGTAGGAACACTCGTGGAAGTCGGCTTGAAGAAGCGCCCACCAGGAAGCCTGACGACAATCCTCTCTGCACGGAACCGTTCGGCTGCCGGTAAAACGGCCCCACCGCAAGGACTCTTTTTAGTACGCGTGGACTACCAGTAACCAAGATCGCAGGGAGAAGGTCAAAACACTCCTGCTTGAACCACATCGTCCAGACTGTTGATATCCAACCAGTGGCCAACCGTATAGAGGACTCGAATGGCGTGCTGACGTTTCAGGAGCTCCTGCAACAGATGTGGGATTCCTGCGTTGCGGTGAGCCGGATCGGCCATCATGATTCCAAGGATCGCCTGAAGCTGATCTCCTCCAGCCGGAGACACTTTCAGGAATCCCATCCATACACCATGGATGTGCTCCCTTGAAACTGTATCCCCTAACCGTTTGAGATAGATCTTTGCATTGAAGGCTTTCTTAGAGTTCGGCAATGAGCATTCGGCAAAGCCCCCCAGTCGAGCGTAACTGCTTTGGTTCTGCCAATCGCTATCGACGAAGATCACAAAATCTTCTTTTTCCTGGCACAAGGCCTGAGGGATATACTTGTTGAACAGCACATCACCGTACGAAATGATCAAATCTTTGGCTCCGCCCTTCCGTGCACGCAACGCTTTATCCAAGGAATACAGCTCGCCGGTTTCCGCAAACTCGTCGTTATCGAGATACGTCAGGTTAGGCAGCGTCACCGCCTCCTTCTTGTAGCCACGGACGACCGTGATGTCCTTAATGCCCACGGCGTTATAGCCGTCCACAATGTGAGCGAGGATCGGCGCGCCTTGAATCTTCACCATCGTCTTGGGTTGGTGCTCAGTCAACTCTCGTAGTTCCTCACCACGAGAGGCCGCCAGCACAATGGCACTGGTATTCTCAGCACCTCGTGGAAGATAGCGATCTTCGGCATCTTGAAGTTCTGCAGCGTTTTGCAGCCGGAAGATTTCGGACACCGGCGCGACCTTATCTTCTATGGAAAGAAGATGCTCTTGCTCTTTCAATGTCCGTGCTGTCTTCTGCATGGCCGCTACGGCCGCCCTCAACATGTGATTGGCCCAAATGACCATCGAAATTCCATGCTGCCGAAATACTTCGGTAGGCGTGGCATAATATTTGGTGGGAACGATTACCACAGGACATCGAGTTCCCCATTCCTGTTTAAAGGCCAGAATTTCATCCGGCACCGCCAGGGCACTATGAATGAGAATGCCGTCGGCGCCGGCCTGACGATACGCCTCGGCCCGCCGCAACGCCTCGGCTAACCCCCAGCCGCAGATAAACGCTTCCACCCTGGCAATAATGCAAAAGTCCGGATCGATCTGAGCGTCCTTGCCTGCCTTGATCTTGCCGCAAAACTCCTGCATATCCGCCATCGGCTGGGCATCCCCTTTGATAAAGCTATTCGTTTTGGGGAAGAGTTTGTCTTCGATGCAGACGGCCGCGATGTGGCGCTGCTCCAGTTTGCGGACAAGCCGCTGCATATTATTGAAGTTGCCGTACCCTGTATCGCCGTCGAGCAGAATCGGGATCGTGGTCGCATCGGACATGAACTCCAGATCTTCGAGAACTTGTGTCCAGCTGGCTTCGTTATTGTCACGTACCCCGAATTGAGCCGAAATAGAGAGACCGCTGGCCCAAATGCCTTTGAACCCTGCTTCCTGGACGATTTTCGCGCTCAGGCCGTTATGAGCTTCACAGATGAATTCCAGCTGATCCGACGTGAGCATCTTGCGAAATTGACGTGATCGCGTGATACCAGGCGTTGCACTCATGAGTCCCTTTCTTTGTGTCGAGCAAAACAATCTATGGCATTGCGCCCCTGGAGCATCCAGGTCCCGTAACGGACAAGGATACTCTTTCTCCTAAAATAAATCATTCCATCTGTGACCGGGAGTCTGCCTCGATTCAGCCTACAGACACTTACGTATTTCTCTGTTATGATGCCATTCATATGTGCATCTCACCCTTTACCATAAAGGAGATTCAGTATGTGGACAGCCGTGCGTACGCTCACTCTTGGGTTGTTTCTGCTCAGTCTTGGAGGAACTCCATACGCTATGGGTGCACCCGCCCAACAGAACAAGATGAAGATCTGTAACGATCGGGCAAATGCAAAGGGGTTAGGAGAGGGGAAAGGTGAGGAACGGAAGGCCTTTATGAAGGAATGTCTCTCCGCCAAGTCGGCGAAGGGTGGAGGTGGTAAAGAAACTCAGCAGAATAAGATGAAGGCGTGTAATAAAGAAGCGGGCGAGAAGGAGCTGAAGGGTGATGAACGGAAAAAGTTCATGAGCGACTGCCTTTCGGCCTAAACTTCTTTTCCGGCGCGGCATGTGCCGCGCCGGAGACATTTTGTCAGGAAATCAACCGGCATCAATAAGCGCTACGTAGGTGAACGTTCATCTTTTGTCTCGACTTTTTTGCGAAGCTCGATCAACTCTTGTTCGAGCGCGATGAAGCGGTCACTAATGGGATCAGGCAAATCGACTTGATCCATCGTGGCATCCGGCAGGCGCTCACCCTGGGATTTGATGACGCGGCCTGGAACACCGATCACGGTTGAATTTGGAGCAACGTTCTTGAGCACGACGGAATTGGCCCCGATCTTGACGTTGTCGCCGATAGTGATTCCACCCAGGATTTTAGCCCCGGCACCCACCACCACATGATTCCCGAGTGTCGGATGCCGCTTGCCTCGTTCCTTGCCAGTTCCACCCAAGGTGACGCCTTGAAAAAGCGTCACGTAATCGCCGATCTCGGCCGTTTCTCCGATTACGACCCCCATCCCATGATCGATAAAGAAACCCGTTCCAATCTTGGCCGAAGGATGGATCTCCACGCCGGTCAACCAGCGAGCGAGCTGAGAGAGCACGCGTGGCAAGATGGGAATACCTTGTACCCTCAGCCAGTGGGAAATCCGATAGGCCAACAGTGCATGAAACCCTGCATAGGTGAGAATCACTTCCAGCTTGCTGGTCGCGGCAGGATCTCGGTCAAAGACCGCTTGGAGGTCTTGTTTGATCTGACTCAACATGTACAGAATATCTTACGACGTCAGATCGATTCGATCAAACATACGGCGTGCGCGATCATTCCCTCTTCATGCCCGACCGCATCCAATCCTTCTCCGCTTTTCACCTTCACATTGACCAAATCGGGATCAATCTTTGCCACCTCCGCAATTTTCTTTTGCATCGCCGAGAGATGCGGGCCAAGGCGAGGCGCCTGAGCCACAATGACCGTGTCGATATTTCCCACCTGATAGCCCTTGGCCGTGAGTTTCGACATGACATCTTCCAACAACTTCAAACTGGAAATCCCCTTGTACTTGGGATCGGAACTGGGATAGTGCCGACCGAGATCGCCTTCTCCCATCGCGCCCAAGAGGGCGTCGCAGATCGCGTGGACAAGGACATCGGAATCGGAGTGGCCCAGCAGTCCTTTGGTGTGTGGAATGTCGACACCACCCAAAATCAATTGTCGGTCCGATCCAAGCGGATGCACGTCATAGCCATACCCTACGCGACAGCCCTTTTTCATGCTCACCCTTTCATGGCATGGGTTTGTCGCGAGGCCAAGATCGCTTCACCGATAACCAGATCTTCCGGCCTAGTGACTTTGATATTTTCCCCGCTCCCTTCAACAACTGAAACGGAGTACCCACACCATTCCATCAAATACGCATCATCCGTGGCTCGGACTCCCTCGCCATGCGCTTTCCGATGGGCTGACAACAGCCAATCTCGTCGAAACGCTTGCGGGGTCTGAGCGAGCCACAAACCTGTACGATCAACCGTGCGTTCGATGACATGGTCTGCTCCGACCTGCTTCACGGTATCCTTCATCGGTAACGCGATAATCGCTGCCCCCTTTGCACGGGCCATCGACACCACCTCCTCGACCATCCGCTCGGTAAGGAACGGCCGGACCGCGTCATGAATGAGTACCACATCGACTTCATCCTGCACCGCTTCAAGCGCGTGTCGGACTGAATCTTGTCGCTCCGCCCCTCCAGGCACCACCTTGGTCACTTTCGTGAAGTGATGTTTGGCAACGATTTCCTTGAGGCAATAGTCCATATCACCGTGCGGAACAGCGAGAATAATCTCCTCAATGACGGGGGACGCTTGGAGGACACGGAGAGAATGCAGAATGAGAGGCTGGTGACCCAGCGAGAGAAACTGCTTGGGCACTGAACCGCCCATGCGGAGCCCACGCCCGGCGGCAGGAACGAGGGCTACAGTGCGACTACTCACAGATCACATCCAGACGTCATGACTGCTGACGCAACCTTCGAGAGGCGTCTCCATAGCCCCACACTTCTTCCTCCCCCCGACTCTACCGTCCTCTCTGCACATTATGGACGGAGTGTGAGAAAAATGGTCCGATCCTGTCGCTTCAATAACAGCAACACAGCTTGGTCGTCGGGCAATTTTCCAGCAATCCGCTCGAAGACCTTGACAGATGGTACGGCTTGCCGATTCACCTCGACCACGATATCGCCTTCACGAACACCCGCTTCTTCAATCGGACTTCCGGGTTTGACTCGGACGACCACCACACCTCGTTCGCGCGATTTGAGCCCATACCGATTAGCCAACTCTTCGTTCAAGTCCCGAACTTCAAGACTCGAGAGCACACCCGTCGCAGTGGCAGATTCACCACCATCCTCTTCCCCGTTTTGCGACATCGATTTGGGTTGCTCGACGATCGTGAGGTCCAAGCTTCTCGTCTTTTTGTCCCGAATAAACTTGATCGTCACCTTCTTGCCCACAGGCGTTTGGGCGACGGCGTTCCGGAGATGGGTCGGCGAGTCCATGGATTTCCCGTCATACTCGATGATGACATCGGCCCGTTCGAACCCGGCCTTCTTGGCCGGACTATCATCCATCACATCACTGACCAGTACACCTTTTGCGTCACCCACGCCGAATTGGGACGCCAATTCCGGCGTCAGCTCTTGAATCGATACGCCGAGCCAACCCCGAACGACTTTTCCTGTTTGGACCAGCTGTCCCATGATCGACTGAGCCATATTGCTCGGGACGGCAAACCCAATCCCCATGTTGCCGCCGCTCTGACTGAATATCGCCGTATTAATCCCTACTAACTCGCCACGGACGTTCACCAGTGCTCCGCCGGAGTTACCAGGGTTGATGGCCGCGTCTGTCTGGATAAAATCCTCGTACTCCGCAATACCGGCCGCTCGCCCCAGTGCACTGACAATCCCCAAGGTCACGGTCTGCGTCAACCCGAATGGGTTGCCTACGGCCAGGACAAACTCCCCCACTTCCAGCTTGTCGGAATCAGCCCAGGCCACGGTGGGAAGTCCCGTCGCCTCGATTTTCACGACAGCCACGTCGGTTTTCGGGTCGGTACCGATGAGTTTCGCTTTGAATTCACGCTTATCCGAGAGCGTGACACGGATCTCATCGGCCTTGCCGACGACATGATTGTTGGTAATGATCACGCCGTTCGACTCGACGATGACACCGGATCCAAGGCCCCGCTCTTTTCGTTCCTTTGGGTGCTCGAACTTCCTGAAAAATTCGTCGCCGAAAAACTTTCGAAACAACGGGTCATCGAACGGGGTCATCCCAGACCCGCCGCTACGCCCGCTCTTGGTCGCATAGATATTCACCACCGCCGGCTTCACGGACTTGGCAATTTCCACGAAGGTTTGACTGCCGCCGGCTAACGTCGGTTGGGGGGCAGTTGAAACCGGCCTGGCAACCGTGGGAGACGGAGCAACGGAAGCTGAATCCGGTACCGCGTGCCCCGTTGGAAGCCAACCGAGATCCGAAGCAACCACAAAGCCGATAATCATCCCCGCCGTCAACAGAGTGGCGGCTACGATCCAGCTTCTGGCTCCCCGTGTAGGTTTTTTATCGAACTCCAGCTGACTCATACACTCAATATATTTTCGTGAACGACACGGTGCTCACTGCATCTCCCCGGCATAAATTCCCATGATCGTGTGGAGGAACTTCACTGCCTCTGGTTTTGGTCGCTGGAACGAATTCCGTCCGATGATACTTCCGAATCCTCCCCCATCTCTGATGGCCCGGGCTTCGTCGAACACATTTTTGTCTTCGCTCTTCGCCCCTCCGGAAAAGATCACAATCCGTCGACCATCGAATGCGCTCTGGACCACATGTCTGACCCGTTCAGCCAAGGTCTTGATCGGAATCTTTTCAGCTTCGTAGACTTTTTTCGCTGCTGCCTGCTCCAGATGGGCGCTTGGGAGCTTGACCTTGATCACATGAGCACCGAGTTGAGCCGCAATCTGGGCAGCATAGGCCACCACATCAATCGCCGTCTCACCTTCTTTGCTCAGGGCCGACCCACGCGGATAGGACCAGACCACGACGGCGAGACCGGAGGACTTCGCCTCTTCAGCGATCGACCGCAACTGCTCGTACATCGCGTTGCAATGGGACGAACCTGGGTAGATCGTGAATCCCACGGCAGAACAGCCTAATCGAAGTGCATCCTTGACACTCCCCGTCACCGACGGGAGCGGATCCTTCTCATCATGCAACACATCATGATTGTTCAACTTCAAGATAAGGGGAATCTGCCCGGCGAAGTGACCCGCACCGGCTTCCAGGAACCCCAGAGGGGCTGCATACGCATTGCATCCCGCGTCAATGGCGAGCTGAAAATGGTAGTGCGGATTGTACCCTGGCGCGTTCGGCGCGAAGCTCCTTGCCGGACCATGTTCAAACCCCTGATCGACCGGCAGAATGACCAGTCTGCCTGTCCCTGCAAGTTTTCCTGATCGCAGTAAGCGCGCAATGTTGGTCCTTGTCCCGGCGTTGTCACTCCCGTACCAGCTTAAAATTTCTTGTACCCGATCTCCCATAGTTTCCTCCCGACGACATTACCGTACCATATAATAAAAGAAATAGACGCTTAGGCTCGGCCCTGAATATACAGCTCCGCCTGCTCAACATCGTGCCGGCTTCCAATGAACAAAGGCACGCGCTGATGGAGTTTCTTGGCCTCCACCTCCAAAATTCTTGATGTCCCCGTTGAGGCCTTGCCGCCGGCCTGCTCTACAATCAACGCCATCGGATTTGCCTCGTAGAGCAACCGCAGCTTCCCTTCAGGTTTATCCACTTCCCCTGGATAGAGGTAGATCCCCCCACCGAGCAACAGACGGTGCACATCGGCCACCAAGCAGCCCGAATACCGGCCACTATAGGGGCGGCCGGTGGCCTTATCGTTGACTTTCAGTGAACCGAGATACTTTTTTATACCTTCCGACCACTTAGAATAGTTCCCTTCGTTCGTGGCATACACTTTCCCTTTGTCAGGAATCTTGATCCGCTCGTGCGACAGCAGATATTCGCCAATGCCGGGCTCGAGCGTAAATCCGTACACACCTTGCCCGACGGTATACACCAGCATGGTGCTCGACCCATACAGCAGATATCCGGCGGCTACTTGTTCAGTTCCCCGTCGTATCAGTTCCGCCTCTGTCGGCAAGCGATCCGTTCGATCATACTTGAGTATGGAAAAGATAGCTCCCAGCGGCATATTGTTGTCCGTATTGGAGGATCCATCCAGTGGATCGAAGAGCAGCATGTACTTGCCATGCGGCCAATTCCCCGGCAAAAAAACGGGCTTTTCCATTTCCTCCGACGCCAAGGCACAGACGTGCCCACTGGATTGAAAGACTCTCACGAAGTCGTCATTGGCAATCGCATCCAGCTTCTTCACGGTTTCGCCCTGGACGTTCGTGTCGCCGGTGGTTCCCAAAATGTTAATCAACCCGGCGCGCCGGAGATCCTGCGCAATGAGCTTACCGACCAGGCCGATCTGGGTCAGAAGACTTGAAAACTCTCCCGTTGCCCCTGGATAGGCCGCCTGACTTTGAATAACAAACTGGGTTAACGTAAGGGGGAATTCTCTCATGGTCTCTTCAGTATGGCTCAGTATAGCCGGTTTAGTTTGTGTGAACAACAATCTACATTCACACCATTCCTTTTTCTCTACAGCTGCGCCTTCTCCAGGCCCTCCACCAAATTTGCAACGACCGAGGTCAAACCCGCCGTCATATTGAGCCAGGACACCTTGTAGGTCAGTCGCTCGCCGACCTGAAACGGCGTTTGCTGTCACCCCACAGCTTTGATTCGATGGGGACAGTAGACAACGGCAGAAGAACGACGCCCGCGACAATCGCAGCATGCCAACTAGGCGTCCCGATGGCACGAGATACGGTAGGCCTGGAAGAACCAGTTGCTAGCACCCGAGAGATCGTCTCGCCTCCAGGAGCTCATGCTCGATGAGCGATTGAATGACACCGAGACGCGCAGAAGACACCGCTTCAAACCGCAACACGAGGGCGGGCTGGGTGTTGGACGCCCGAATCAGCCCCCACCCCTCCTCAAATATCGCGCGAACACCGTCCATGGTAATCAGGTCGCGGAGGACGAGTTTCTTGGGTCCGAGGCCTTGCTGTGTTTTCAAACATTCCACGAACTTCTTTTTCACTCGTTCAACGACGTCGAACTTCACCGCATCCGGCAGATCCACTCGGATCTCCGGAGTGACCGCCGAGGGAGGAAGATCTGAGACTAAGACAGAGAGCGGTTGTTCAGATTTCGCCAGAATTTCAACCAATCGACATGACGCATACACCGCATCATCATATCCAAAATACCGATCTGCGAAAAACATGTGCCCGGACATTTCACCGGCCAGCACGGCGGACTCCTCTTTCATCTTCGCCTTGATCAGCGAATGGCCGGTTTTCCACATGAGACCACGCCCACCACGCTTGGCGATATCATCGTACAGACTTTGCGAAGCCTTCACTTCAGAAATGATCGTGCTACCGGGTTTCACCGCCAGAATATCACGTGAGTACAGCACCAAAAGACGATCACCCCACAGAATGTCGCCCTGTTCATCGACGGCTCCGATTCGATCAGCATCGCCGTCATATCCGATGCCCACATCTGCTTGCTGGTCCTTGACCGCCTGTATGAGGTCGGACAGATTCTCTGGAACAGTCGGATCCGGATGATGGTTCGGGAACCGCCCATCAAGGTCGCAATAGAGCCCTGTCACTTTGCATCCGAGCAACTCAAGCGCTTGTTTGGCGACGATCGAAGCCGCTCCGTTCCCGCTATCGATCACAATATGCAATCGGTCCGCTTTGACATGCGCAAAGCTCTTTCCAATGTAGGCCAGATAATCTGGAATGATCGGATGTTCCGACAGACGTCCCTCTCCAGAAACGAACGTGCCCTTCTCCATCACATGCCGAAGTTCCTGGATCTCTGCTCCATGGATGGCGGTCTTGCCGATGCAGATCTTGAATCCATTGTACTCGGCTGCATTGTGACTGCCCGTAATCATGATGCCGCCGCCAACCGGCAGGGTAAATAAGGAGAAGTAGAGCAGCGGAGACGTACAGATTCCAATATCGATGACATTGAGACCACCGGCCAGCAATCCCTTGAGAAGAGCCTTATGGAGGACCGGAGAGCTTAAGCGACCATCCCGCCCAAGACTGATCGTCGTCACCCCACGCGGGATCACATAGGTGGCATACGCACGACCCAACTGCTCGGCCAAATCTTCCGTCAACTCACTGCCGACGATTCCCCGAAGATCATATTCACGAAACAGCCCCACAATCCCCTCCTATCGCCAGATCGACCTACAAGACCCATTCAATTTCGCCCCCACACGAAACTTCTCAACTTCATCCTGGTGTGGTGTTCGATATTCGACCATAATCGTCCTTAAACCTCACAATATCGTCCTCGCCGAGATAGGGTCCGTTCTGCACTTCGATAATATGGACGGTCTCCTGTCCTGGGTTTTCCAAACGATGTCTGGTTTTGACCGGAATCGCTGTGCTCTCTCCTACCTTCAGATCAAAAATCTCCTGATCTCTTGTGACACGTGCCGTACCGGCGATCACGACCCAATGTTCGCTGCGCTGATGATGCATTTGGAGCGACAGCCTCCCACCGGGATTGACCGTGACACGCTTCACTTTGAATCCAGGCCCCTCCTCCAGCACCGTATAGGAACCCCATGGCCGTTGAACCGTGAGGTGTTCCAAATGTTCGGGGGCCTGCTGCTTTTTCAGAATATCGACAATCGTTTTCACATCCTGCGCGCGCGATTTTGGACAGACCAATGTCGCATCTGGAGTGTCCACCACGACCATATCCTGCAGACCGATCGTCGCAACCACACGCCGATCTGCATAGACAATCGACTGTTTGCTCTCAAGATCGATGACTCGCCCAGTCATCACATTCCCAGCCCGATTTTTCTCTGCCACTTCATCCAAACTGCCCCAGCTCCCGACATCCGACCACCTAAACTTCACCGGGACGACAGCAGCTTTCGACGACCGTTCCATTACCCCGCTATCGATAGAAACCGGCTTGATTTGGCGATACACATCATCGATCGCCTGTTGAGGAGACCCATCGTTCTTGAGAGCCCTGATTTGCTCCATCGAAGCCAGAATTGCGGGCTGGTGAGCACCGATCTCCTCCAAAATCGTTGCAGCCCGCCAAATAAACATGCCACTGTTCCAAAAATAATGACCAGCCTTAAGATATTGGGTGGCCTTAGCGACATTGGGCTTTTCTACGAATTTTTGGACAGGGTATCCGCGCAATGTCCCGCGCTTGCCGAGCAGCACTGTGTTCTTGGGCTTAATATAGCCATACCCCGTTTCCGGACGGATCGGCTTGATCCCAAACGTCACCAAGTAGCCTTCTGTTGCCAATTGGGTCGCCAACTGAACGGCCGCCTCAAAATCCCGTTGGCCTGTCACAACATGGTCGGCAGGGACCACCAACATCAGACCCTCGGGATCCCGTGCTAATACCTCAAGCGCAGCCAGCGCGATGGCCGGCGCAGTATTTCGCCCTTCCGGTTCAAGCAGGAATCCGTTAGAAAGCTCTTCTTTCCAATCCGTCAACTGGACACGGATCAGATCCGCCTGGGCTGCATTCGTCGAGATAAGAACGTTCGAGGCCGGCGCGCACCCGAGGATTCGGTGCATGGTCTGCTGAATAAGGGTATGTTCCCCTCCAATCCGAAGCAGCTGCTTTGGATAAAGGTGGCGGCTCAATGGCCAAAACCTCGTCCCGCTCCCTCCGGCCATGATTACCGGGTAGAGCGCATGTGTCTTCCCCATGTTTTCCCTCACCGTCTCCGTGCTGTGTTTTTCGTCTCGCTGCGTGACTGCAGAATCATTTCTGCAAGCTCTCGGACGGCACCCTCGCCACCCTTCAGTTGGCAGACATGGTCAACGACCTTTCGCACTTGCGGGAGACCATCTGCAGGAGTCGCAGAAAAACCCACGGCTTTCAACGCCTCGATGTCATTGACGTCATCCCCAATATACGCGACTTGCCTGAGTGCAATCCCATGCCGTTCGGCCATGTCACGGATCACCGACAACTTGTCCATCACCCCCTGATGAAGCTCGGGAATGGCGAGTTTTTCCGCCCGCCTCGCCACTAACCTGGTTCTCTCCTGGGTCACAATGGCCGTGATGAGTCCGGCCTTCTGCAACAGCTTGATTCCCATTCCATCCCGAGTGTTGAATTTTTTCCATTCGTCACCCGATTCGGAATAGTACATGCCGGCATCGGTGAGAACTCCGTCCACATCGGTCGCGAACAGTCGGATCTGCTGAAGAATCTCGCGAGAGGGAGTCCCGTTTACCGGTAATCGTTTGGCGGTTTTGTGCGTTGTCACAAGGAGAAATCAGCTAAGAACACATGGGCAAGCGCTATCATACCCGGCAGGCGATTTTTTGCAAACTAAAATACACCACAACCTCTCGCCCCCAAGCGGCCTAAACAGGAGAAAATCCAAAAGGAAAATATTCTCGTCTATACCGGCAGGTCTTCAGGCGACAGCACAAAGGACCGTGGTGAAAAACCAAGGTCTCGCGCGGCATCGGCGTGGTCAAATACCAGGTCACGGTTCATGCGTTCCGCCATCTCCACGGTCCAATGCCGGTACCGGGGGAACAGGCGCACGGTTGTCACTGCCAGCCGGAACAGCCATCGCGGTACCGTCACTGGATGCGGCACTTTGCCGACGGTGGAAAAGACGCGGCATACCATCTCCCGATAAGACAGCGTCTCCCCGCCTGAGAGGTTGTACGTCCGGTTGGCCGCATTAGGCAGAGTCAGTGCCGACACACATGCGGCGGCAACATCTTCGGCATGCACGGGCTGACGCAGGCCTTCAGCCTGTCCCAACAGGGGGAAAAAACCCCATCGCCGTACAAAGCGGACAATCTCCGTCAAATTCTTGTCTCGCCCACGACCATAGATCAGCGTAGGACGCAGAATAACCCACTCAACGCCCTGGGACTCAGCCCAAGTACGCAGAGCCTGCTCGCCAGCATGCAGTCCACGCACGAGCGCCTGTTCACCCTGATCTGAGGAATCCTTTTTTGCCAGAAGGCTCGTAGACGACAGGGCCACCACCCGACGAGCACCACTCGCCTCGATCATCGGGAAATACTGCGGCAGCACTCGAATCGGCGCGACACATAACCAATCCTTGATGGGAGGAACTTCACGGGAGCCGGCCACAGCAGGTGAGAGCTGCAACCGCGTCACATCTGATTCGACCTTGCCATCATGGGGAGCCCTCGAAAATGCAAAGACGTGGCGGCCGTCTTTTCTCAGTCGTTGGATCGCGCATTCGCCGACAAAGCTGCTTGCCCCAAGCACCCCAGTTTTCGACAATTCATCCACGCTGAATTCCGAGATGCCGCAAGGTGAGTAATCCGGAGTGGTATGACGCGACGAGGCCAAAGCGCAGCCAGATGCCTAATGCCACCAACCACATCAACGGGCCTGGATACTGATGCCGGAAAAACTTGCGATAGAACCGCATCATCCCACGATGCTTATGCCATTCGACGAATAGTGGACGAGAGCGGCTGCAGACTCCTTTGTCATGAACGATCCTGGCATCAGGCACAAACATGATCTTCCAGCCCTTGCGTCGTAAGGTCATGGAAAAATCCAGGTCCTCACAATGCAGAAAATAGCCCTCGTCCCAATGTCCGACATCTTGTATCGCAGCACGGCGGACTAACATGCAGGCACCGGAAATTGCCTCGACCTCAATGGGGTGAGTCGGCAGCGGCTGCTTGTGTAAGTGAAAATCAAAAAATAAACGAGGCCAGCGATCTGCAAAACGTGACAACCCAAATGCCCGCACAAACGATCGCCATGGTGTTGGAACAGCCCGCCGCCCACCCGGTTGTTCGGTACCATTGGGATTGAGGAGCAGTCCACCCACCATTCCCACATCCTGACGATCGTGAAACACCCGCATCAGGTGCTTCACGGAGTCCAGCGCCAGTACGCAATCGGGGTTAAGAAAGAACAGGTAACTGCCGGTTGCTTGCTTACTCCCTATATTACAACCAGCCGCAAACCCAAGATTCTCTCGATTACGAACAATCTTTAACCGCCGGTCACCTGAAAACTGGGCTTCAAGTTTCGCCAAGCTGTCGTCGCTTGAGGCATTATCGACCACAATGACTTCGTCCACCTGACTCAAGGCGGACGAGACGCAGGCGACAATGCAGTCGCATGCATTGTAATTTACGATGATGAGCGATACCGCACCTGATCTAGAACCGATCTCACGATTCCTCGACCGGCATGGTGATGATGAGGTGCGCTGCTGTCCAGAAGTCGTCGTCAGCATTCCAGTCCTTAGCGAAACTCCGTTACGCTTTAGCCCTATGCTTAACCCTAGGCTAGGGGTACCGGGCAAGTCAACTAGGAGATGACCTGGATTCCGGTTAAGCAGGACTCGGCGCCATAGATTCTATGGTGTGGAATAACCTTACCTTGCTGGAACGATGTGCTTGTCCATCAACCGCCAAATCTCGCGCGCTGTTGCGATGCGGGTCGCATTGAATCGTTTTCCGCCTGCTCATCACGCCGTCCCCCCCGAAGGCCGGTCAGCTCATCGTGGACGACACATGCAACCTTCTTCATCGCACCGGTAACAAACGAACTCGTATTCCAGTCTCATCGACCGAGATGATCGCTCCCTGTTCCAGATCCTTTTCAATCGCTGGAAGCAACCTTAATAAGGCTCTTCTCCTTGGTGAGTGGGTAAACGAAGCGTGTGAAATGACATCTTCGTGGGGATAGGCGCGTGCATTCCACATTCTACGGAGTCTGGAAATCTGGCATGATGGCCGGATGCACACACACCGACGCCTGTGGGACACCTACCGCTTTCCCGGCTTTCGGCCAACTCCAACCGTCCA
>Ga0224495_10000345_pt1 | contig 37624 bp, 32 predicted proteins | sample SF_Jul11_sed_USG_FD_168128 | JGI IMG/M metagenome (GOLD analysis project Ga0224495, IMG submission 168128) | Sediment microbial communities from San Francisco Bay, California, United States - SF_Jul11_sed_USGS_4_1 | ecosystem: Environmental > Aquatic > Marine > Sediment | place: USA: California... | reverse complement strand
AGATAATCTGGCCCTTGGATCAAGTGCAGAAAGCTCATGACCGGTCAGATAACTGTACCTGAGACCAGGTGTAAAATCCAGACCGTTCCAGGTAAAACTGTTTTCACCGTAGGTAGATACAACACTGTTATCAGTTTTCATATCAATGTTATAAACAATAAAAGCATTTGGATCAGCCGGATCAGGCATACCTCCCAGAGAGTTTTGCTGACCGTTAGGCACAACACCTTTTCCTGAAGCTGTAAAATCATAATAATCTATTGAAGCTCCGGCTTTCAATGTCAAAAAACCTGGCAAATAGGCCCAACGTATATCATCTTTTAGAGAAAAAATATCCGGGTTAGAGTTTATATTTATTCCCTTGGCCCATGTAGCTGATGATGAGTTCGAAAAATCAAATTTTGTAACATATCCAATGAACTGCGATGATGCTGTTAATTTATTCGAAAATTTTTCTGATGGCAGATATTCCGATCTGATAATCTGGGAATGCATATAAGAATTCTGACTGACTGAAGAGCCTGCCATTAAGGGGTCTGCACCATCTTTAATTTGCTGATCAAGTGATTTTCCTTTGTCTGCAACACTTAAATCGAGCATATCGCTCATACCTAAAATCATCAAAGAGATCTTGTGATGCGACGTTAAAAAATACCCTGCTTTAAATTGATAATCATAGTAGTTTATACCGATAGTCTGGGTATCGCCTGTTGCCGCCTTTATCATAGCAGGTGCAATTAAAGAAAGATATCCATAGCGTCCACCCACTGCAACATAGCCCTTATTTTCACCCTTGCTGTTTTTTATGGGAGAAGCAAGAAAAAGATTACTCGAAAGAATGCTCATATCAAAACTTCCGTGAAACTCATCCACAGAATCAATGGTTGATATCTCAATCGCACCATTTAACGGGTCATAAAATCTTGCGGGCATATTCGATGAATAGACATCAATTTCTGTCATAAACTCATTATGTATTACACTATGAAGACCCATAAAATGCTGCGGTATAGGCAAAACCACTCCATCCACATAAAAATAGTTGTACATAAGAGGCATTCCGCGAATTACAAGAGGACCAAGCAGCCCCATTCGCTCGATACCAGCAAGTGCTCCTAAAGCTCCCACAGAGTCGCCCATTGTAGCCGGAACGCTTTTCATCTCATCTTTTGTAATATTATATCTGGCCACTTTCTGCTTCTCTTTATCCGCACTGATGGTCATTCCCGCCCCTTTTGCTTTAGGCAGATCAAGTTCAATATTTTTTACAATATTTCCATTTACTTCCAGAGTTTCCCGATATGATCCCAGGCCAGGTGATGTCACCAGGATTGTCCAGGTTCCCTGCTGTAATTCAATAGAATATTTTCCATTGCTATCTATGCGAAATTTTTCACGGGTCTCCACCACACCTAAAGAGCCAAATTCAACCGGCTTTCCGGTAGTTTTATCTGTGATGGTTCCTTCCACTTTAAATTTTTTTTCAGTTCCTTGTGCATTCACAATGTTTACGATAGCAAGGTTCAGAATCACTACTTTCAACAAATCATTCATTTTTTGTCTCATCATTGTTTCTCCCATTGCATATTAAACAGAAAATCCTGCTTAATATGTTACTTTTTTTTCATTTTTTATGTTTGTATTTTCCTTGACACCTTGTTCCCATATCTCCTTTCCTTACTAAAGGTAAAATATTGACCATTAACTACAAACTGACTGACGGTACAATACTGACCGCTGGTCAGTTTGTCAAAGATTTTTTAACATTTTTATAATTTTGAACAGTTATGAGCATAAAAGATAGAAAAGAAAGAGAAAGGCAACAAAAGCATGACCATATATTGAATGTTGCAGAAACCATTTTTTTTGAAAAAGGGTATGAAAATGCAACAATGGAGGAAATTGCTGAAAAGGCTGAGTACAGCAAAGGTACCCTGTATCTCTATTTTAAAAATAAAGAGGAGCTCTATATTTTTATTGCAGGAAGAGCGGCAGAGCTACTCTACTCCATTCTTGAGAATTATATGAACAATGCCCAAACGGGAGAACTCAAATTAAATGCAATCAAAAGGGCTTATCTTACTTTGTATAGCGATCATCACGATTATTGTAAAATCCTTTTTCAAATGTCACGATATGCCCCCATATTGCAAAGCATAAAAGAAAATAGCTCCATACAGGCAGCAATGGCACAAAAACAGCAAAAGCTTCAAGCCTTGATTGTAGGAGCCATTGAACTTGCTTCAATAGAAGGTTTCATGCCCGATCAGGGACCTCAAAGCCCAGAAGAAAAAATGATCACCTTCTTTGCAGGTGGAACCATTCTCGAAGGAATCATGAAGCATGTTCTCGACATTGAAGATTTACTGAAACAACAATATAAAGTAAATCCTCTGATTTTGATTGAAGCAGCTTTTCAGTTATTAAGATTTTAAAGTTTTGCGTTCAGGCCTGTTGCGATAACCAAATGTAATAAAGAAATGATCTTTCTGCCCTTAAATTAAATAAAATATTATTATCAACCATACTTTCAGCAAGGTAAATCAACTGTTTTTATTTTTATCTTTCTTCTTTATTTTCAGATTAAATTTTCCTCCAGAATATTACCTTTAAAAAGCTGACTTAAATATCTCTGAATCTATTCCTGTCAAAAAAAGAACTATACCTGTTTTCTGCATTATTCTTCGTCTAATTTATCAAATATATCTTGTCACAGAGAAAGATATTTGCATATATTAAAAATATATATTAATGAAAAAAAATATTTTCAGAAAAAAATATCCTGTTCACAAAAAAAACAAATTTTCCCTGCACATTGATGGAAAAAATTATTTTTCAGAAATTTTAGAAGCAATTAAAAAAGCAAAATGGTACATAGCTATTGAGATGTACCTTGTTGAGCCGGGTGAAATGTTTAATGAACTGATCGCTGCACTCGTAAAAAAAGCTGATAAAAAAGTATACATTTTTCTGGTGTTCGACTATTATGGTTCAAGACAAGTTTATAAAACAATACATGAAAATCTAAAACATCCTTTTATTTTCTATAAATTCTTCAACAAAATAAGCATCAGCAAACTTCAAAACAATATTTTTAGAAATCATAGAAAAATTTTCCTCATAGACAGCGAGATTGCCTACACCGGAGGTACCGGAATTACTGATTCCTTTTTCTCTACCACCAGTTCAAAAAATTTATGGCATGAGGTAATGATTAAAATTGAAGGCGAATGTATAGAAGACTGGGTAGATCTCTACTTTTCGCATTTTAAATCCCGCTCCATCAGAAAAACACAAAAAAAAACAACTATCAAATCTATTCTTGATTCTCCTATATATACAAAATCAACAGCTCAATTATCACAAACTGGTCGAGTCAGTTATTCCCGCAGATTTTATTACAAAGATATTTTACGTTCTACTTTAAAGCAGATTAAATTATCTAAAAAAAAGATTTATATTGTTACTGCCTATTTTCTCCCTACATGGCAGTTCAGACGCGCCTTGAAAAAAGCAGCCCGAAGAGGAGTCGTGGTTACCCTGCTTTTGCCCGGAGCAACAACCGATCATCCATCGGTCAGGCAGATGGGCAGGCGTTATTACCAGTCACTTCTTTCCAGTGGCATTCAGATTTTTGAATATCAGCCAGCATTTAACCATTCTAAAATATTTGTCTGCGATGACTGGGTTTCGATCGGCTCATGTAACCTTGATCGCTGGAGTCTACAGAGAAACCTTGAAGCCAATCAGGAAGTTTTTGATGAAAAATTTTCAAAAACTGTTATCAAAGTGATCACTTCCGATTTAAAAAAAAGCCGACAGATTAATCTTGAAAACTGGAATTACCGCTCCCTGAAAAACCGTATATACGAAAAATTCTGGATCTCGGCCATGACCATTCTGGAATCACTGTTTTCACCATGGAGAAATAAAAAATAAAAATTAACCCTGCCTGGACTCAATTTCACCCAGCTCTGATAAAAGCGAAAATAGTCGCTTTTCTGTTTCAATATGTTCAGTGCCCCATGTTTCCAACAACTGAATATTACTTTCTCCGGAAGAAAGTTTTTTTTCAAGATTTTGAATTTCAGTTTCAAGAAGAGGTATCAATTTTTCTATCTCTTTTTTTCTAAGTTCATCTTTATATGATAAACGTTTTGTTTTTTGAGATTTATCACGGCTCCCCTTTTCAACCATCTTCTCTTTTTTGGGTTCAACAGGTTTTTCTTTTGATTTTTTTTTGATATAATCGCTGCATCTGCCATACTGTATAGAAACAGGTTTATTTTTTTCGAGCAGAAATATTTTATCGGCAATCTTATCCAGAAAATAACGATCGTGCGAAACAACAATCAAACAACCTGGAAAGTCGAGAAGATAATCTTCTAAAATGGATAAGGTCTGTAAATCAAGATCATTGGTAGGTTCATCAAGAATCAGCAGGTTCGGGTTTTCCATTAGAGTTCTGATAATATCCACTCTCCTTCTTTCTCCACCGGATAACTTGTTTATGCTCTGATAATGCTGACTTCCTTTAAATAAAAAACGTTCCAGAAGATCTCCGCCCATAATTTTTTTTCCATCTTCTACTTCAATATAGTTTGCCACCTCTTTAATCGATTGAAGAAGAGTGAGACTATCATCCAGTATAACCGGTTGTTGTCCCAGATAGCCACATTTTGTATTTACTCCATGCGTCACTTTACCAGTATCTGGCTCAATCTCTTTCATAATTGTCTGAAGTAAAGTTGTTTTGCCGGAACCATTATCTCCAATAACGGCTATTCTTTCTTTTTTAACAAATTCGTAACTGAATCCCGGAAAATATTTAACCCCATCAAAATCTTTTAAAATATTCACAACCTCTACGACCCGCTTGCTTCCTGTAGTATCTTTCGAAAAAAGGTTCCCCATAGTATCTTTCTTTTCCATCGATTCGACAATCGAAACCCTGGCTTCAAATTGATCCTTTCTTGCTTTTTGCTTGGTTCCCCTGGCTTTAGGCATTCGATTCAACCACTCAAGTTCTGATGCCAGAATTTTATTATGTTTATCAAGTGTTCGTTGCTCAATAATGGCCATTTCTTCCTTTTTTTCCAGGTACTGCGAATAATGAGCTTTATATTTATTTATCGATTTATTATCAATTTCAAGAATATGGTTGGCTACGTTATCCAGAAAATATCTATCATGTGTGATGATTAAAATTGCTTTTTTTAGATTCGTAAGATATTCTTCGAGCCATGCAATACTTGCCAGATCGAGATGGTTTGTTGGTTCATCAAGTAGTAACAGATTACTGTCTTCAATTAATAAACGCGAAAGAGCAACTTTCTTTACCATGCCACCCGACAAATTACCCATCAGTAAATCTGTGTTATTAATTTGAAGTTCCGTTAAAATTTCCCGAATTTCCCCTTCGATTTTCCAGGCATCGAGTTCTGCAATTGTAAACTCAATTTTTTCGAGTTTTGTTGCCACCTCATTATTATACTCAATAGTACCACTTTTAATTTTTTCGGTTAAATCTATATGTTCTTTGATAATTTTAATTCTTTCGTTCTCAGAAGAAAATATATGTTCTAAAATAGTATGTTCCGGATTAAAAATAATATTCTGGGTTAATACACCAGTTTTCAGGTTTTTATTTTTTACAAGAGTTCCTTTGTCAAAAAAGTCACTCCCTTCTATAATATTTAACAAGGTACTTTTTCCCGAACCATTCACCCCAATAATCGCAATTTTATCTTCATCATCAATTCCAAATGAAATATTATCGTAAAGCTTTATATCCCGTACCTCTTTGCTCGCACCTGAAATAGAAATTAAATTCATATACGAGAATAAAAAAGCGTGACGCTCTGTATATTGAAAGATAAATTCACAGTAATTTAAATAAAAAGAAACGAAAATTTGAAAACATGAAAACTCCAACCAGATCAAGAAAAAGTGTTCATCAGAAATTATCACATCTCAAAAGAGGAAAATTTATTAATCCATTTTCTGGATTTGAAGACAAGACATTAAAAGATTTTGTTCGGTGGTACTATAAAGAGCGTGGTACATACTCTAAAGAGAGAAGAAATCGCTACAAGGCAATTGAAACTTACCCTAATGATGGAGTGCTGCTTAGAGAGAACAAAAAAAAATTCAGTGTAACCTGGGTAGCGCACTCCACCGTACTTGTACAAATGAACGGAATGAATATTCTGACAGACCCCATCTGGAGCGGTCGCTCCTCACCGGTTCAATTTGCAGGCCCCAAGAGATATACGCTTCCTGCTATAGAAATTAAAAGTTTACCACTGATTCACGCAGTAGTTATTTCACATGATCACTACGATCATCTTGATGAAAAATCAATTTTGCAGCTTGGAAACACGCCAAAATACTTTGTTCCTCTCAAAGTAGGTAGAATACTTAAAAAAATGGGTATAACCAACTATATCGAACTCGATTGGAACGAACAATACCTTTATAATGGAATCAACTTTATTTGTACCCCCGCTCAACACTTTTCAGGAAGAGGTCTTTTTGATCGCTATAAAACACTCTGGGCAGGATGGGCATTAAAATCAGTGCGCAAAGAAAGCTTTTACTATCCCGGAGATACCGGTTATTTCAATGAATTTACTGAAATCGGTGATGACTATGGACCCTTTGATGTAGTAGCAGCCCCTATTGGTGCATACAAGCCGGAATGGTTTATGAGGCCCGTACATATGTCTCCAGGGGAGGCATTAATGGCTTTTGACAGAGTAAAAGGCAAAATCTTCATTCCTATTCATTATGGAAGCTTTCCGCTGGCTGATGATACACCAGAACTCGCAATAAATGATTTAAAAGAGGCAATAAAACTTCAAGATATAAATCCCAAGTCTGTTCAGATTCTCGCCCCTGGAAAAACACTCTGGATCTCTTAACTAATTATTTTAAAATATTATTCGTATTTATATAGTTCGAAAGGAATTTTAATTGAGGGTGTAAAAATATTTGCTATTGTAAAAACTCTTGCCCACCCTTGAAACCAAGAGTGAGCACAGAAATTCCGAAAAATTAACGCTTGGAGAACTGGCTCGCGCGTCTTGCTTTGTGAAGACCGTATTTTTTACGTTCAACCATTCTGGAATCTCTGGTAAGAAATCCTTCTTCTCGCATTTTTTTATGATACTCTGGATTTATCTCTTTCAATGAACGGGCAATTCCCATTCTGATGGCCTCTGCCTGGCCGCTTGTTCCACCACCAGATACATTGACTTTTACATCATAACTTCCTTCAAGTCCAAGAACTTTCAAAGGCTGCATTACTTTATGTACATCCACAGATCTTCTGAAATAATCTGCAATGGGTTTTTTATTCACTGTAAAAACACCTTTTCCATTTACAAGCTTGGTTCTGGCTATAGATACTTTTCTACGACCTGTGGTAATTCTTGCATTATCATTACCTTTTTTTCCTGCTCTTGGTTGTTTTGCTGTTTTCTTTACAGCAGATGTTTCAGTTCCTGAAGTTGCTGATTTTTGTTCAACATTTTCACTTTTAATTTCTTCGTTTTCGCTCATTTATGTTTCCCCTGTTACAAAGTAACTTATAATATTGAGACCGGTTCAGGTCTTTGTGCTTCCATATGGTGCTCAGAACCTTTAAAAATTCTGATTCTGGTTGCCAATTTTCTTCCATGGCGGGTTTTAGGTATCATTCCAACAATTGCGTCCATAATTACCTTTTCTGGTCTTAGTGTCATCTGGCGCTCCATATTTCTCTTTTTGATTCCACCAAGAAATCCTGTATGCCAGTAATACATCTTGTCTACAACCTTGTTACCAGAAACCTTGATTTTTTCTGCATTTATAATAATTACTTTATCTCCCAATGCTACTCCTGGCTGATATGCAGGCAGGTGCTTTCCCATTACCCTGTGGGCAATCGCTGTAGCCAGGCGACCCAAAATCAGACCATCTGCATCGACGACGATCCACTTCTCATCTATATTCTCTTTTTTTGTGTGCGTTGTTCTTTGTCCGTATAATGGATCCATATTTTCCTCTTGATTTTAACTTTCTACTCTGTAAGCATCTATTGATAAGGCCAAAAATGAATCATTATATGGGATGTCAACTTTTTGTTTTTTAATTAGATAAATTCCATGAAATCCTGATTCGACTTTCCAGAACAGGTATTGCGAAATACAACTCCTGAAAACACTATTTTATAAAAAATTAAACCGAATTTATACCCATAGTTTTCATCTGCCTGGCAAATAACAACAAATCATAAAGTCATGATCTTTCATATCATGAGGAATTCATATTTATTGCATTCTGGTGATAGTTAACTGTATTTAAGTAAAACAAGCGAATTAATATAAAAATAATTATTTTATCTGAAAATTCAAATACTAATTACATCAGTTATGATTAATTGCCTCCGAATAACCCTATTTTTGCTGCAGAACAATACTATTTTTTTCAGGGGCATTTTGATATAAAAAAATTCTTGAAGCTATATGTAACTTACGATTTATCACATTTAATGGAAAATTGTTTATTTTGTTCTATCGCAAACGGAACGCTGGAAAGCAAAATTATTATAAAAGAAAAAAACTGGATATCATTCTGGGATGCTAACCCCGTAGCGCCCTTTCATGCGCTTATAATACCAAACAGGCATTATAATAGTCTGAATGAATTAGAAGATCCGGAATTATATTCGGAATTAATTCAAGGAGTTAAAAAAACGGCTCAGAAAGAAAATCTTGAAAATGGTTACCGAATTGTAATAAATACCGGTACAGATGGAGGACAAACCGTTTCCCACCTTCATATACACCTGCTTGGTAAACGCAAAATGGGCTGGCCACCTGGTTAATCTTTTTTAACTTTATGTCCAATGAACTGACAGAAAAATTTGGTAAATCATACCCGGCAAACACAGTCCTTTTTCATGAAGAAGAACATGGCGATTGCATGTATATTATTCAACAAGGTGAAGTAGCTATTAACAAAAAGTCAAAAAACAGCGAACATATTCTTGCCATTTTAAAAGCAGGTGACTTTTTTGGAGAAATGGCTCTTTTTACGAACCCTTTGCGCTCTGCAACAGCAATCACTACAAAGGAGTCTGTCTTACTTAAAATCGACAAAAATGCTCTCGATTATATGCTAAAATCAAATCCTACATTTGCGATGAAAATGATCGAACGTTTATGTGAAAGATTGAAAAATGTAGATAACCAGTTAAGCGAGCTGATAGACCTAAGCCAGGAGACAAAAATTCTTAGAAGTTTAATGAAAGCCTGGGAAAATCTCGGTATAAAAGATTCAACGGGCAAATCCATGCTGGTTGCCTATGATAGTTTCAATAAAATTTTAAAAGAAGAGTATAATTACAGCGATAGTTCTATTAACAAAACTCTACTGGCTTTTAAAGAAAAAGATCTTATTCAATTAAAAAAAGATACCGGAGGACGGATTTACATAACCCTCTCCCCCAGAATCTTTCAATATTTTGTTCATGCGTTATAGATCAATTACTTCCAGTGAATACATTCTCCTGGGCAATCATCGATCATTTCCTGAACCTTGTCTATGTCCGCATCTTTAACTGGTGCCTCACCAGGAACCCCATCAACATGAGCTTCAGCAAGCTCATCGTCATCCATACGGAAGTATTCAGGCAAACCATCGGTGCATAATGCGCAACTGGTACACTCATCTTTTGTAACATAGGTAATTTTTCCCATTTCATTCTCCTTTTATTATTTATTGCATTTTGCAAGACCACCTCAAAGGGTTGACTTTACAACTATACCGAATTGTAAAAATAAAATATATTGACCATCAATTTATTTATAACAACTCTTTTAAAATTGAATTATTAAGTAAGACTGCTTTATGCAATTAATATAAAACAATTGACAACCCGATAATCAGTATATTTATAAAAGTAAAAACGTGCAATGAGTGATAAGTCCATCTTTTACAGTGATTCGAACTTTAAACCTTTAAGTATTGATTTTTCCAATATTGATATCGACCAGAACTATTTTGGTTATCCACTTCAAATACCATACATCCATATCTCTGGAAAAAACAATGGTCCTAAACTGGTTTTAATTGCAGGAATTCATGGTGATGAGCTGAATGGAGTACAGATCATTCATCAAATTGCGCAAATTTTGCAGAGCCATCTCCTGGAAAAGGGACAAATCTTAATGGTTCCGATAGTAAACGTCCCGGGATTTAATACGCATAGCCGCTATTTGCCTGACAGGCGAGATCTAAACAGATTATTTCCCGGTTCAGCAGAAAGCACAGAAGGTCACCGCCTTGCGGATCTCATCTGGAAAAGCTTTATTGAAGATGCGAATTATGGAATTGACCTGCATTCTGCCAGCTATAGCAGATGGAATTATCCACATATTCGTGCAAACATGAAAAATAAATCAATCAAGAATATGGCTCAACAATTTGGAGCAGACATTATTCTGCACAGCAAGGGGGTAAAAGGCTCTCTGCGACGCTCTGCCCAGGATGCAAATATTCCCTTTATACTATTTGAAGCAGGACAGACCAACCGGTTTGAAAATAATTTGTGTGACATAGGAGTAATGGGAATACTCGGGGTCATGAGGCATCTTGAAATGATAAAATCCAAGCCTCAAAATTACCTCTGGCCCAAACCAACTCTGCAGTATTATCAAAACTCCCACTGGATCAGGGCAAATGGGGCTGGATTGTTTGTTCCAAATGCCGTTCCGGGCGATACTGTTTCAGAAGAGACATTACTTGGAAGCATATTTACGCTTACAGGAAAATTAGCCAGTAAAATTACCAATAACAAATCTGGCCGGATCATGGGCTTTAATCTTCACCCTCAAGTAGTACCTGGAAGGGCTCTTTTTCATGTTGCTTACAAACCCATTGAAATTTAACCGAATAAAGGATTTACCGGCCATAACATCTTTCTATTATGTCTCTTATGGCAGATGATAAACAAATCCCCCTACCCGATGGCAAAAAAAATATTATACCTGTAGAAATTGAAGACCAGATGAAATCATCTTACCTGGCTTATGCCATGAGCGTAATCGTAGGTAGAGCACTCCCTGATGTTCGTGACGGATTAAAACCTGTACATCGCAGAATACTCCATGCTATGAACGAAAGAACATGGAGATTTGATAAAGCCTATGTAAAATCGGCAAAAATTGTCGGAGAAGTCATCGGTAACTATCATCCTCACGGAGATGTTGCAGTCTATGATACACTTGTTCGCCTTGTTCAAACCTTCGCCATGAGAGTACCTTTAATTGATGGCCAGGGAAACTTTGGCTCCATCGATGGAGACTCTGCTGCTGCCTATCGATATACAGAAGCTCGTCTGACAAAAATGGCTGGAGAGCTATTAAAGGATATAGACAAAGAAACCGTTGATTTTAATCCAAACTTTGATGATACAAGAAAAGAGCCAAAGGTACTGCCTGCTGCATGGCCCAACCTGCTGGTAAATGGCTCGAGTGGTATAGCTGTTGGTATGGCCACAAAAATACCTCCTCATAATCTGAAAGAAGTTCTGAATGCTCTCGATTACTTGATTGAAAAACCGGATTGTTCCATAAAAGAGTTGATGAAATTCATACCTGCTCCTGACTTCCCAACAGGAGGTATAATCATTGGAAAAGAGGGCCTGAAAAATGCTTATACCACAGGTAAAGGCTCTATAAAAATAAGAGCAGTTGCAGACATTGAAGAGGTCAGTAAAAACAAAAAAGCGATCGTTGTTACAGAGATTCCCTATGAAATTAAAAAAAATGATCTCATAACCAAAATTGCTGCAATGGTCAATGACAAAAAAATTGAAGGAATCAGCGACATTCGTGATGAAAGCGACCGTACCGGAATGCGTATCGTTTTTGAGCTTAAAAAAGATGCTCATGAACAGGTTGTACTGAATCAACTCTATACCAGATCATCCCTTGAAATAAATTATGGAATAATTTTTCTTGCACTTGTTAATTATGAGCCCAAACTTTTAAATCTCAAAGATATGCTCAAGCATTATATTGAGCACCGACAGGTTATAGTAAAACGAAGAACCGAATTTGAATTGCGGGAAGCTCAGAAACGAGAACATATACTAGAAGGTTTAAAAATTGCTCTGGACTTTATTGACGAAGTAATAAAGCTGATTCGAGCAAGCAAAAACACTGAAGAGGCAAGATCCTCACTGATCTCGAGATTCAAATTAACGGAAATTCAATCCAATGCAATTCTGGATATGAAATTACAGAGACTAACATCGCTCGAGTCAAACAAAATTATCGAAGAGTTAAAAGAGCTGAAAAGCCTGATTAAAAACCTGAAAGAGTTGTTAGGAAGCGAGAAAAAAATTCTTGAGGTGATTCAAACAGAAATCAAGGAAATAAGAAGCAAGTACGGTGAAGACAGAAAATCAAACATCAGCCTGAATGAAGTAAGTACCTCGGCATTAAGCAACGAAGATTTAATTCAGAACCAAAGTGAAGTGATCACTCTGAGCGAATCAGGTTACATTAAACGGGTAGCCCTGGATTCCTTTAAAAGACAACAACGCGGCGGTAAAGGTGTAGTTTCAGGAAGTAAAAAAGAAGACTCTCTTCAATTTGTTCATTTCTGTAAAAGTCATGATACATTAATGATATTTTCCAATAGAGGAAAAGTTTTTCATTTGAAAAGCTATGAAATTCCTGAAGCAAGCAAAGATGCAAAAGGAAAAAGTATCAGAGGATTATTAAATCTTTCCAATGAAGAAACTATTGCAGCTATAAAATCAGTGGAATCATTTGATGAAGAAACCTTTGTGGTTTTATTAACTAAAACCGGAATTATCAAAAAAATGGAAATCAGCTCTCTTGCAAACGCCAAAAAAGGCGGAATCATTGCAATGCAGTTAAAAAATCCTGAAGAAGATGGTCTTGTGGATGTTGCAGTTGTAACCAATAAAGATAACATATTTATGGCTACCGCTGATGGTCAGGGATTACGAACAGGTATCTCCAAAATGAGAGCCCAGGGCAGAACCGCCAGTGGCATAATTGGAATGACACTTGAACCAGGCGACTATATGGTTGGTCTTGATGTTCTGGCCGATGATAACCAGGAGCTTTTTATTTTAACCTCAAATGGAAGCGGAAAGAGAGTAAAATATAAAGAATTTGCCTCAAAAGGCAGAGGCGGAAAAGGAATGACCTGTATAAAAGTCGGCGATAAAAAAGGCAAAGTAGTCGGAATCCGTACAGTATCAGAAGGCGAAGAGGCGATCATAATTACCTCAACCGGCATGACCATAAGAATTGGAATTAATGATGTGCCTGTTCAAAGCCGAACTGCATCAGGCGTAAAAATAGTTTCTTTAAATGACAATGATCATATCAGCGATGTAACCGTATGGAATTTATCAGACTAAGTTGAAATAAATCTGATAATCCTTCTATACTATATATGAAAAGTATCTAGTTCAGGAGGAAAAGATGTTTTACAAGGCGATGAACATTAATCAGTTAAAGGGGAGAATTGTCGGTGATCCCGAATTAAAAGAAACTAAAAACGGAAAAAAACTTCTTGTTTTTAATTTAATGTATTTCACTCACCAGACTACCGATTCAGAAGGTTCACACACCAACTTTATTGCCGTTGAGGCGTGGCAAAAAGTTGCGGAAGTTTGTGGCCCTCTGCTTTCCAAAGGTCTTGAAGTTTTGGTGAATGGTGCGCTAGTCCAGAAAAGATGGCATGATGATCAGGGAAATTTACGCTCTCAGTTTATATTTAATGCAGATGCGATTAATATTACTGATTTAAAATTTTCGGCAGACGTAGAATTTGAAGAGGCTGAAGCAGCGTAACCTCACTGCCCGGTGAGCAAACAGTCGTTTGCTCACTTTTATATTTTCTATTATTTATTCAAATTCACTTTCTTCATTACTACCTATCGAAAATCGTGTATTAATTGCCAGCAAAGAGAATTTATTCTTTGTATTTTATAAATATTTTCAAATCAAAGGGGCGTAGCGCCCCCCTCGGCCGCACCTCCCCTTCGGCTTCGCTCAGGGCATGTTGCGGCCTACCCCACGCAATTACCTTTTTTACTGCTGAAACAAGTATAAACAAAATATTTTTTTTAGTAATGATCAATTACACAATACCCTGAAGTAAAAAATTATCTAAAGAGCAGTTGAAGAAAAAATAAGGGGGTTCGCCCGAAACCGTGTTCGGGCGAAGGGGGCTTGCCCCCTTTTTTAAAATGATTATTCAATGATTGGATAGTTCTTTCTTGCATTATTGCCAGAAAGGGCATTAAAGTGCCACCATTCATTTGAAATCATCTGAAAGCCAGCATCAAGCATAACCTTGCGGAGCAGCATTCGATTTTTCCTTTGCTCAAAAATAAACTTTCTTTATCAGGTCTCGAAAGCTCTTCAAATGAATCAAAAGGAGTGCCCATATTAATTTCCTGGCCCTTATCATTTACTATAGTAAGATCGACAGCAAAACCAAAATTGTGGATCGATCCTTTATCAGGGTTGCCAACGAAACCTTGCTGATTGGTCCCACGAACAGTTTCATATAAAATACGTTGCACAGATCTCGGCCTCAGGCAATCAGACAACAACAACGCATATCCTTCTTTTGTATCAGACAATAATTCCGCTGCCTTCTGCAATTTATCCGCTGCAATTTTATGAAGATAACATTTTTTAAATGGTCCATATAGGTTTACCCTCATAAAATTATTTTCAGTTGCATACCGCAGATCAAAACGAATCTTGTTTGAACTGGTAATCTCTATCAATTCTGATCGTTCCTGAATTTCTTTAATACTTCTGAGCACCTCTTTATATTTGTCATTATTACTTGGTGCATCATCTGTTTTCTTAAAATCAGGTCTGCATCCATTTGTACTTGCAAAAAATAAAATTGCAAAAAAAGTATAATTTAAAATAATTGTTTGTTTCATATTTTTTTATCTATTTGAACAGATATTGAGGCCGCAGAGCCATAGGATTTTTCCAGAACTCAAGGGCTTTTTCTATCAGCTCATCATAACTGAGATTTCTGGTTTTTAAAAAAAAATCCCAAAGGTCTTCTCTAACGAATATATAATCCCGGTTACAGGTAATAACTTCTTTTTGATAATTAGGAGGAAGTAATTTTGGATATTGTTCAATACGGTGATTAAACAAAGGGGCTGGTATTCCGTAAACAAACCTGTAGCTTTTTTGTTTCTCAAACCTCTCTTCAGGGGCCCATGGTAATGCCTCAAAACCTGTTTTAAACTCAAAATACTGGGCAAGACCGGTATGACCGACAACCAATACAGGAGAATTTTGAGCAAGAGAAGTTTCCACTTTACTTATCAGTTTATCAAAGGTCTGATAATCATGTTCAAATTTATGAGGGTTATAGAAAAAATAGGCTTCATGAAACAGGGAAAACAGGGATATCGCAGCCCACACCACCACAAAATATTTTTTATTTTTTTCATTCAAACTTTGAGCAATTACAGGAATCATCATATAGCTGTAGATAGCGACAGATCCGAGCAACCTGATCTGCAGATCAAAAAAATCAAAAATAGGCAGCAGAAATAAAAAATTCATTAATGACAGAGTTAACAAAAAGGGTAACGCTTCTACATTCAGGTTTTTTTCTATATTTGTTTCGTTACCTGTATTTTCATTTTTTAAATCATATGGGCTATGAGACAAATTTATATAAAGTCGATATAAAGACCACATGAATAAAACAAAACCAAAAATCTCATAAAACACAACAATCTGATAATTAAAAAAGTGCAAATACTCCTCAAATACCATATATAATTTTTTTGAACCACTCAACCTTTTTAAATCAGCCGGATGAAATATCCCTTGAAAAAAGAAAAACAGTGAAAAAATTCCAAGTATAACAATAATTATCAAAAGATATTTTTTTGTTAAAATGTTAAAAACAAATTTCTTTTTTTCTGGCTTTATTTGTTTTTTACGTTTATTTCGAATCAATATTATATAAAAAAAAAGATAACCGGCAACCATAATACCCAGAAGAGGAGGTATAATACGATGGGAAAAAAGTGCCAAAACAAGGAAACACAGACCGGTAAAAAACTTAACATACAATTTTAATTTATTTTTTTCAGTTATACCTGTAATACTATAAGCAGTTCTACGTTGAAAATTTAAATAAAGTTTGATCAAAGGTAAAAAAATTCCCATTGAAATATTAAGCAGAGATAGCGCCAATGCCTGCTTCGGATATTGAACCGCAAGCATGAGCACTGATGGAGAAAATAAAAATAACAAAATAACTACATAATTCAATCGGGATAACCTGTTTATTGAAATTTTTCTATCTTCCCCATTGTAGAGCCTGCTTTTATCAGAAAAAAATCTATAAAGATAATAAAGTGATAATGAACAAAAAAGTGATATGGTAACAAGGGTGTAACGAAGGGCAAGAACGTAATCGATAACGATTATTTTCCAGAAATAAAAAAGAGGATAAAGTAAAGTACTTTCGTATGAGTGCAACTCTCCTTTTTTAATCAGAGATTGAAGCTGAATGATATACCAATATCCATCTTTACCGTTCGCATAATTACTCTGAAGAAGATGATTTATGAAGAAGAATGCAAATGGCAACCCCAAAAGAGAAAGAATGAATCGCCTGTTGAATTTCAGAAGAGGCGATATTCGGTTAAACAAACTTTACCGCCCTTTTATATTGCAGATTTACAACGGAGATACCAGATTGATTCTACCTGACTTAATTTCAACTCTCGGTGCCTTTGTATCTTCAGCATAAATCAGGTCAAGGCTAAGGTTCTTTTCAGAAAAGATTACCTCCTGACTGGTTTTTTCAGTTTTGCCCCAATCGTCAGAATAAGGATCACCATCATAGCTGGTAAACTCTTCAATCTGCTTGTCTCTGCCAAAAATTTCGATTACAGCATTTTCAGCACCTGAACTTTTAATTAACCAGTTACCATCAAGAATCCTTTCCTTTTTTGTTCCTTCTCCATCAGATGATTCAATAAACATCACAAAACTTCCGTTGGGTCTTAGAAGAAATGTTTCAGTTGATAACTCAACTGGATACCAGGTAAGTTGATTACCAACCACTTGCGCTAAAACCGTTCCTTTTATCTTATTAATAGTGTCTCTGGTCATCTCTTCAAATTTTTTATCAATAATAGTGTATCGTTGAGGTCCATTCAGCAGAGTAAGCTCGCTGATCACAGTGTCTTGCCACATGGAACCTTTACGAACACCTTTTATGGTAAAAGCCAGATTTTTCCCTTTCATCGGTGAAGGAAGTCTTACTCGTTGGGAACCCATGGAAGAGGAAACCTCTGTAATAACAGGTTGCCCACCATCCATCGATACTGCAAATTTCGTGGGAGCAGAATTTTTTTCAAAATGGGAGAGACTTCGCTGGTACCCTGTATAGATCTCAAAACCATCAATGGTCAATTCCTTTTGAAGCAGAATTGAAAGAGTCTCCCCTTCGCCCGCATCTTTTTTTCCCTCTACCCAACCAAAACCAGTGCGCCCATCAAATACGTAAGAGGGTTGATAAGCTTCAGCAGGAGTCAGTATGGAGGTAGCCTCAACTTTACCTTCGAGTGGTTCAGGGTAAATCACAGAATATTGCTGACCATTTTCTGAGAAAAACTGAACAGACTCGATCTCAAAAAAGTTATTTTCTTCCTTGAGGGTGGCCTGAAAAAAAAGTGTGTTCATTGTGCCATAACTTTTAGTTTCAATTTTTTCACCACATTTTCGACTAGAAGTTCGGGAACCATTCAAATAAAACGAGTATGATTCTTGATTGCATTCGACTACAATAGAGGCAATTTTATTGGTTCCAAGAAGAACTGCAGAGTTCCCCAGAGAGGTTTCATTTAGAAAATAAATTTGTACCCCTTCGCTGGCATTTTTCATTGATAGTGAGCGCCATGAACCTTTGGTGAAAATATTCTGAACTTTATACTTCTGCCCTCCAAATTCAGTTGAAGTGGCTTCCATTTTTTCAATATAAATCGCATTTGCATAATCTACTTTTTTTTCTTTGCAAGCAGTAGGTGCAATCCCGATAAGTATAATAAATAAAATTAAAAAATATCTCTTTACGTTCTGCATATATGTACAATATGAACTAACACGATGCTGTCAAGAAAAAATTCAATGTCGATAGTCCCTATTCGGAGATCTTTGCTCAGGATTTTTTTCGGAAAACAACTCTATCGATTAATCCGTTACCTGCTATGGTTAAAAAAGAAAAATTTTTATCAGTTATCAACTTACAAAAATAAATTGCCTTGTAGCGTTATTGAACATTCGAGCCCGCTTCTCAGAAACCTTAAAAATCTTGAAATGATTTATCAGTACAACAAAATAGAAAACCTGAAACTTGCCGTCGCAAAATTGAACAATCTCGTGCTGGAGCCTGGTCAGATCTTTTCTTTCTGGCGAAATGTCGGGTTCCCTTCGAGGTTAAAAGGATATAAAATGGGGTTCACATTGAGCCAGGGTAAAATAAAACCGGGAATCGGCGGCGGACTTTGTCAGCTTTCTAACCTGATTTACTGGATGAGCCTTCATACCCCTTTAACTGTAATTGAACGTTACCGCCACAGTTACGATGTCTTCCCTGATAGTTCGCGATCACTTCCTTTTGGATCAGGTGCAACTGTTTCTTACAATTACATCGATCTGCAAATTGAAAACAGAACTGCTCAACGTTTTCAGCTCTCACTTGATGTAGGACCTGATCACCTTTTCGGCCGATGGTTAAGTGACTATCCTCTTGAAAATAGATACGAGATACGGGAAGAAGGGCATCGCATTGACTACTCTTTTAACGGAATTTATAGCCGCCATAACAGGTTAATACAGGTAATCACGAACAAAAAAGGAGATATTGTTGCTGAAAATCTCGTTGCTCAAAACGACGCTCTGATGATGTACTCCCCGTTATTAGGAGATGGAAAAGAAGTATCCCGAAATCATAAAACTGATATCACTTGAGAACATACATTATACTATTCAGTGAATAGAATTTGAATGAATAAATACTGCTCTTCAGAGTTGACTCAAGCAACAAACTAAACTGGACTGGATTCAACGATCAGGGGGGTTCGCCCGAAACCGTGTTCGGGCGAAGGGGGCTTGCCCCCTTTTTTTAAAAAAATTATAATTTCGGGTTAAACCTTTATATCAAGAATCCAGCCGCGGATAGTTCCTGTTAATTCCGCGATTTCTTCACGATTGATGTTTTTGCCTAATATTTTTTGATAAATCACTTTGAGCTGTTCATTAATTACGGTTACCACTTTATACTCATTGTTTCTGTCGCGGAGATTTTTTACCTGAAAGGCTTTTTCGAGGAGAAAAGCTGCACTTTTTTTCACCTGATCACGATACTCGGTATAGTTAAATACATTGGGATTATCTATAAAACGGGATTCTTTTTCATCGAGCGTCTCCAGAAGATCTTCAAGCTTGCCTGATTCTGAAAACCCCTCTACGGCATGGGAACGTTTGACCTCTTCTGAAAACAGATCCAGAAAATTTTCCGTAGATAAAGACTCTTTTTTACCCGAATCTTTTTTTTTATTTAATTTTTCAGATGCGGGGTTTATATTTCTGGGAACAATTCTCATTTTAAATTATTTTTGCAAATGAATCAGATTACCGGTAACTTTTATAAAAATTATCAATACTGTCCATTTTTTTTATACTGGCCCTCCCCTCAAAGATCACCCCTTCATCCATGAGAAGATTGGAGCTGACAATGTCACCTAAAACAACTGCTTTATCTGTGAGATGAACGGTACCAAATGCGTAAATATTACCCTCTACTCTACCTGCTATCACTACATTTCTGGCCTGTATATTGGTTGTAACCAGGCCTTTAGCGCCAACAATTACCTTGCTTCGGGAGATGATAGTTCCTGAAAATCTTCCATCGATTCTTAGAGGCCCTTCAATTTCAAAATCACCATGAAAAGATGCATTTTCTCCAATTATCGAGTTAATGGGTTCAAAATGTGCATCTTCAGACATAATTAATCATTAATAAAGCTTAAATAGGGCATCGGATTTTGGGGGTCAATACCAACAAATATCTGATAGTGAAGTATACTTTCGCTGCTATCTTTTTGTTTTCCGAGGTATCCAAGCGTTTCACCTTTAACAATTTTCTCATCAAGTGTTACACTGAACTGATCAAGTCCGTAATAAACAGTTTCATAACCATAATTATGGCGAACACGAATACTCCAGAGCCATTTAGAATCTTTTTTAATCTCAACTACGATTCCGGGTGCTGTACTGATTACTTTTGCCCCGGGAGTTGCTGCAATGTCAATTCCTGCATTAAATCCTGCGCTCAGCGTGTCTGCATTTCTCACAAAGCCATATGGATTTACAATAAATCCTTCTACAGGCCATAGTGTAGGTGTATTCTGGATTATTTTTTTTCTTTTCTCAAGGAATTTTTCTATATCTTTTAAAGGCTTTTCAGAAATTTCCATGTCATTAATAATGCGATTCAACATGAAAATTTCCATGGGAACACTTTCATCAGCGCTTTCATTTTGTACAAATGTGGTTTGCTGGGCAATATCCATCGGTACTGCCGCCCCTCCCTGTCCAAAATAGTTATCTTCATCACTTTTTTTACCCTGTGACATGGCATGAAGTTGCGACAATCTGCTTCGAACTTTAGAAAATGTCTGCTCCATATTTTGAATTTCTTCTCTTATTTTGGCAAACTGCAATTTGGCATCTTTTTGGGAAATTTTCAGCTTATCGACCTCTTGAATGGTGCTGGTGTGATTGATAATCAATACAGAGCTAACCACTACAGTCATCGTAAAGAGACCTACAAAAATAGAAAGTGTAAGATTGGATATATGAATATTTTTAATTTTTTGCTCATTATGGGGAATAAACATCAAAGTTAAACGTTCTTCTTTTTTCCGTTTAATTATTTCTTTGAATTTCATCCATTGCTTTTTTAATTTCTTCATTCTCGTGCTTCCTGAAAATAGCCTCTATATATTTAGGTCAACATCATTTTTTAAAATGAGCCTGTCAATATCTTTATTTTAGGTGTTCTTTCTATGAACATATGCGGACACAAAAAATTTAACCTCTTTTCACTATAACTTTAGTGCCTTCTACCCGGCTGACAACAATAGATTGATTATTTTCAATAAATTCACCGTCTGAAAGTGCATCAAGTTTTTTATCGTCAATCAAGACCATTCCGGAAGGTCGAAGCGTCGATAGAGAGACCCCTCTTTTTCCCGGAAGCAGGGTGTAAAATTCAAGTTCCTCTTTGTCACTTCTTAAAACTTCACTTAAAAATATATTTTTATTTCGTTTCATTATTTCCGGAAGTGATTTAACTATGATCACCAGACCACTTCCCGAGACCAGAGTGGCGATTGCAAGAACCCAGACTCCTTCTTGCAGATTATTCATTCCATAACTCCACAATATGGACCCCATTATGGCAATCATTGCCATAACCCCGGCTATTCCAAATCCTGGAATGACAAAAATCTCAAGCAGTAACAAGAAAAGACCAAATCCAAAAAGAGCTGGTGCACCCCATCCGGAATAGCCGGCTATAATTCTTGTGATAAAATATATAGATAAGAACAAAACCCCAATTGCTCCGGAAATACCCCATCCGGGAACCTTAAGCTCATACAAAAGTGCCAGTCCACCGAGTCCGATCAAAATTCCGGAAATTACCGGATTTAAGAAAAAGGCAATCAAATTATCAACAAACTCAGGCTCTGATTTATCGACTTTATAGAGCAAAACAGATTCTGCTTTTAATATCTCACCTACATTATTCGCCATTCCGTCGACCATCTTTAAATCTACCATTTCAGATGCAGTCAATGTGAGGAGTTTTCCTGCAGGTTTGTTTATACCATGCTTCTCTCTGGTCAATACAATTGAATCATCAACAAACGCCTCGGCAATCTCTGGATTTTTTTTATGAGCCTCTGCAGCTGAACGCCATGATGCCCTTGCAGCCGAGACCACCTTTTCAGGGGCCTTTTCCATTGATTGGCCATTGATAAAAACAGGGGTTGCTGCGCCAATAACAGAACCATCTGCCATATACAGTTTTCCGCAGGACAATGCAATCAGCGATCCAGCTGAAATAGCATTTTTGTTTATAAAACAGATGCTTTTTACTGAGGAAGACAATATTATATTTTTTATTCTTTGTGTAGCAGCAAGTTCCCCACCTGGGGTATCAATCTCTACAACAACCAGATCATAACCCTCTGATTCAGCACGCTTAAAGCTTCGATCTACAAAATTTGCATAAGCAGTATCTTCCATTTCATCAAGCTGATGAGGAACGATATGCAACACTCTGGACAGGCTCTCTTTTTGATCAGGGGTTGTTTTCTGTATGGAAAAAATTGAAATAGAATAAAAAACTATAAAAGGAATAAATAAGGAGGTCCAAAAAGATAATTTCATACTTAAATCAGCATTTTTATATACAATCAGTCAAACAATTTTTTATATATACATAATCTGTAATTTGTAATATTTAAAATCCTCTTCTTCTAATAAAAAAAGTTTTCATTTTTCTTGACAATACTGGCGGATTCATGAGGTAGTAAATCAAAAGCATAATAAATCATGGGGTTTTTAAGAAATATCAATCTTCAAATATTTGTATCATTTTTACTTTTAATTTTTACAGGAACAGTTTCACTGTTTTTTTTTGGATGGAAAAATGGATCTGAAGGAATGTGGATTAAATCACTTTTTACAGGGGCAAGTGCGGTTTGCGTAACAGGGTTGACTATTGCAGATATTTCCCAGGAACTTAATTTTACGGGTCAGTTTATCTTGCTTGTTTTGATTCAACTTGGCGGACTGGGACTTTTAACACTTTCAAATTTTTTTATTTTTGCATATAAAAAAAACCTTACTTTTCACGGATTTGCAACAACTAACGAAACATTTGGAAAACTTGCCAGAGTACACCCTTTCGAGTTATTAAAATTAATTATTCTTTTTACTATAATTTGTGAAGCCACTGGTGCATTGCTGTTGTTTTCACGGTTTATTTTTACCCACACCTGGAATGAAGCTTTGTGGCTTGCAATATTTCATTCTGTATCAGCTTTTTGCAATGCAGGATTTTCACTCTTTTCAAATAATCTCGAAGACTATAAAAACAACACTTTGCTGGACTTTACCATAATGATTTTAATTATAATGGGAGGGCTCGGGTTCGTTGTGGTTGTTGATATAATAGAAACCGTAAAAGTGCGTATGAAAGGAATAAGACGAAGGGTTTCCTTACAGACCAAGTCGGTAATTCTTACCTCTTTTTTACTGGTGCTAGCGGGAACAGTTGTTACCCTGCTTTTTGAATGGAATAACACTCTGCAATCAGAACCAATTTACTATAAATTTTTAAACTCTCTTTTTTTATCTGTTACCGCAAGAACCGCAGGTTTTAATACCTTTCCTGTTCCGAACCTTCATGTAGTCACCGCTTTTTTTATAATTATTCTGATGATCATCGGGGCCTCTTCGGGATCTACCGGTGGTGGTGTTAAAACAAACACTATTACAATCTTGTTTGCTACAATACATTCCTTTATACGAAATAGCCGTACTACCCATATCTTCAATTACCACTTGCCTGTACCGGTTATCACGAAAATGATCACCATTCTTGCACTTTACTTTCTGGCAATGATAACAGGGGTCGCCCTGATTGCCACTTTTGAGCAATCAGGTGAGCTTGGCAAAGCAGGAAACTTTTTTTTAAATATTTTTTTTGAAACAGTAAGTGCTTTGAGCACTGTGGGTTTATCTATGGGAATTACCAGCAAACTCACTCAACCATCCCAACTGACTCTGGTTACTTTGATGATAATTGGAAGAGTTGGTCTTTTGATTATTATTGGCGGGTTCCATATAAAAAAAGAACCCTATTTTATGAAATATCCCAATGGGGAGATAATGGCAGGATAATTACATGAAAAACAAAGATAAACTATTTGCAGTGCTTGGGTTAAGCCGCTTTGGTTATGAAGCTGCGATCTCTCTTTATCAAAAAGGTTACCGGGTAATTGCCATCGACAAGGATGACAAAATTGTTCAAAAAATTTCCTCACAGGTAGATAAAGCAATTCAGGCTGATCTTCTCGACCAGGATGTACTTGACTATTCGGGTGCTTCTTCTGCTGATACAGTAATCATAGGTTTGCGAAACTCTTTTGATACCACCATTTTGCTTATTCACCATATTAAAAATTTTACTAAAATACAAAATATCATTGTCCTTGCTGAAAGCGAAGAAAAAGCAGAAATTGTACAAAACATGGGAGTTACAAGAGTCATCTTTCCCGAAAGAGATTCCGCCCTGCTTTTAACCAAACAAATCGCTTTTCCTAATCTGGTAGAAGAGATATCAATAACTCCTGATGCGACCCTTATAGAAATAAATTGTCCTGAATCTTTTGTTGGAAAATCTTTAAAAGAACTTCAAATTCGTTCGGAATATAAGGTTCATATAATCGGAATCATTAAATATACGGCGGTTCGAAAACGCTCTGAAGTTTTAATTGCACCTCATCCAGATACAATTTTTGAAATAAATGACAGAATAATGTGCCTCGGCTCACATCAGAACCTTGTTCATTTTACTGCCAGCATACCATCACCTGATCATAGCTAGATTTTTCATATTGATTTTTTTTTAAATTATACACAACTAATAGACATTTCAGCTTTTATTTACTATTATAATTCACATGATAAAAAAATCTTTACTAATATTTAGTCTGCTTATTACAACAATTTTACTGAATAACTGTTGCAAACTTCCCCGGGAAATTTCCCTGTCCAGAGATTCCCTTTATCCGGAAGGGATTGAATATGACACCAGAAAAGAAGAATTTCTTTTGTCATCTTTAAAATATGGTACAATCAGTCGTGTTGATCTGAAAGGAAACCTGAAAGATTTTATCCAGGATGATAGCCTTATCTCTACAATTGGAATCAGAGCTGATCAAAAACATAATAAATTATATATATGCAATTCGGACCCTGGAGTATCCATTAAAACATCACCAGAAACCCAACGAAAAATAGCGGGACTTGCAGTATATGATCTTGGAAATGGAACTAAATTAAACTATTATGAGCTGCATCAACTTTTCAGCGGCAATCACTTTTGTAACGATATTGCTGTCGATGATAAAGGCTCAGTATACGTAACTGACAGCTTTGCACCAGCTATATATAAAATAGATCAATCAGGAAAACCTACTCTCTTTTTAACTGATAAACGGTTTGAAGGGGAAGGCTTTAATTTAAATGGAATTATTGCAACAAAGGAGTATCTAATAGTAGCCAAATCAAATGAAGGAATATTGTTTAAAATCCCTCTTAAAGAGCCTCAAAAAATGAGTATTATTAATATATCAGAAAAATTTTTGGGTGCCGATGGACTCGTTCTCAATGATCAACAAACTCTGATAGTCATTTCTAATGGCGCCCAAACTGTATACAAGCTCAAGAGCAGTGACGATTTTGAAAGTGCAGAGATAATAGAAAAAAGCAGTAATAATTTTAAATTTCCTACTACAGGAGTCAAGGTTTATCAATCTATATACATTATCAATTCTGAACTGAACAAGCTTTTTAAAAATGAAGCCCCGGTGAATAACTATATAATTGAAAAAGTAAATTTTAACAAATTTAAGTGATAAAAGGATAACTATGAGCGTAATACTTGAATTCAGCATGTTCCCTACTGACAAAGGGGAAAGCAAATCAGAATCTGTGGCAAAATCAATTCAAATTATCCAGGATAGCGGGCTGCCCTATAAGATGGGATCGATGGGAACAACCATCGAAGGTGAATGGGATGATGTTTTAAAAGTTGTTTCGAACTGCTTCCAGGAAATGAAAAAATCCAGTGGAAGAATCTATACTTCTATCAAAATGGACTATCGCAGAGATGGAGAAAACCGAATGGAGAAAAAAATTAAATCCGTAGAATCCAGATTATCCGCTAAAGAAGGTTCATAAAAAAGTAATATGGAAACAACGTTGTCTCTCTTCATAAATAATATATAATATTTTTTCTCGCTGTAACTCAATCAAAGATTGAGAAAGGATGGTATGTAACTGACGCGATAATGCATCTCCAAGATAATATCCTATTGCAGGCCTGATTAAATCAATAACCCGTTTGCTTAAAAAATGAGCAGTATACGGATCTGTATTCAAATAAAAATCATCTACAAAAATATCCATAGACATACCTGATGAATGAGTAGATTCATTTACTGCATTAAAATTTACTCTGGTTAATTCCTTCTGATAATCTGCCGGTCTGATTGCAGAGGTAATGGCAATCTTTAATGTTCCTCCATAAAAAAGAACATCCATTTTCTGTTGCAACCTCGTGGTTAACTTATTTAATCCCGATATAGCTTCTTTTCTTAAATATCTGTTTGTTTTAGGAACGTTGTAAAAATAATATTTTTCTGCTGCTCCCCCCTTTAGATAAATTAAATCTCCAAGAGCAATTAGTTTATCAATGTTTTGTTGATTTTCGACAGGAGAATACTTTCTGGTTACAGCTATATGATCATGATTTAAATGTTTTCTCAATTCAGAACTGACTTCTGTTTTATTATAATCTGAAAAAATCGGAGTCGACTGTACAATACTCTGTTCAAGCTCTTTTAAAGCTTTGATGTAATTTTTAATATCAGCAAGCAATGTTTTTTGAATTAAGTAAAAAAGTATTAAACTGCAAAGCAAAGCAATTATAAAACCAGAAAAAATACTTACAATACGGTTTTTCATAAATTTATTTTTTTATCTTTAAACCATTTGTTTTTTCAAATAACTGAAATCAGACAACTATATTAACAAGACGATTCTTGACAACGATAACCTTTTTAACCGGCTTACCATCAATATATTTCATGACCGACTCATCACTCAAAGCAAGCGATTTTAAATCTTCTTCATTTATGTCCGAAACAACATTTTTCTTTGCCCTGAGTTTTCCATTAATTTGCACTACAACCTCAATCTCTTTTTCTATGGTTAAATTTTCATTATACTCAGGCCAGTTTTGCAGAAAAATGGAATTCCCGGGATAGAGGTGACTCCATAGCTCTTCAGCAATATGAGGTGCAAATGGTGAAAGTATCTTTATAAAAGATTGAGCAGCAAAAACCCCTATTTTTCCATCAGTCTGGTAGAGAAAATTTAAATAAATCATCATTTGTGAGATAGCAGTATTAAACGAAAGGTTTTCTATATCCTTTGTAACTTTCTTTATTGTTTTATGAATTTGATGATCTTTATCATCACGATCAGATGGCTCTTCTAATATTTCCCGGTTAAACTTCTCGTCTTTCATAAAAAATCTCCAGACCCTCTGCAAAAATCTGGATACACCTTCTATACTTTTTGACGACCAGGGTTTCATCTGCTCAAGGGGTCCCATGAACATCTCAAACATACGGAAGGCATCCGCTCCATATTCAGCAACGACCTCGTCAGGATTCACAACATTCCCTCTTGATTTTGACATTTTACTGCCATCCTCTCCGAGAATCAATCCTTGATGTATTAATTTTTTAAACGGTTCCGGTTGAGAAACATACCCATAATCAAATAGTAATTTATGCCAGAAGCGGGAATATAACAGATGCAGTACTGCGTGTTCAGACCCCCCAACATAAAGGTCTACACCGGTCTCTCCCATCCAGTACCGCTCTTTTTCAGGTGTTATTATTGATGTGGAATTATCTGGATCTATAAAACGGAGGTAATACCATGAACTGCCTGCCCACTGCGGCATTGTATTACTCTCCCTGCGCAAAACTATACCATTACGGGAATGGTTTATCCATTCTTTTAAATTTGCAAGCGGAGATTCGCCCGTACCTGCTGGCTTAAACTCTTCAGATGGCGGCAATACCAGCGGCAGCTCATTTTCTGCATAATAATTTCCCTCATCATCAAGAGAAACTGGAATCGGTTCACCCCAGTACCTCTGCCGAGAAAAAAGCCAGTCTCTTAAGCGATACTGAACTTTTTTTCGACCAATTTTTTTATCAACAAGATAGGTTATCATTTTTTCTTTGGCATCGCTAGTTTTCAGTCCATTTAAAAAATCAGATTGAATATTTATTCCTTCACCAGAAAAAGCTTTCCCCTCATCCTGTTCATTACCTTTAACCACATAACGAATGGGAAGATTGAAAACTTTTGCAAAATCATAATCCCTCTGATCATGAGCAGGTACCGCCATAATTGCCCCATGACCGTATCCCATGAAAACATAGTCTGCAATCCAAATGGGTATCTTTTCAGAAGTTACAGGATGAATGGCATATGCTCCGGTAAAGAGACCGCTTTTTTTACCTTTTTCTGATTCAAGCTGTCTATCCAGTTCGGATTTCAAAGAAGTCTCTTTAATATATTCGTCAATAGCATTTTTCTTGTCCGGGGTTGAAATCTTTTCAACCAATGAATGCTCCGGAGCAAGTACCATGTAGGTAACACCAAAAAGTGTATCGGGCCTTGTTGTATAGACAGTCAGTTTTTCTTTTTGAAATTCGACTTCGAACTCAATCTCTGCACCTTCGGAACGGCCGATCCAGTTTTTTTGCAACTCAAGAGTTCCCTGGGGCCAGTCTACATATTTTAAGTCATCCAAGAGACGCTCAGCATATGCCGTTATACGCAACATCCATTGGCGCATGGGTCTGCGTTCAACTGTATATCCTTTACCTGTCCACTCTTCTACTTCTTCATTAGCTAAAACTGTTCCCAGTGCTTCGCACCAGTTTACCGGCATTTCACTGATATATGCCAATCTTTTGCTGTTTATATAATCACGCTTCTCTTTTTCTTTTCCCGCCTGATTTAATTCAGCAGGAAGTGGTAATGAAGAAATATCCTTTGCCTTTTTTTCGCTATAATCGTACCAGCTGTTGAAAATTTTTAAAAAAATCCATTGCGTCCATTTATAATAATTCTGATCCGTTGTATTAATTTCTCTCTGCCAATCATATGAAAACCCGAGAGATTTTAGCTGCCTTTTAAAATTGGAGATATTTTTTTCAGTAGTAACAGAAGGATGAATTCCTGTCTGCATGGCATATCGCTCAGCAGGAAGTCCAAATGCATCCCATCCCATGGGGTGAAGAACGTTAAACCCCTTCATTCTTTTATATCGGGCAATAATGTCAGTTGCGGTATACCCCTCAGGATGTCCTACGTGCAATCCTGCACCTGATGGATAAGGAAACATATCCAGAACATAATATTTGGGTTTACTTTGATCATCACCGGTATGATATGTCTGGCTTTTTTCCCAGAACTCCTGCCATTTTTTCTCTATAAATGTAAATTCATATACCGATTTTTCATTAACCATATATTGAACATAAAGTTTACTTCAAGACAGGCTGACCAGCATTTTTGAATTTGAAAACTGTTATGACTCATCAAAGTTGTATTCATTTAAAAGTGCAAATGTAAATGAATTTGCTCAATTAACTTGCACCATGTTACAATGTTTTATAAAAAAATCAAAGTAATTAAATTCCTAAAATGCCTGACAATCACCAGAATAGTTACCTGCCAGGATCGATGCTTTTTTTGCTTTAAATCTGTGAATATTTAGGCGAAAGTTATTTCCTTTATTTTCAGGTTGTCTTTTCAGATTCAGTCTTTTGTCTCGATTGGAATTTATGGAGAGTGCAAGGATTTTACTATTTACTTTTCTCATAACAAGATTTTCAATTTTTCCGATATATAAATATGCTTGCTGAAATTTATTTATCAAAAAAAAATATACTTCTTAATTATACTGGTTTAACAATAAAACTTATTCATCATATTTCTATTCATTTAACAGCTCTATTTTTATTTTGCTCTAATATAATTTTTGCTGTTGACCTGAGTGAAATTAATACACCTTATAACGAATTTGCCCCGGCTGTTTCTCCCGACGGATCATTTCTGATTTACCATAGTAAAACAAATTCTGAAAAATATGCGGACCTTTATATTTCTACCGAAAAAAATGGACGTTTTCAGCGTGGAATAAAATTTTCCCGTTTAAACTCTCCTTATAACGATGAATCTCCCTTTATCAGCAGTGATGGAAATACCATTATGTTTTCATCAGATCGTGATGGCTCATTTGAAGCAAAAGATCCCGTGACTGGAAAAATAAGAGTCTCGTATGATCTGTACTGGAGTCATCTGAAAAATGGAGAATGGAGTTACCCTGAAAAAATTCCGGGCAATATTAACAGCCCTATGCATGAGCGCTCACCGTCTCTTTCAAAAGATAAAAAAACTCTCTTTTACAGCCAATGGAACCAGGGAAATATCGAAAGTGCCCGAATAAAAAAAGCACAATGGGAGATAAAAGGCTTTTACAGGCCAGAGGAGCTGCCCGCAATAATAAACAGTAATAATGCCGAGGTTGCTCTGGTTCCCTCTAATGATAACATGGGTTATTACTTTTCATCAAGGCGGCCTGGAGGCCTCGGAGGCTGGGATATTTATTTTATATCTTATCATAATGGGGAATATGGAATTCCCGTAAATCTTGGTCCAAAAATTAATTCAGAAAAATCAGAGGCCTATTTTTCATTAATAAATGAGAGTGTATATTATGCCTCTGATAAAGAAGAGAGCACAGGTGGTTTTGATATTTTCAGTAACTATCTTGAAAAAGAGAGACATATAAATATTCACATTTATGATGATGCTACTAAACTTCCTCTACCCTCTGAAATTGCTGTTTTAAAAGATGACGAATCGGGAATACCTGCAAAAAGGATTGCTACGGATATAGAAGGGAACCTGCGTATCGATTATAATGAAAAAACAAAATCTATTGATATATTTGTAGACAAAGATGGTTATATGCCTTTTGCAGAAAATATTAAAATAAATGATTTTTTAAATGATTCTTTAAATATTAACCTGAAACCGGTTGAGGCCAATGCGAGCATAGATTTTCACTCTATTTACTTTGATTTCAATTCATCAGAGATAAAATCAGAATCAACCCGTTATTTGGACAAAATGGGCGAATTTTTAAACAAAAACAACGCCCGAATTAAAATAATAGGTCACACAGACCTGCATGGATCAGAAGACTTTAATCTGAAACTGAGCATGGACAGAGCACTATCCGTAAAGAACTATCTCATTGAAAAAGGAATTTCGCCTGATCGCCTTCTAACAGAAGGAGCAGGAAAAAGTTTACCGGTTATTCCCTGGATTAGTGAACGGGCTGATCGTTTGAACCGGCGAACACAATTTAAAATTGAAAAATTAGAACCTTGACAAAGTGAATAATTTTACAAGAGATAAACAATGTTTAAAATTCTGAAACTTGTTTTATTACTTGCCCCTTTCTCCTTGCTCAATGCAGTCAACTGGGCAATACTACCTGTGCGAACCAACGGACTTGAGTATAGCCCGCTTTATCAGAATAAACAATTAAATGCAGAACCATCATGGGATTTGGCAAAAGCAATTTATTTATACATGAAAGCAGGAAATCAAAAAAATATTCTGCCGGTTTCCAGAACAGAAAAATTTTTTAATGATAATGAAATAAACTTTAAAAAAGCCTTAACAGGAGCAGAGCTTGCCAGTATTGCCGAACAAATAGATGCCGAAAAACTTCTACTCACTACCATTAGTTATGAAAACAAACGATATAGTGTATCATCTAAAATTTATTATGCTCACTCAAAACTTGTCACCGATGTCATAAATGGAGAAGGAGAAGAACTATCTATTATACTCGATGATATTATACGTCAAAGATTTTCTCTTGAATTTAAAGTTGCCGTGACCCAGCAAAGTAACACCAATTTAATTATTGGTTTAGATGCAAACGGAAAAAACTATACCGAAATTGAAGTCTTACGCTCTCTCATGAGAACCCTCGACTATGCAATGATTTCAATAGAATCTGTAGACGGCTATGGCAAACGATACTCTTTAAATTTTACCTCTGACGATGAAAAGGTTGACAACTATTTTCAATCTCTTAAAATTCAAGGCAATGATCGTGAAGACCAGCTTTATTACGATTTGCTTGTACCGCTGCTTGACAAACTTCAAAGAGAAAAAACACGCCCGGGGCTCTTGCTGATAGTTACCGGAGCTCCAAGATCTTTCAATATGAGCCAAAAAGTCCGCTCTCTGTTAAGACAGATAGCTTCACGATCCAATCTTTATATATTCGGAAACGGAAAACTTACCCCTGCCGAAAGAGAGTTCTGGACAAACATGGCAGCAGAAAATAACTATAACGCAAAAGTTAACTATCTCGATATTATATATGAGCAAAAAATTGGTCTCTCTTCAGGTCATGAGGTATACCTTTTTAAAAAGGGAGACCAGCTACTGGAAAATTCATCAAACACCGTTATTGAAGCCCAGTCATTGAAAATTAAAAATGAACAAATTGAAAATTTTATTCCTGAAAACCTCTCAAAAATTTTCTCCGAAACAACCGGAGCAAAAGTTGTCAGTTCCTCATCCATAAATATCAACCTTGGCTCTGCCCTCGCCGGAATGATTTACAAAAGCAAAAAAGAAAATTCTCCTGATAAACCAATAAGGATACTCCTGGATATTGATGGGAGTCCATTCTGGATTACCGTACCCTACAATACAGTTTATGATAACGGGCAACTATTGCTTTCAACCGATAAATTTTACTATTTTTTCATAAATCTTGTGCCGGGATCAAAAGGCACTCCGTTTGCAAACCAGGCAGAGACAGCTTTGCTTGTAAATTACCCGGACATCAGCGAATATTTTTTACTCGATATAAAAGATTACCTTAAAGATCCTCAAAAATATCTGAATAAATCTATTGGCAAAACCTCTTTTTATCTACTACAGGGAAAATTCAAACAACTTCGAAGTTCACAATTAGATCTTTATTAAATTTTTAGCTTAGGTTATCCCGAACAGGATTTGATTTTGAGATATTTCCAAAAAGAATGGTTCGTGCCTGCTCAGAAACATCAAAAAATCTATATAAATAACCTTTATCAATAGAAATAGACTTCATAATTCTACCTCTGCAGGTAAAATTATATCCATCAGGTAAGGTCATATTTACCAACCAAATATCATGTTTTTTTAAATAATAAGGAACATCCTCTTCATTTTTAGCTAAAAAAACAAGAGACCTGTCCGAGATAAACTGGGTTGTACCCCAGATCTCTCGTTTTATCCCCTCTTCACCTTCGGGTAAAGGCCATGGGGTAAAATGAACGGAGAGTTTCAATTCACTCATTAAATGACGCTCTCCTTTTTCTTCGATCTCACCGTTAAACTGAACAGTTATAGAATCAACAGTAAACTGTAAAACTATTCCTTTAACCAGATACCCTCCTACACCAGGTCTGTAAAAATAAATTTGAACAATCTCTTCTCCATTGTATTCAAGGTTTTCAGAATCAATAGAAAGCAGAAGATTTAAATTTTCAATTTTTATAACCGTCGCCAGGTAGTGTCTGTCATCAATCTGAAGGGCACACTTTTCACTTTCATAAACATTCTTTAATGATAAAATCTCACTTTCAAAGCCTTTAACAGGAAACAACTTTTCCATAATATTCACTTCAACTTCAGGTACGATATTATTTGATGCTTTAAGATATTCATTAACTTTCTCATGGAAAAGGTTCTTGCTTCCCAGCATTGCCTCCCGATCAGAAACTTTCATTGAATTATAAAATTTTTTTATTATTGCAATCTCTGCAGAAGAAAGATTTCGTTTATACAAAAAATTCAATAAAACTATCCACAGGGAATCTCTATTAACCCCTCTTTTATAATATGCTTTTAAAATTAAAATGATTACCGCCATTAAAAAAAAGATAAATAAAAACCATTTTATATCTTCAACTCCTGCTTTGGGCCAGATAAAAAATGGCCATTTCTTAACGAAGCCCTGTAATATTACTACTAACATTTTATATATTTAATATAATCAATAATTACCTGGAGCGTCAAGATAGTTTCGATTTTACTGCAGACATTTTAAACTTCAAAATATAAAAAAAATAAATGTCGCGGCGGCAGAAAAGTTAAATTCATCTCATTCCTTACACTTTACGCTCCGCTCGGCCCCAGATAATAAAAAAATATTTCAAATAAATATCTGAAAAGTCAAGGTAAGAGTTTAAAAAGAAAGATTTTTGTTTGACAGGCAAAGTTTATTCTGTTCCGTTTCATTTCAAGGACAAAAACATTGCTGATTTACAAAAAAAAAGATTCGAACTGGGAAGTTCAAAACGAAAAAAGTAAAATTCTGGTCAGATGGTTACTTCTGGTAAGTGTGATAATATATTTATTGAATCAAATTTTACCTGGAAACATAATGGATAACAGTGGAGTACATGGAACCTTCAACATAAGATTTATTGCTACTCTTTCGATCATTTCTGTTTTGCTGAATCTTGTTTATCATTTTTTTATTATGCTTTGCATAAAATACGACCGAAAAATTTCATTTGGATGGAAATATGTAACAATGATTTTTGACTTTACGATTGTTTCTTTTGTTCTTCTTCCAACGGGAGGCGATAAAAGTATTTTTTTTCTGATTTATTTTGTCATTATTTTATCAAACGGATTGCGATATGGAATGCGTCTTGTGCTTTCGGGGTTACTGACATTTAATCTTTGCTATCTGGGAGTGCTTTTTTATCAATATTACCCTGATTTTTTAATCGCTGATATCTCAACAGAGTCTATTAAAATAACCGGCTTCTGGATCATTGGACTTTACATAGGATATTTGTCGAGAAGATTTGAACATCTGCATGAAGAGGTGGAACATTATAAAAGTATATTAAGCAAATTACCGGGGAACATAGAACCAGATGAATGAAGATGAAAAACAGCCGGGCGAAAAAAACCAGGATAATTCTTTTAAAAAAGGTAATATAAATTTTGATATTCTCGAAAGTGAGGAAGATCTTGTCTCTTCCGAAGACAAGACATCTACTATCTCTTTTGAAGCCGGGAAACGAGGTATTTTTGATCAAAAAAAAGTAAAAAATAAAATCACCATTTTTCATATTTTTTTATGGGCTCTTTTTCTTTTGTTTTCAACAGCCGGTTTATTCTATATTTTATTTTATTCCCAATCGATATTTAATTTGCTGGTCTTACCTCTTGCTCTGCTCATTTTTTTATGGTCGGGGATCATGCTGGTTTTAATTAAAATCAGATTGAGGTAAATTTTTTATGCTGGTATTATCTGACAATCTTCGGCTGATTCAAGTGATATAAGTTTGCGCTTCAAAAGTTAAACGATCAAGTTCATCTTCCAGATTTTTCGTATATTGGGCCTGCTCTTCACTGGAACATTTAAAGGGAACCATTATAGGCTTTCCGATATTTACCACCAGTTGAGAAAAAGGAAGCGGAAGAGCAAAGTCATCCCAGTTAGGTCCTGATATTTTATCAGAAAAGGCAAAACCTACTGGTAAAATAACTGCATTGGTCTTGGATGCGATATAGACACTCCCGGGTTTTGCCTTGTAAATTGGTCCACTTGGTCCATCAGGTGCAACAAGAGCTGGTGAACCTGATTTTATATTGTGAATAAATCTGATTATTCCAGCAGATTGCTTGTCCAATGATGCATCGAGAATATTATAGTCGAAACTCCTCAGGGTTTTTATTCCAATTTCCCTGAAAAAATGGGCCAGGCTTTTTTCATATTTACGATTTCGGGGGTGATCTGAGTAAATCAAAATATTTCGTGAATGAAATGCAAAAATTGCACCATCTACAAAGGTATGCCACAGAGTTAATATGTAATTATTTCCTTTTGCCTGGGTCCATAGAAGATTTTCCATTCCAATCATTTTTATATTTAATGTGGCCTGATAAATTCTAAGCAGCATAGAGCTTATACCTGAAAGCACTGAAGTGCTTCCCTGATATAATTTTCGTTTGAACAGGTTATGAGGCAATCCCACGAGATTAAAGTCTATAAGTAAAGGCTTGCGTCGATCATTTTTTTAAATTGACAAACTGTTTTTTATTTTTGACCTGATATATGGAATCAGTGAAAAATGGATTATCTGCAGAAACATTATTCAATAGTCAGGATGGTTTAACCTATAAAGATTATTTAATCTTGCCCGGTTATATCGATTTTACTCCGGAAGATGTTTCCCTTGAAACAAAAATATCGCGTAACATTACTATAAAAACCCCCATTATATCCAGTCCTATGGATACCGTCACTGAGCATAAGATGGCTATTGGGCTATCCCTGATAGGTGGACTAGGAATTATTCACAGCAATAACTCAATGGATGTGCAGATTAATGAAGTGGAGAGAGTGAAAAGATATGAAAATGGCTTTATTACTGATCCTATAGTATTATCCCCTGATCAAACTATCCGTAATGTAATTGAAATAAAGCAAAAATACGGATTTTCAGGTATTCCGATTACAGAAAATGGCAAAATTAACGGAAAACTTGTTGGTATAGTAACAAATCGGGATTTTGATTTTGAAAAAGATTATAATAAAAAGATAGATCAGATAATGAGCCGTGATCTTGTCACTGCATATGAAGGAATTTCCCTTGCAGATGCCAATGAAATTTTAAAAAATTCAAAAAAAGGTAAACTACCCATTATAAACAAGCAAGGTAATCTTGTCTCATTAATGTGTCGCACCGATTTAAAGAAAAACAAGGATTTTCCCCTGGCAAGCAAAGACAAGTCCAAGCGATTAAGAGTGGGCGCTTCAGTATCCACTCACCCGCATGATAGGGCAAGAATTGAAGGTCTGATAGAAAAAAATTGTGATCTGCTTGTTATTGATTCCGCACAGGGATGGTCCTCATTTCAGATAAATTTAATAAAAGAGCTGAAACAAAAATATCCCGAAATTGATATCATGGGGGGTAATGTAGTAACGGCTGAACAGGCAGAGGCATTAATAAAAGCCGGAGCAGATTCACTTAGAATTGGAATGGGGCCAGGTTCCATATGCATCACACAGGATACCATGGCATGCGGAAGAGCCCAGGCATCTGCTGTATACCATACCGCATTAATCGGAAAAAAATATAATATCCCTGTAATAGCCGATGGAGGAATTACCAATATCGGCGATATAACAAAAGCTATTGCAATAGGCGGGAGTGCCGTCATGGTTGGTAGCCTGCTCGCCGGTACATCCGAGGCTCCGGGAGACTATTTTTATGATAATGGAATTCGCCTTAAAAGCTATCGGGGAATGGCCTCGCTTGAAGCAATGGAGGCAGGCGGAGGAAAAAGGTATTTTTCTGATGACCAAAAAATTAAAGTAGCCCAGGGTGTATCAGGAACAGTTATGGACAAAGGAACAATTTTTGATTTTGTACCTTACCTGATTCAGGGGGTCAAACACTCATTTCAGGATATGGGTGTACGAACAATCGCACAATTGCATGAGCAATTATATTCAGGAAAGCTGA
>Ga0224495_10000344_pt1 | contig 37726 bp, 34 predicted proteins | sample SF_Jul11_sed_USG_FD_168128 | JGI IMG/M metagenome (GOLD analysis project Ga0224495, IMG submission 168128) | Sediment microbial communities from San Francisco Bay, California, United States - SF_Jul11_sed_USGS_4_1 | ecosystem: Environmental > Aquatic > Marine > Sediment | place: USA: California... | reverse complement strand
ATGGTCCAAGGACATTATAATACCGAACTAACCGGAGGTCAATATTGACAAATAACTAACTACCAAGTATAGTAAAACCTAATCAGGGGAACGCAATTTTTTCATAGGTGACCCACACTTGTCATTCTAGCCCATAAACCTGTCGTGGGGCAAGGAACTGCGGGAATTTGTCTATGAGGGATTTGCGTGCAACGTAGCAGAAATGGCAGGCATCGACATATGCATCCTCATGTTTGACGTCGTATGTTTTTGCCAGTAAAGCGGGGCCGCCTTTGACCAATGGTCCGCAGACTGGGTGCAAGTTAGCGTCATATTTCTTATCCAGCTCGGACAGAGGTATTTCCCACATGTTGCCCATGCTTAACCCCTGACACATATGCGTGTGGCCATAAGGGTCGACATGTATTCTTTTGGGTGCTACAAGTTCTTCGTGCGGGCACTCGGTGAATGTGTCCCAGTGTTTTTTCGGAAGGCCTTCAATTAGTTTTTCAACTGCTCTTCCGCGCAACATGGTGTCACCACCAACAACAGGTTCGCCCTTTTCTTGCGTACCGTCTGTAGATACTCCGACAGCAGGTTTTTCAATGCAAATGGAACGGACTGGTATTCCGGCATTGTTTGCGGCAGCAATGAGTCGTTTTGCAGAATTCTCCCTTTCGTCTCCATGGTGAAGAGGGTCGTCACTTACGCTGAGAATAGATATACCCAATTCGATCAGAGGTTTTAGCCAGATTTCGGCATCCTCTTCGGTCGTGGCAAAATATGAGTTCGAAACAAGGCCTACTTTAAAGCCTTTGTCGCGGGCGATCTTGATACCTTCGATCATTATGGGATAGAATAAAAACGGTTCGCCGCCCTCAAAATACACCCACTCCGCAGTGTCGATCTTGGTCATTTCGTCGATGACGTCTCGGATTTGATTCAGGGTGAATGTGCCTGGAGCTTTCGGACCACTGTAAACAAAACAATGGTCACACTCAAAATTACACATATAAGTGAGAAGAAAATGCACACCCTGCAGCATGATAGATTCCTTTTTTCATTGTATTTGCATGCGCGACCGTGTCAACCATCTCATCCCTCCACCCCCTGTGGTAAATGCCTACGCTGACTGGAGGTTCATGTTTATTTGTTATAACCGTAATCTATCTGTTCTCACTGTAGTCATCCTGCACAGCAGTGTCATTGCGAGGAGCAGAGCGACGCGGCAATCTCATCATATCAACCGACAGTACTGACAAGACACCGGTTGATGCCAAAAAGTCAACCCCCATCCCCGTTATACGATGCCATGTTTTCTTGACGGCAAGATGCGGTTGGATATAATGGCATCGTGATCGATAAGTCCAAAGGGATGTATCGTCTGTATAATGACCTTGCATGGTTATGGCCTTTGTGGGGGAGCGTTGAAGAATACAGGGAAGAAAGTGAAACGGCCGTAGCTCTCATCAAGCAGCACGCCCAAATCGAGGTAAAATCTCTCCTGGATATAACCTGCGGGGGCGGTAAGAATCTCTTCCATTTCAAGAAACACTTTGATGCTTATGGTTTGGATATCAGCAACGCGATGTTGGATAATGCGAGAAAGTTGAATCCGGAATGTAATTTCTACCTGGCCGATATGAGGTATTGTGATTTGAAGCGTCAGTTTGATTCAATATACATCAATGATGGTATTGCTTATATTACAAGCTCGGACGATTTGCTGAGGACATTCCAATGCGCATATAGGCATCTATGTGCGGGCGGTGTCATGATCTGTTATGCGGAGTTCTGCAAAGGAGATCTCATGCAGAACAAGACACAGAGTACGGTATCCATAACAGATTTCATGGAAATAACTTTCATCGAAAATAACTATGACCCGGATCCGTCCGATGATACATTCGAGACGACGATGATCTATCTGATTCGAGAGAAGGGGAAGTTGAGAATAGAGCATGACTTCCACGTGTGTGGTACCTTCACGGTGGATGTCTGGAGAGATTTATTGCGTAAGGCAGGATTTAAAGTAACAGAATACCCCAAAGGTAGGAATGTGTTCGACTCACCATCGTATGCCTGTGTGAAACCAACTTCTTAACTTCAGATCTTCCCTCAAAGCCAACGAGTGGGGTCAGGTCTTGACTATTGACAATTACCACATTTTCGCAATATCGGGGTTGATTTTCGAAACCAACACTGCTATTAGCTATGCGCTGGGTTTGTACACCATTTTGTCAATAGTCAAGACCTGACCCCAAGGCGTCCTTACTTTCTCTCTTCAACGACCCAGATCTGGTTTCCTCTGATATCAAGCAGTCCGCCGTACAGATATTTTCCTTCTTCATCTGTAAAAGGGCCAAACAGGATTTTACTACCCGTTTCTCTGACTCCTGCGAAGAGCCTATTGATATCCGAAACGGAGAATTGAATTATGGCGGTATTGTTTCGCGGAGCAGTTGGTTTTACACCCATTTCACGTGCAATTGCGATGCCTACCACGGCCTGACCCGAGTGTTCTAATACGGTATAGTTTTCTTTACCTTCAAACTTATGTTTGATCCTCAAATCAAACGTATTCATATACCAATCTACCAGTTTCTCATAATCTTCTGCGAGGATTATTGGGTAGAGGAGGTTCAGATTCATCGGTGTGGCCTTATTACCCGTGGGACGCCGCTACTTCGACGCCGAGGTTTCTCAGAGCTCTGACCATTTGGCTGAATGACGTCACGTGAATGCTCTCTATATTCTTGGCCGCGGCTGCACTGACGAATTCAGGATTGTCATCCAGGAATATTACTTTATCAGTAGCCAGATTGAGGTGTTTCAGTACTATCTCATATGCCTTGGGCTCCGGCTTTCGCGCGTGGATCTCGTGAGAGCTGAACACTTTTTCGAAAAAGTGGAGAAGAGGTGCACATATTATGCGCCACTTTTTTGCGTGTATTTCGTTGGTATTTGTCAGTGCGACCAGTCGGTAGTGGGTTTTCAGATCCTGCAGCAGTTCTTCGATACCGGGTACCAATCCTCCGTACAAACTGTTCCATCCATTATCGAAATCTTCATCACTGAGCTTCAAGTCGAGCATTTCCATAATACGATCTCTGAATACCACGGCATCGATCTCTCCCCGCTCGAATTCTTTGAATGTTTTGCCGAATTCGAATTTGTGTTCAAGCGAATTGGCGTCTTTGCCGCTCGCCATTGCCCAATGATCGAAAACCTTGTGAGGTGAGAAATGGAAGATTACACCACCACAGTCAAAGATGATTGCACGGTACTGTTTCACAGGTGGATTATAGGTTTGTAGCGAGTGCTGTCAACATCCCGATCAATGAAATGCATGCTTGTGGAGTTTGTATATCCACGGTCCTTCAGTAATGCCGCCTTTCTTCCTTGTGTCCTCCTTGATCTTGACCATCCCCAATTTTTCCAACACACGTATTGAGCTGCGATTTTGCGGGTTCACCTCTGCAAAGACATCATCGTCTGTTATATTCTCTGATAGCCATTTGAGGAATGCTCTGCCTGCCTCGGTTGCATAACCCTTATTCCAGTATGCTGGATGGATTGCATATGCAATCTCTTTCAATTTTTCGTCATATGGTAATGGTCCGTATGTAACCCATCCAATCAATTGGTTTTCGGTCTTCAGCCTTATGCCGAGACTTATTCTGATGATTTCATTTACGCTCTTGTTGTAGTTGCCTATCAACCATTCCAGGGTGCGTCTGAGTTCCTCTCTCGTTTCGTACCTATCAGGGAGAAATTCCTGTATCTCCTTCAAATTCGAAAAGTCATACAGGTAATCCAGATCATCCAGAGTCAATTCACTAATAACTAGTTCTTCAGCGATAACAGGCAAGTTTCTTAGCATTGCATTAACCGGCAGTCTACCAGCGGACCATCATCGCAATGCCAAGTAGTATGTAGTGATGCGACGTCTCCTCTTCACGATCCCAGTATTTGTTGCTCGGGCCGTTAAGGGCGTGAGCGTATCTAATAGAGGGGAATAGGCAAATGCTTTGGAAATTTATTTCCATGCCCACCATCAATTCGGGTCCGATATTTGTCTCCAATATACTGTCCGGGACGGATATCGGTGTTATGAATCCAACGGCACCCGTAGCGTTCAGCGTCTTGCATATCGCGAATCCTGCGCCGAGCACAATTTTGTTTTTCCCGATAGGGATGCCGTAGATCAAATCAACCGGGAGGAGTAGATTCCCGCAGCTCCATTCCAGTGTGACGGGTTCGTACTCATAATAATACCAGGCATATTGAAGACCGGTATGAACGCCGATCTTATTGGTGAACCAGATGTTTAGTCCCAGTCCCAGCTGATATGCCGGTTCGCTGGATGTGAGAGAACCCCAGCGGCTCGGTACCATTCCTCCATGGCTAATGATGCCGGCACAATACTCAACCGCAAAAACAGGTAAGATAAACAGGAATAAAGCGAGCAATATTCTCTTCACCATCATGCCCTCCGTGTACGGATTACTGCACGATATTATGTCAAATTGGCTGCGAAGTCAATGCGATTGATGGGGTCAGGTCTTGACTATTGACAATTGCCGCATTTTCGCAATACCGGGGTTGATTTTCGAAGCCATCACTGCTTTTACTTGGATGTTGGTCAAGTTGATTGATTTGTCAATAGTCAAGACCTGACCCCAGAGCCCCCTTGACAAAGGTTTGATATCAAAGTATAATACAAAGATGAAGACCGAGCACGTCATTGCCTTGATCGCCAGAGTGAGGGATAGGGCATATGAATTTATTATCAGAGAATTGAATCAAAGGAAGATCACAGGGCTCGTACCATCACATGGCGGGATAGTGAGTAATTTGTTTAAGAAAGACAGGGTGCCCATGAAGGAAATTGCTGAGAGGATAGGAAGGGATAAATCGACCGTTACTGCACTTGTGAATAAACTGGTGCGTGCCGGGTATGTAGTGAAGGAAAAGGATCCCGGTGACAAGAGAATCACTTATCTCTGTTTGACCGCCAAGGGCAGGTCGCTTGAGCGGGATTTTGATATGATCTCTGAGCGCCTCATTGCCACGGCGTTTAGCGGATTTTCGCAAAAGGAAAGAGAAGAGATCGTTCGCGGTGTTGTGAAAATGCTGAATAATTTTAAGTAGAAAAATTTTGTGAATATAGTTTGATATCAAACCAATAAGGAGGAACAATGTATTTGCCTGTTTGGCTGTCCTTTGTTGGCGCGTCATTTATTTTTGGTCTGATTCCAGGACCATCTGTCTGTTTTACGATTGCCCATGCAATCAGACACGGAGCACGAAGAACGCTGCCCACAATATCGGGGCAACTCGTTGCCAATTGTTGCCAGATCTTCATCGTGCTCTTTGGTATGAACCGCGTATTAGAACAATCAGTTGTTCTTTTCCAGGTGCTGAAAATTATCGGCGCAATTTACCTGGTCTATCTGGGCTATCGCCAGTGGACTGCTGGCCGGCCGCTTCTGGATACCGGAAAAGAAGCGGTTTCCAATAACATGCACAAGCCATTTGTCAAAGGTTTTGTGGTCTGCGGGACCAATCCCAAAGCCATAATCTACTATGCCGCGCTTCTGCCTCAGTTCGTTGTTCGAACCCAGGATGAGAATATCCAGTTGATCGTTCTTGCTGTGACCAGTGTAGTGATCGCCGCCACCGTACTTGCATTCTATACAATGCTCGCAGACCGTGTGAGTATTTTGTTTGACTCAAGAAGATACTGGAAGACGCAGAATCGGTTGGCCGGGTTCATTATGGTCAGTGCAGGAATTGCGTTGTCAGTAACATCAGGACAGTGACGATAGACATGCAAAAGATAAGGGGAAGGCATTTAGCCTTCCCCTGTTTCGAATTTCCAGACTAGACTTCGCTTGTGATTATTTCTGATACTGTTCCATGTAGGCGTTCTTCATCTCGACAAACTTCTCTGTCGCTTTTGTATCGAGCGTGATTGCCGTAATTATCTCTTTATACCTATCAAGACTCATTTTTTCCGTTTCCAGCATTTTGAGTGCTTTTACTTCATCGATCTCGACCATTGCCGCTATTTTCGCAACTTTTTCTATTGTCTTCTGGTCGAGTGCCTTTTCTTCACTGCCATTTGCGCAGCCAATTATTACCAGGACAGCTATTGCGGCGATAAGAAAGATTTTTTTCTTCATGATTTCTCCTTGTTTAATCTAGCTGATGCATTATCTATTTTCCCTTGCCTTTCCCTTTTGAGGTGGGCTGTTCTTCGTCCTGTTTCTTCATCATCCCTTTCTGCTCCTGGCTTTGGTCTCCTTGCTGGCCTTCTTTGGCTTCGGACTTGACTTTTTGAGTTCCTTCTTTTTCTACCTCGGCTTCCTTGCCTTCACGCTCTTCTTTACGTTCTGTCTTTCCTTCGTCTTCCTCAACCCTAACCCGGTGCCGGGCCTGTAATTCGGTTCTAACTGTCTGACCTAATTCCTCACCGTGGACGCCTTTTGCTTTCTGTTCGACGACGAAATCGGAGATTCCCCTGTTTGATGCTCCTCCAGCCGAGTTCTCTTCCATGATTCTTATGGTATTCACGCCTTCCTCTGGAGATAATTTCTTTTCCTGTACACCTTTTACTACATTCTGTATTTCGTCTTCTTCAGTGCCCGCTTCCCTTGCTTCTTTTGCGGCTTCGGGAATTCTGCTTGTACTTCTCAGTTCTTCGGCATCCGGTGTTCTCTCCGGTGCTTCATCTGTCGTTTGTGCAAGCAGTGGCGAGATCGAGAAGATCGTGATGAGTACTAATAGCGCTACATGTTTCATGAGTTCCTCCTCAAATATTTTTGTAGTTAATTATACGCAGATCAAGGAATTAATCAAGCATGGCAGTTGGGGTCAGGTCTTGACTATTGACAAAATGGCTATATGTCTAGCTTGCGTGTAGCAGCAGTGATGGTCTCGAAAATCGACTCCGGTATTGTGAAAATGTGACAGTTGTCAATAGTCAAGACCTGACCCCATATTTCGGTATTACTTTACGATAATCTTACCCGTTGCTATTTCCGATTGGCTAACAAAGCGATACAGATAGACGCCGGCGCTAACCTGGTTCTGGTTGGCTGCATTCAGGTCTAAGTGTAGTATTTCACGGTTACTTGAAGTGATACCGGTGAGGCTCTTCACGTTTCGCCCCAGAACATCGAATATCTCGAACTCGTATGCTGCACCCTGGGGTAGTTCGATGAGGAACCGGATGTTATCTGCAGAACATGGGTTGTTGACTAGGGTAACAACGGATTTATCCAGTTTTTCAAGTACGATCTCTTCGATCCCGACGAGGTCCATTATTTTGATCTTTCCGGCTTGAAGTCCCTCGCGCGAGGGTGCATCTACCTGGATCCAGGTCACTATGTTACAGCGGGTCTCATCCCAGGCGGCATCGATCATGAATGGCCGGTTCACGTCGACTGTCTGCCCGGGATCGATCGTCACCACTTCGCCGATTTCATCCGGCAGAAAGTCTCGCGCCAGTTTGTTGTGCCATCCGTGTCCATTGGGATCGAGGTGGTAGAGGCTGTCCTCGGTTATCACAAAGTAGACACGTGCGGTTATGGCGCTTGCCGAATCGTTCTGGAATGATGCGGTTACCGTGCCGTTGTTCGTGACCGGATCATAGCCACCTGTAATATTCAGCGTAACCGGCGAGGGCTGTGCCATGCGACTCGTGAGCCAGGGCCTCCATGTGCTTATCGGCCAGAGATCTACTCCATCGGCGAAAAGGGATGGATACCCGTAAAAAATGTAATAATTGTATACGCGGTCGCGCGCTTTCTGTAAAAATCCAAAATCTCCAGTAGCCGAGTGATACTCGACAAGCGCGGTCTGGTCAGGATAATCCAACATTGCTATTGTGTCCAGCAGACTGCTGGCATAAGGGCACGTTGGTCAACCACTCCAGTAGGCTTCTTCCATCATGACGACGCGCTGGGCTGCATATAGCCCGCCAAGCATGGCGAAGGCCATTAAAGTCGTCAATACTCTGTGCGATATATTTCGCATATTACCTCCTTATGCTTATAGTGTTTATAATGTTTATGTTTATATCTACTGGGGATGTTGTGAGTTATAATTGCCTGACCGTCGATACACTAACGCCGTATCGACACATTTTTATAACCCCCTTACGAAATATTGACAAGTTTATTATCGTTAGATTCTTCGAAATGTCAAGCCTTGAATACCAGTTGACTTTTGTCCAAGTTTGGATATAATATTGAAGTGTTTCGTATTCATGACATCAAAACATACGATATTCTGGACAATTTAACTCTGTTGCCATTGAATCAGTATTACATGATCTGGAGTTGCCATAATGGGTAAAGACGCATACCAGGGTTTTGCAGAACGATACGATTTGTTCCACGGTAAGTTCGGTGAGCACAAGCCGAACTATCGTGTCTTCTATCAAAAAGTTTTTCTGGAAAACAATATCCATTCAGTGCTGGATTGTGCATGCGGTACGGGTCATGATGCACATCTTTTCTACTCATTGGGTTGTGAGGTGACCTGTTCGGACGTCTCGACGTCTATGCTGACGAGGGCAAGGAAGAACTTTAAAAGCCTGGATGTAAATATCCCGCTACACAAGGTCGACTACCGTTCGTTGCACAAGAATTTCAAGCGGAAATTTGATGCGGTCACATGCCTTTCAAGTTCGATACTTCATATGCCGGATAAAAAGGAGATCATCAGGGCATTCTTGAGCATGCAGAGGGTATTGCGCGAAAACGGCATATTGATAATTACTCAGGGTACCACTGATAAACAGTGGAAGATGAAGCCCAGATTTATACTAAACTCGAGCCAGAAAGATTTTACACGGCTTTTTGCGATCGACTATCGGGAACGCGGGGCGCGGTACAATGTTCTCGACATACGACACGACAAGCAGAAGCCGGAGCTCAAGGTTTGGTCGGTGGATTATGCCCAGATCCTGCTCAAGGATGATTACACCAAACTGCTGCAGCTGGCTGGCTACAAAAAAATACGTTTCTACGGTTCATACAAGTTCGAGCCGTACAATAAAAAGGAAAGTGACCTGCTCATTTGCGTGGCTCATAAGTAGCGTGAACATTCTACTGGTTACTATCTGATTTCAATGTCAGCATCCCGACACTTTTTTCAATTGTAGTATTTGTCACATGTTCAGGTATTTCTGTATCTATTATGCGATAATCAATTTGTGAAAAAAGGAGTATTTGTGAAAAAAATACTTGCGTTTTGCATCACAGCGTTAGTCGTCTTCTCTTGCCGCAATTCCGGGGGAAATGAGGAGGCGAAGTTGTTTCCGATCATGGTTGAACAGAAGATCGGTTACATTGACAACAAGGGCAGAGTCGTAATTGAACCGCAGTTGGACCGGGTCGGTCGGTTCTCTGAAGGCCGCGTGGCTTTCGAGAAGGACTGGAAATGGGGTTACATAGACGCAAAAGGCAGAGTTATCATTGAACCACAGTTCGACCACAGTAGCTTCTTTTCTGAAGGAATAGCGGACGTCAGAGTGGGACAGAAATGGGGGTTCATTGACACGCTCGGAAATTTCGTGTTAGAACCTGAATATGTGGCCGTGCGCGCCTTCTCCGAGGGCCTTGCCGCGGTCCGGACCGAAGAGAAATGGGGATGCATCAACAAGAAGGGTGAGATGGTCATCGATGCGATATTCGACATCCCACTCACATTTTCCGAAGGTCTGGCAGCTTTCCGGGATAGTACGGGCTGGGGTTATGTTAATCAGGCAGGAGAAGTGGTCATCGAACCTCGATTCGATGCCGTGGGTATGTTCTCTGAAGGAAGCGCCCCCGTTTTTGCAGATGGCAAATGGGGTTTTATCGACAAGAAAGGTGACATTGTCATTGATCTGCAATATGACTTCGCGGGTACTTTTTCCGATAGCCTCGCGCCGGTAAGAATTGGCGAGAAATGGGGTTTCACAAACACTAACGGCGAGTTGGCGATAGAGCCGAAATTCGATCTTGCATATGGATTTTTCGAGGGCTTGTCCGCAGTTAAGGTTGGTGAAAGATGGGGTTACATAGATAAATCAGGCAAGATCGTGATCCCCGCGCAATTCGGACTCGTGAGTCATTTCTCGGGCGGTTTGGCCATGGTGCTTGATACATTGAAAAACCGTGCCTATGTCAATAGAACCGGCAAAATTGTCTGGAGGAGCGAACCGCCTCAAGACAAATAAGTAAGAGACTCTTCAGGGTCTAAGAAATCTCAGTCACAATCCTTCTCAAAAGCGTTTTCTTGTGTATTCAAGCCTTGATTTTGGGTCTAATCATTGACATAAAGCGAAAATAGGGTAAAATATTTCATGTCCATTGTACTCTCAAATGCTACTGAAATTCTTACTATGAAACGCGGTCTCGGTGTCGTTAAGAATCGTTCAATTCTTATTGAAGACGGCATCATTGAGAAGATTGGCACGGTACGGCCCAAAAAACACTACCGGATCATAGATGCCACGGGATGCGTCGTCTGCCCTGGTTTTGTCGATTCTCATACTCACCTGGTCTTTGGAGGCAGTCGTGAGGATGAGTTCGCCATGCGCATAAAAGGCCTCAAATATGAGGCAATAGCCCGGGCCGGGGGTGGCATCGCAAGTACCGTGAAGCATACTACAAAAGCGAGCGAGGATTTGCTGTATCAGTTGGGACGTCAGCGATTGAAGAGGATATTGAGGCACGGTACAACGACGGTGGAAATCAAAAGTGGCTACGGTTTGACGTCAGAAGTTGAATACAAGATGTTGCGGGTCATTAACCGGTTGAAGAAGCGCGCGCCGATTGAAGTGGTTCCTACTTTTCTGGTTCATACAGTGCCCGCGAAAGTGAAGCGGGATGATTTCATAAAAAGCGTGGTCGATGAGATGATCCCCTACGTTGCTAAAAACAAATTGGCCGCCTTCTGCGATGTCTTCTGTGATCGTATCGCTTTCAGCAAGGAAGAGAGCGAGGTGATATTATCGGCCGCAAGGGATTGGGGATTCAAGTTGAAGATCCATACGGATGAATTCGCCAACATAGGTGGGGCGCTCGTTGCCGCCAAACTGGGCTGCACATCGGCGGATCACCTGCTCGTTTCGACGAAACGCGATATCGTGGCGATGAAGAAGTCCGGCGTCGTGCCCACCTTGCTCCCCGGCACCTCGGTATTTCTACGGCTTAATGGCAAACCGGATATGCAAGCGTTCCGGTCGGCGAGATCAGATGTAGCTATAGCGAGTGATTTCAATCCCGGATCGTGTATGATCTATTCGATGCTGAAAATCATCGCGCTCGCCTGTCTCGCGTATGGCATGCATGTGGAGGAAGCCCTCATTGGCGCGACCAAGAATGGCGCCAGGGCGCTTGGTATTTTTGACCGCGTTGGCAGTATTGAAGAAGGAAAACAGGCGGATCTGGTCGTACTTAATGTCGACAATTACAGAAAGATTCCCTACCAATTTGGGGAGGATATGGTCAGTTATACTATTAAGGAAGGGAAGGTAATCTATGGAAAAAATAATTGAGTGTATTCCGAATTTCAGTGAAGGTCGTGACGAGGAAAAACTCAATCAGATTATCGGTGAGATAGAGAGTGCTGGTGTTGATCTGCTCGACCGGGAGATGGACCCGAGCCATAACCGAGCAGTTGTAACATTCGTCGGCGAACCCGAAGCCGTGCTCGAAGCCGCTTTCAGGGGTGCGAAGAAAGCCTCGGAGTTGATCGATCTTACAAAACACAAAGGTGAACATCCGCGCATGGGTGCAACCGATGTTATACCGTTTGTGCCGATCAGTAATGCAACGACACGCGAGTGTGTGGAACTGGCAAAACGTCTCGGGAAGAGGATTGCCGAAGAGCTTCAGATCCCAGTTTACCTGTACGAGGCGGCTGCAACCCGGCCGGACCGTCAGAACCTCGCCAACATAAGGAGGGGTGAATTCGAAGGACTGCGTGATGAAATAGAGACCAATCCAGACCGTAGACCGGATTTTGGTGAACCGAAAATACACCCCACTGCCGGAGCTACCGTGGTGGGAGCCAGGTTTCCGCTCATTGCATTCAATCTTAATCTGGATACGTCCGACGTCGAGATCGCTCAGAAGATCGCCAAGGCAATACGTTTCATGAGCGGGGGGTTCCGTTACTGCAAAGCACTGGGTTTTGAACTGAAGAATGAAGGAGTTGCCCAAGTTTCGATAAACATGACCGAGTACACAAAAACGCCACTTTTCAGGGTGTATGAAATGGCGCGCCGTGAAGCCGAGCGCTACGGTGTATGTATCAAGGAATCAGAGATCGTTGGGTTGGTTCCTGAACAAGCCTTGATTGACACGGCAAGATATTACCTCCAGTTAGACCGTTTCAACGAGAACCAGATTCTCGAGTACCGTCTGCGCGGCAAGGCGGGAAAGCAGTCGATACTTGAATTCCTTAATGATCTGGCGATGTCCAAACCTACTCCCGGCGGGGGCAGCGTCGCGGCGCTCGAAGCTGCACTCGGTACCGGGCTGCTGGCGATGGTCACCGGGATAACCGTTCGCAAAACAAAGGATGCCGAACTCAAGGACTTCCATGGCCATCTGAAGCTTGAAATGTACGATTTCTACAAGTACATCGATAAGGATAAGCAGGCCTTCGATGAGGTCATGACTGCGTTCAAGCTGCCGGAAGAGTCACCAGAAGAGAAAAAGGCGAAAGAAGCGGCGGTGCAGGATGGCTTGAAGAATGCCGCCCAGGTACCCCTTGAGGTATGCAAGAAGATTCTGTTGGTCTATCCCTATGCTAAAACACTCGCCCAGAAGGGTTTGAAGAGTGCGATATCTGACGTTGGGGTCGCACTTCATGCCTTGCATAGCGGGTTCATCGGCGCGCGGTTGAATGTGCTCATAAACCTCAAATCAATTACCGATGACGAATTTAACACTTCAATGAATACTACAGTTGACTCTTTGACCAAACAAGAAGAGAAAATGTTTAGAGAAATCGAGAAGATATTCTTGACAACTTTTTGAAAACAATTATAATTTCGATGAAGGCTACGAATGGAAACTGATTTCTTGGAAAAGAGCAGAAGCTACATGCAGGAGGGACAGCTCGAAAAAGCGCAGGTTCTTTTGCGTCGTGCCTTGCATGAAAGCCCAAATTCTGCAAGGGCTTTGGAACTTTCTGGCGATCTTGCTCAGCGTATGGGTAAGAGAAGCGAAGCAGTAACGCGCTACGAGCAGGCTGCAGCGATCTACGCGGAGAACGATCAGCAACTCGAGGCCATCATATGTCTTGAAAAAGTAGCTAAGCTCGAACGTACGAATAGTGACCGATATGTCCATCTTGCGCAGCTCTACAGGCAGACCGGACTTCCCAACCAGGGGATACAGAAAATGATCGAGCTATGCTCATTGTCGATCGAGAATAAAGACGAGACTACATTTATTAACGGGTTGCGTAAGATAGTTGAGTTGCAGCCCGACAATTTACGGCTGGGATTATCTTATGTGCGTATCCTGAGGGTCATGAATCGCGGCGAACAGGCGGAAGAGGAATTAAGTCGTCTGAAGTCAATAGCCACCGAGAAAAATGAACAAGGTATTTTGAAGGAAATCAACCGTTTACTCCCTCAACCGGACGGTGGTGATGAAGGGTTGGATCCAAAGAGCCGGGTCGAATTGGGCAATCTGCTCTATGAAATAGGCTCTAAAGATGAAGCGCTCGTTGAGTTCAATCGAGCCGTGAGCGATCTGGTCGAACAGGGCGAACCTTTGGAAGCGATCAATGTTCTCAACCGGATCGTTGAGATCGACCCGGGCAACGAATCAGCTTTTGACAAATTGAGGGAACTGCAGGCTCTGACCGGTACCGCTCCAGAAGAGAAAATCGAGGAGAGGGAAATAGATCTGTCGGAAGCGCCCGTACAGCCAGCTGAGACAACCATAGATGAAAGAGGCTCCGAAGTTGCTGAAGAGACCGCTCAACCAGTTGTTGCTGAAGGTTCCGAACGTGCCGAGCAGACGGTCGATGAGAAAAAGGAATTTGTTGAAGTGGCAGAAGGGACCAAGGGAGAGGATACGGGGGTCGTAGAGCCACCTGAAGAAGTTGTTACTGAAGAACCAGAATACGCCGAAGCAGCGATGCAGGAGGAATCGATCGCCGACACGTCTGAGCCTGTAGAAGGTATTTTCGATGATCTCATACGCGAGGTAGAAAATTATGTTGACCGTGCGCAAAAAGAAAAGGGTACAGAACCAGTAGAAAAAGAGATCGAGGAGCCCCAGACTCTCGAAGGGCAGATCGCCGATATTGAATTTTTGCTGAAGGAAATGGAGACGCCTTCTGCGCCAAGTTTTGAAGTGGCTTCTGAATTTGATGAATTCCGTGGAAATATCCGGTGGGATGAAGAGGATGTCGGCAAGAGACTGGAGTTGGCGCAGCGGGCTTTTGATGCCGAGCTTTATGAGACAGCGTTTACCCATGCACACGAGCTGAAAATAAACAAGCACACCTGGCCGCTGTCCCTGGAAATTACCGGTGCGGCAATGATCAAACTCGGCAAGTACAGCGAAGCGATCAAGACGGTGGGTCCGGCTATTCTTCTCGAGGACATACCGCAAAGTCAAAAAATCGAATTACGGTATTTGCTCGCTTCGGCTTATCAGGGGATGGGTGATTTTGACAACGCTTTAAGGGAGATTGAACATATCATGTCCACGGCGCCAGACTATAAAGATGTAAAGGAAATGTATGAACTCCTCGGAGGTACGAGTGTTGTCTACCCGAGTGCGCCGAAGATCAAACCCGCGAGTGAAGAGAAACCAGTCACGGGGATTGAGGAGAAAACGGAAGAACCTGAGATAGTCAGGCCACAGGAGCCCGTCGAGGTTCCAGGTGAGACATACGATGAGAAAGCGGCTCCTGAGCCCGAAGAAGAAGAACCGTACGAGCAGAGGGGCGAGAATATCTCGTTTCTCTAATCCATTAGGAGGCTAATGGGATATCAAGAGTTCTACCAATTCAAGTTAGAACCATTTGCGAACCACCCGGACCCCAAGTTCTATTTCAATTCGCCGCAACACGCGCTCGCGCGGGAGTATTTACTGCATGCAGCAAGGGGTGCGCGTGGGCTGGCAGTGCTCCTGGGAGATATCGGAACGGGGAAGACAACCCTTTCGCGTAAGATCCTAAACGAATTATACTCGATGGGCAAGTTCCAGATTGGGCTGATCGTTTTGACCCACTCTGAATTTTCCCCGGCATGGCTTTACACGAGAATTGCGAATCTCATTGGTTTGCGCGATCTAAGCGATTCGACGACCGAGATAATCGCACGCATCTCACAGCGACTCAACGAGATATATCATCGTAATGAAAAGACAGTAATCATTATCGATGAGGCGAATAAGATCGACAATCCAAGTGTGCTTGAAGAAATAAGAGGCCTTTTGAATCTTGAGATCGGAGATACGAGGCTCCTATCATTCATTCTTAGTGGCTTGCCAGACCTTGAGAACTTTATTTCGTCAAACCGCGCTTTGTATCAGCGTATAGCCGTTAAGATCAGGTTGAAATCGATGGGCAGTGATACCGTGAGGTCGTATATTGCTCACCGTCTTAACATTGCAGGTAGTGAAAACGAAATTTTTAGTCCGCGGGCTGTTGATCTCATCTGCCGGTACTCAGAGGGTAGACCGCGGTTGGTAAATATAATCTGCGATAATGCGTTGTTGGAAGGATATTTGCAGAGTAAACAGCAGATCGATGAGATTCTGATCGAAAGGGTGGTAAGCAACCTGGGTTTGAAATTCGAGTAATGGCGGAGCTAGTTGACCTGAAAAGAAAAATCGCCGAGCTGGAGGCGAAGGGCTCATTCAATGAAGCCATTGAGGAGCTCGAGAGCGCTATTGGAGAGTTTCCGAGCGAAGGCTCTTTGTACAATAAATTGGGTGATCTGTATCTAAGGGTGAATCAGCAGAAAAACGCGCTCAGCGCGTATGAGAAAGGCGCCCGTGCTTTCAAGGAAGAAACTTATTTCCCGAATGCAATTGCTCTATGCAAAAAAATCTTGAGATTCGACAAGAACCGTACGGAGATCTACGGGCTGCTCGGTGAATTGCACAAGGATCTGGACCAGCGGGGTGAGGCGGCAAATTACCTGCTCGAATATGCGGATCGAAAACGCCGGGCAAATGATCTGGATACTGCTCTGAAAACATACGACATGATTAGGGAACTGGTTCCGAACAATGCTCGGATACTCAAAACAATATCGGCTATATATGAGCAAGTTGGCAAGAAAGACCGTGGGAGTGAACTGCTGGAACAGGCGAAAGAAATTGAGACGAAACACGAGAAGTTCAAAGAGATTGTGCTCGAAGAAAAAATCAAAACCGAAGTGACTCCGGATATCCCGGAGGAGACGCCCGAAGCGGAGGTCGAAGAAAAGACAACAGGAAAAATTGCAGAAGTTGAAGAGCCCATCCGGCTCGAGGAAATAAAGCCTGTAGAAAAAGATCGTCAGGCTAAGGATAGTATTTCCATTGAAGATATCGTTTCACCCGAGGTTGCAGAGTTGCTCAAGGATGAACAGCGCAGCTCATCCGTCGGCGTGGACATAACTGAGAAGCTGTCCGAGATTGACAAGACTATAGAATTGGGCGAGCTGTATTTGAAACTCGATTCGATCGAAGAGGCCATCGATTGTTTTCGTGATGCCGAGAACGCGGCATGGAGAAGCAAGGACTATGATAAGGCTTTGAATCTGAATAAGAAAATCGCAGATTTGAGGCCTTTCGATTTGAAATCGCGGCAGCACCTCGTTGAAATTGCGCGAATGCGTAAAGACAATGATACACAGGTGACTTTTATGCTTGAGCTGGCCGAAGCGTTGAACCGCCGAGAGGCAAAGAGCGAGGCAAAAAAGATATACCGTGACGTCTTGCGTATTGATCCAGAAAACGTGGTTGCCAAGGAACGGGTCGGGCCTATTGGTCCAGCTGCGCCACCAGAAAAAGCGGCAAGTGCTGTTGATCTGGGTGAGGTTTTGAGGATCGAACAGAGTGAAGCAAAGGCCCAGGCAATGCAGAGTATCGAAGAACTGGTGTCCGAATTCAGACGCGAAGTATTCGAATCCATCGGCGAAGGGGACTACACTTCACATTATGACCTGGGTGTCGCCTATAAAGGCATGGGTTTGTACCAGGAAGCAGTTGAAGAATTGGAGATCGCGGCAAAGGATGAAAAGCTGAAACTGAAAGCTCTTGAGATGATCGGAGCAAGTTATCTTGATTATGATAAGGTAGATGATGCCATTAGGGTTTTATCTGAAAGTTTGGAGATTGAAGGACATGGTGACAAGGAATATTTCGGTATTCATTTCTTGCTTGGTAACTGTCACGAGAAGCGAAATGAGCTGAGGAGTGCGCTTAAGTCTTATGTCAATGCATACAACATAGACAAGAAGGTTCCGGCTTTGAACCAGAAGATACTTCAGCTCAAACAAAAGGTTACTGATGAATTAGAGAAAAGACGCAAGAATGCGTCAGGAGGTAATTTGTCAGACAAAAGTGCTTCAATAGAACAAAAAGTAGACAGAAAGTCTAAGATTACCTACCTGTGACGATTGCATGGGTTACGAATCATTCTACAATCTGAGAGAACATCCTTTCAGCTTTGCGGCTGATGAGAAGTTCTATTATGACTCTCCGCAGCACTCGAAGGCTCTGATTAAGCTGTCCCATGCCGTTGATACGGAGAAGGGTCTTGCGCTTTTGGTTGGGGCGATCGGTACCGGTAAAACCACACTGTCCCGCCGTTTGCTGGACCAGCTGATTGACCAGCAGGTTGAGGCAACGCTCCTTGTTATCATACATTCGGAAATAACCTCTCTTTGGTTTCTGAAGAAGATTTCGTTGATGTTGGAAGCCGGTGGTGATTCGGATGACAAAATCGAGATAATTACCGCGGTCTATCACCGCCTCCTCGAATTCGCGAAGAGAAAAAAGAAAGTGGTTATATTGATCGACGAAGCCAATATGCTACGCAGCAAAGAAATAATGGAAGAAATTCGTGGACTGCTGAATCTTGAATCAGAGAGAGGCAAGTTATTGAACTTCATTCTTTTTGGGTTGCCTGATACCGAAGATTACCTCAAACTCGATCCCCCGCTTTACCAGCGCATTGCGATCCGCTGCGTGCTCGATCCCCTCGATGAGAAGGCAACATATGACTACATATTACATAGGCTCCGCGTTGCGGGCGGCATGCGAAATCTGTTCGATGAAGAAGCACTCAAGGCAATATACTTCTATTCAAAGGGTAATCCAAGAACGATAAACGCGATCTGCGACAATGCTTTGCTCGAGGGTTTTCTTCTGAAAAGAGAGCTCATTGACGTGAAGATTATTGATGATACGGTGCAGGATCTCGGTCTCTTGACGAAGGAATCTTGAGCTCAACTTATCCCGAAAACCAGAAATACGCAGATCTTCATATACATTCAAATTGCTCGGATGGGTTGCTTTCCCCTTCTGAGATTGTTCAATATTGTCACGAAATCAGCCTGGAAGCCATTGCCATTACTGATCATGATTCATTGATGGCAATGGATGAGTTGAAGGATAACGGCGATATGGGAATAAATATCATACCGTCCGTTGAGATGAGTTCAAATATCGGATTGATCGATATACACATTCTTGCATACTACATCGACCACGATAATCCCGATCTTCTAGGATACCTGGAAACTCTCCGTGAACACCGTGTAAAAAGAGCCAAGAAGATCGTCGAGAGACTGTCGCGCGATGGTATAAAGCTCGACTTCGACCGCATGAGGGAACTCGCTAAAAACAGCGCGCTGGGCAGACCGCATATCGCGGAGGCGTTGCGCGAGAGTGGATATGTTCAATCGATCAGGGAAGCATTCGTGCGTTTTTTGAGCTATCATTCTCCCTACTATGAACCTAAGATGAGCATCGCGCCTAAGGACCTGCTGAAAAAAATCGACGAGTGGAATGGCATTGCTGTCATTGCCCATCCGGGCATATATGGTGATGGGGATCTCATCAACCGTCTGATAGATGATGGCGCAGTTGGTATTGAAGTCTGGCATCCTGACCATTCGATGGCATGTCAGCAGGAACTGTATGAGATGGCATCGAATAATGGACTTTTGATGACCGGGGGGTCGGATTGTCATGGCCATCACCGTTCCGGTCTGCAAATAGGCAAGTGTGGGTGCGGTCAGAGGGAAGTTCAGTTGCTGCGCGACTACAAGAGTATCAGTTATTGAAACATGAGATTGCAGTGAGGAGTGGGTAATGATGGATATCGAAGCGATAAAAAAAATCTTACCTCATCGGCCACCGTTCTTGTTCGTCGACGAGGTATTGGAAGTTTCAGACGATAGGATCCTGGCGAAAAGAGAGATCAAGGATGACGAGTATTTCTTAACCGGGCATTTTCCTGGGGAACCGATAATGCCGGGAGTTCTGATCGTCGAAGCAATAGCACAAGCCGGAGGAGTGATGCTTTTACGCAACCGCAGGAACGCGATCCCCCTGTTCATGGCGATCGACAAAGCAAGATTCAGGAAGATCGTAAAACCCGGCGATACACTCATTCTCGAAGCCAGACTGCTGCAGGATCGCGGTAAAGTTGTGAAAATTGCGGGTACGGCAAAGGTGAATGATTCACTTGCCTGCGAGGCAACGATACTTGCCGGGATCAGGGAGTGAGTGATGGATTTCCTGGTCAGTGGAAAGGCGGAGATAGACGCATCCGCAGTTATCGGTCCGTATTCCATCATCGAAGATGATGTTGTTATTGGATGCCGGACCCGGATCGGTAGCCACGTGATAATCAGGAACGGTACGGTTATCGGAAAAAATAATGTCATAAGCGCCGGTGCACAGATCGGCGTCGAACCGCAGGACTACCATTTTAAAGGTGAACGTTCATATTGTGTCATTGGTGATAACAATGTCATAAGGGAATACGCGACGATCTCGCGAGCGACGGGGGAAGGTAGCAAAACCCTTATCGGTAATAACAATTTCATAATGACCTACGTTCACGTGGCTCACAACAACGTGATCGGAGACGGTGTTGTGGTATCAAGTATTGCCCAGCTTGGCGGCCATGTGGAGATCGGTGATCATGCCTACATCGGCGGCCACGCCGGCATCCACCAATTCTGCAGGGTCGGTAAATATGCGATGCTCGGAGCGAAATCATATTTGAATAAAGACCTGCCACCTTTTCTCCTTGCCAGCGGAAACGGAGCGAAAGTCTGTGGGCTCAACACGACCGGCCTCCTGCGCAATCTTTTTTCATGGGAGGAAATTGAAGAGATCAAAAACGTAATGAGATTGCTTTACCGCTCGGAACGGACCCTTGCTCAATGCAAGGAGATGCTTGAAAAAAGAAACTCGTGTCAAGCGCACGAGTTTCTTAAATTCATTGAAGGATCGAAACGCGGTATCCTCTTGAAAGAAAATAGCAGCGCAGTAACAGAGATACTATCCCTGTCGTAGTCTTATCTCAGCTTCTTCTTGTGGCGATCCCTTTTTCGTCTTTTCTTTAGCTTATGTTTCTTAATTTTCTTTCTTTTTCTCTTTCTTCCGCACGGCATTGTTTGACCTCCTTGATTCCGAACGTCGTTATTATATAATAAATACACTAAGTGTCAAGAGATGGAAATAACTAATGACAAGAACGTTAGTCTCGTTACTATCGTTATTACCGTTGGTACCGTTAATTTCGTTACTCTCGTTATTATCGTTAGTTCCGCTAATACAACATTTGGAATTTCGAAATGCGAAATGCGAATTTGACAGAAAACGTTAATTTCGTTGGTTCGTTATTCCCGTTAGTTTCGTTCCGTTTCTCGATAATTATTCTCCAGCATTAGCGTGTCTTCAGGAGCGAAGCGACATGACTTCAGTGAAACATGGCTTCAGTCCGCTGTGCGGACGTGTCTTCATAGCAGCGTGTCTGCAGCGCAGCATGTCTCCAGCGTCAAACCACGCGGAGCGCTCAAACCGACCGCAGGTCCTAAACCGTTGTTTTGTTCTCAGCCTCTTACTTCTTAGTTTCTTTCTGCTCCCAGCTTCTGTCTTTCTCCGCCGCTCCAATTCACTGATTCTCAGTGTACGTGTAGCGTAGGGCGTTCTGCGTTTGGCGCTGACTTCTTGACAGCAGATAATATTACTATAGAATGAAGATATGCTGCTGCTTGTTTTATGCTGTCAGGCACTCAACAGTTGCGAACAGAGCATCTATGAAACGATAAGCCAGGATTGGCAATCACGGCCTGTGAAGTATTTCATGCAAGGGATCGAAATCGCTTCATACCCGGGATTGGATGCTTTGCCGCCTGTCGGTCTCTATTTGTCTGACAGAAAGGAGATAGCACGGAGAGGTATTGCCGGCTTTGTTGGTGACGTTGCCACCGTTGTTTCATTCAAGTTACTGATAAATCGCGAGCGCCCCGATGGAGATACGGAACGAATAGACTCATCTTTTCCTTCTGGTCACACAACGTTTGCATTCACACAAGCCGTGATCTATTCCCACCATAATCCTAAGATAAAAATTCCCATGTTCATATACGCCACGGTCGTTGGTTTTTCAAGGATATATCTGGGGAAACATTATCCCACTGACGTGCTGGGTGGCGCGGCCCTCGGGATCGTGGTCGGGTTGCTCGCCGTCAAGTTATTTTGATACAGGCGTGTCTGTTGGCGCCAGTCCTTTCAATAGCGCCAATCCTTTTTCGCGCCAGCTTCCCTTTCTGTACCACAATATCATAACCAAACTTTCAACGCCGTAGGCGATGAGCATTGCCCACCAAACACCGCTCACTCCCGCATGCATTGTGCGTGAGAGGAATATTGCCAATACGTACAGAAGAGAGACTTTCAGAATTCCGGCGACCATTGGGGGTACGGTATAACCGGCGCCGCGAAAGATTCCGGTCAGGCTCGTAGTGATGCCCACGAAGATTAGATAGAATGAGACGATGTTGATGAATTCGGTCCCATGGGTGATGGTCGGTATATTCTGGGTGAACAGTGCAATCAAAGGTCGTGGGTTTGTTATGAAAAACACGCTGAACAGAACCATTATTACCGTACTCAAACCCAAAGCTGCATTACCTGCCTGTGTTGCACCTTTTTGGTTACGAGCACCCAAGTTCTGTCCGACCAGGGTTGTTGTTGCGACTCCGATACCAACGACCGGCAGGCTGGCAAACTGAAAAATGCGGGTGCCGATTCCCAGGGCGGCGAGTGCGTGTTCGCTGAAAGCAGCGACGATACCGAACACGACCATGATGCTTGATGCCATTAGCCCGTAGGATATGCCAACGGGTATGCCGACATTGAAGATCTTCTTCACAATGGTACTCTGGAGCTGCCACGGGGTGGTGAAACTGATTTTGATGCCCGAGCGTCCTCTGAGAAGAATGAGGAATCCTACGACGAAGCTCACAAACTTTGCGATTGCTGTGGCGACTGCAGCGCCTTGTACTTCGAGTCGCGGAAAGAATCCGATTCCCAGGATCAGGAGAGGGTCGAGAATCAGATTGGTTGCCGTGGCGATCAACATAATGACCATCGGTATTTTCATGTCGCCGGCACCCCGGAAAATATAGTTTATGCTGAAAGACAACAACTGAAAGAAAAAGCCTATCGACACAATTCGAAGGTATTCATTGCTCAGTATGAGAACTGCGCCGCGGCCACCGAGGAAATACATTATCTGCTTCGAAAAGACAAAGCCGAGTATACCTATGGCAAGGGCAATGATGAATGCCAGGAGCAGTGACTGTTTCGCTATGCTGTTGGCCCGGTCGAATAACCGACCGCCAAATGAATGCGCGACGAGTGCTACGGTGCCGGAACCGATAACCTGGCCGAGCGCGAGGATAATATAGAAGAAATTGCCCGCGAGTGATACCGAGGCAATTGCAGTCGCTCCTAATTTGCCTACCCAAAATATATCAACCAGGTTGTAGCTCGTCTGCATCATGAAGGCGAGTACAATTGGCCAGGCGAGTTTTATTAGTTGATTGAAGACGGACTTGCTGTGTACGACAGACATGTCGTCCTTCTTAAGAGATTCTTTTTTTCAAATGAGAAGGGGCATTAGGCGTGTGCCCCAATGCCCCGGTAAATTGCATTTAGAGTTTCGAGCGATAACGATCCTTCAATTCAGCTTTTTTTCCTTTGTTCCATCCCGATACTTTTGTGAAATAACCGGTGACGCGCGTGATGTGATCGACGTTCTCGCTATTGCAGTGCGGACACTGGTTCCGCAGCCCTCTTGCCGTTTTGAAACAATTGTTACAGGTCGTAAATTCGGGAGAGAAGGCGATTTGGGCGTTGCGGGAGTTTCGGAATGTCTTGACCACGAAGTTCGCCACAGATTCCTTGGGTGGTTGCGATTCACCGAGCCAGATATGGGTAAGGGCACCGGCTTCGATCAGGTCGTGGAATTTACCCTCGAGCTGTACCCTTGTGATCGGATCGATCGACGTACTGACATTGAGGTAGGTCGAATTCGTATAATATACCGCGTTGCCTGTTGTGTCACCTTTGACGATTCCGGCTGCCTGTTCGGCAAAGTGCTCGAGGTCAAGTCGGGCAAGGCGATGGGCAGCAGATTCAGCGGGTGTTTGCTCCATTACCAACCTGATATTGTGGGACTTTGAGAGCTCTCTGATCCGCAGATAGAGATATGAGAGAATCTTCAGACCAAAACGGAAAGCTTCCTCATCCTCGTGCATTTCTTTACCTGTGTGATATTGGACGAGTTCGTTCAGTCCAAGTAATCCCACCAAAAACGTTGCGCGATAGAGTCTTAGGTAAGCCTCACCATCACGTTCCATGGTCAGAAGGGCGAGCGGGCCCTCTTGTTTCAAAGAAACGAGTTTCTCGATGAATGTTTTTTTCTGAATATGCGCTTTGACCACGAGTTGCAGCAATTCATCGAGCTGTTTGTACAACTGCTGATCACTTCCATTTGCCAGCAGGGCAGCCCGGGGCAGGTTGAGGGTGACGTTCTGCAAGGCAGTGTAGCGCATTTTCCATGGAGTATGTGCGTCCCTCAAATCACTCTCCTCAAGCTTGAAAGAGAGCCGGCAACACTCAGATATTTTTGCTGTCTGACCACGGTCGAAAACATAATATGTATTACCTCGCTTGGACGATACATCGGAAATGTGATTTAGGAAATCCTCATAACCAGGAGTCGTGAAGAAATCTTCGGTGATATGAACCAGTGGTTTCGGGAAGAAGAATGGACGGCCAGTTCCGTCACCATCCATATATACATCGAATAGCGCCCAAACGAACTTCTGCGCATCCTCTGCATACTCTCCGTATTTCTTACCGGTGTACTCGCCACCCGGACCGATAGCGGGTACATCACGAAAATGCTTTGGGATTTCCCAATATAGATTCAAATCAGAAAATATTGCCTGCCCACCGCGCGCCACCGACTGCTGTGAATATTCGAAGATCATCATCTGTGCGAGTTGGTGGATATCGCGGTCTGACATGCCTGTTAAAAAAGGAGCGAAGAAAATATTTACGGCATCCCAGCCAATTGCGCCCGCAAAGTGTCCCTGCAGCGCAGCAGAGAATTTTACCATATGGGCAAGTAATGTGTCCGGATGTCTTGCCGGTCGGGCGATCGATAATGCATTCGGCAGATTCAGTCCAAATTTCTTGACATATTCCAGCGACTGGCCCGAGCAATAGGGACGGTCGCCAAAACCGAGGTCATGCAGGTGAATGTCACCACGTATGTGGGCGTCAGCCACGTCCCGGCTGAATACTTGAGAGAGCATATACTGCTTTTTAACCGTCTCGGCGATGGTCATATTTGTCGCTTCCGGATTGTGCGGGATATTGGCGTTCTCACGGTTCGCAAAGAGGATTATCTTGTCTGCATCGTACAAGGGTATGCCAAGACGCATATGGCGCAATCTTGAATTTTCCAATCCGTGTTCGATCAGTTTGACATTGACGATTTCGCGGATGAGCGAGGAGCTCACCAGATGAACATTGGAATTAAGAATGGTTTCTTCTGTTTCTTCCGAAATTTTTTCAGCCAAATTGCGCTCGAGCCCGGTTTCGTTTTCTAACGCCTTTATTATTCGTTCGCGGTCCCATGCTACAAAATCATCATCTGAAGTGCGGACAAACAATGCGTAGTCGGTTGTCTCCCTTTCTTCGGGTTTGCTGAGCAGTAATTTCTTCTTGCGTAATATTTCTCGTTGTTTTCGGTATAGAATATAAGCTTTTGCGGTACGCGCGTGTCCATTTTCAATCAATACTTTTTCGACCGCATCTTGAATTTCTTCGACTTCGGGCGTGACGTTGCCCTTTCTCGTGTACAAAAAAAGAATCACCTCGTTAGCCAATTTGTCTGCCAAGGTTATGTCTTCACCGCCCACGGCTTTTGCCGCGAGGTAGATCGCGTTTGAAATCTTTGATTTATCGAAGGTGACCACTTCCCCATCTCTTTTCTTCACATATTGAAAAATCTTCTCTCGTGGGATCTCTTCAGAGATACCGATTCTTACCGTTACTTTTTCTTCCATCTTCGCTCCTTTTTGATCATCTTCAACTCGTTGGCAAATTTATCGATGTTGGTGAATTTTCGGTAGACTGAGGCAAAACGAACGTAACTGACCTCGTCAATTTCCAGCAATCGATCCAAGACCATTCTGCCTATGTCAGACGATCGTATCTCTATCTGATATCGGTCAGACAAAATATCTTCAATATCATTTACAATGGATTCTATTCTTTCTGCAGCTACGGGTCTCTTACGACAGGCGGTCGCGATGCCATTTAAGAGTTTGGCGCGGTCATAGGGTTCTCTTGTTCGATCGCGTTTGATCACGACGAGAGGAACCCTCTCGACCGTCTCATATGTTGTAAACCTAAAACGACATTTGGTGCATTCCCTTCTCCTCCGCACGACCGACCCTGCTTGAGAAGTTCGTGTCTCGAGAACGCGGTCACTGTCTTTGCCGCATCTCGGACATTTCATTCGCCACCCCCAAAGACACTATATATAGAGTCACAACGTTATTATAGCCACAATCGAAAATTTGTCAAGGGGGGACTGGCGACGATCCTGAGGAAATCAAAGGTTAAGATGATGAGCCCCGGTGAATCGGAGCCTCGGGGAAACGGAGAACTCCCCACAAATCCGAAATCCTAATATCTAAATACAAAACAATTACAAATTTCAAAAACCCAAAAATCTAAACAGCCATGTACAGAAATAGCGAAATTAGCGGGATTAACGACAATAACGATACTAGCGCTATTAACGAACGTAACGCAAATAACGTTTCTTAAATTCCGCATTCCGCATTCCGAAATTCGCAATTCCAAATTCGCTTTGTTGTTTAGCGGTATTAACGAGACTAACGAAATTAACGGTACTAACGGTTTATCGTCATTTCAAATGTTTGCGGCGTGCAAATACATAAGAAAGTTCGGCACCGAACAGAAAAATATACGCAGTATAGTACAACCACAAAAACAGAATGATGATTGCCGATAACGAGCCGTAGAGTTTTGAATAATCGACGACCCTGATGATGTATATGGAAAAGAGATATTTTGCGATTTCCCAGAAGACCCCTGTGAATATAGCACCAAAGTACGCTTCCTTCCAGCGCACCCCGCGATTCGGGAAGATCTTGAAGATCAGACCGAAGAGCACGATGCTTCCGACGAAGCTTATCTCGGGAAGGAACCGTGCGATGCCGGACGCGCCGACTGTGCTTCCCCAGAGTGTCAGTCCGAATGATGCGAACAGCCCGATGAAGACGAGAAATGATGAACCTATGGTGATCGCACTCTTACGGAAAAAAGGTCTGTCTCTCTTGACTTTCCAGATGACGTTCAAGGTCGATTCAATTGCTCTGAATATGCTGGCTGATGCCCACATGAAGCCGACAAAACCGATAACGGCAATCGCTATTGATGTCTGTTTGATGGCAGTTATGTTCCGTACTATTTCATCAATGCCGGCAGGGAAAACCTGTTTGATGACCGGCATGATCTTTTCGATGATACCTTCGGAAGATCCAAGGATGAAGAGTGATAGAGACAAGAGCCCAAGGAGCAAGGGAAAGAGGCTGAATGTTGTCGCGTGAACCAAGGCGGATGCAAGGAGAGGGCAGCGGTCGGTATTGAATTTCTTGTATGCTTTAGAGAATATCCAGAGCAATTTTTTCATCTTCGCGCGCACCACCATTCGGGAATGCTGCTGAAAACCATTTCCCCGCCAACCATTACTCCCTCGACCTTCAGATTGAGCAAATTTCGTTCTTCGAGGGGATTTTCGTTCAGCACGACGAGATCTGCAAGATATCCCTGTTCCAGTTTACCCTTCTTTTTTTCTTCAAAGGTGGCAAATGCACCTGCTTCGGTGTATAGAAGGAAGGCCTGGGCTATGCTCAGACGTTCATCCTCAGAAGGGTGCTTGATCGCTCCCTGAATTCCGTATAGCGGACCAAGTGGCATGCAGTCGGAACCGAACATAAGTTTCACCCGGTTACGCAGTAGCGACTGGAATGGATTCATCTTTTTATACCGAGCCCCCAGAACTTTTTCATAAAAACCACCGGATTTCTGCCATCGATGCACGAAATTCGGTTGCATCGATGCGATTGTTTTCATCCGACCGATAGCGGCAATGGTTTCGCCGTTGAGCATCTCGAGATGTTCGATGCGGTGTCTCAGTGGATTTCCATGAGAAGTGTGTTCCTTCAGGACTCGAAGGGCAGTATCAGTTGTGCGGTCGCCGATCGAATGCAGCATTAATTGTATACCATTTGATTCAGCAGTATCGACGAACCATGCAAGTTTGCGTGATGGTATCAGGATTTTACCCCTTATTGGCTCATTCCTGTAAGGTTGCTTCAGCGCAGCCGTGTGTGCGCCGATGGAGCCGTCGAGGAAGATCTTCGTACCGGCGAACCGGAGCCAGTCGTCTCCATATCCTGTTCGTAAACCTGTCCTCAACACATGCTTGTGATGCTTTTCTGTCAGGTATATCGAATACCTGATCTTGAGTTCATTTTTCTTTTTCTGAAGTGCGCGGAAATAACTTGGTTTGGATATTTCGTGGACTGATGTTATACCCTGACGCAAGGCCTTGTTTGTCGCGAGCATCACTGCCTTCTCCATCATTTCATCGGTTGGTGGAAAGAAGTCATTGAGGTTAAGGGCGGCGTCTTCAAGGAGAATTCCTTTTTTCCGGTCGACGATTTTTCGATTCTCTGGAATATGCCGTAATGCGGCGGTATTGACGACTGCATAGTGGCCGCAGATGCGGCGCATTATTATTGGCTTTTTTCTCGAAAGCTTATCGAGCGTGTGGCGGTTATGATCTTTGGAGTCATATGTGGGCCATGCCGTTTCATCCCAATTAGAAGCGAAGCTAATGTCCTTTGTTTTGAGATCAGCGCGTATCTTCTCCAGACAATCTTCTAGTGAACGGCACCGACTTAGATCAAGCCGTTGCATCTTGATGCCTTCCGGGACGAGGTGAGTATGGGCGTCGATGAATCCCGGTATTACATACTTTCCCCGCAAGTCAAGTTTGAGGATTCCTTTTGGCCGGGCATGGCGTTCAGTGATTTTCTCCTTGATAGTGTCGTCCTCGATAAGCAGCGCGCACGATTGAACCCTTTTTCTGGCAAAGTCAACAACACGTGTATTTTCAAGGATGCGTACACCCGGGTTGTAATTTTTGTTCATCAAATTAGCCAACCACGATTGGTTCTTCAGGGTACGCGTATTCCAGGGGATGGGGCTTGAGTATCGCACTTCCCAGGGTAATGGTACCAACCCGGCCCGCAATAAGAGTACCGATTATGACCAACTTGCCCAGTACGGAAAGGTCGTACGAAAAACTGCAAAACGGGTTAATTGATGAACCCAGAGAAAGTCCGACTGTGCCGAACGCTGAGAAGATTTCAAAAAGGACCTTGAGCGGGTTCTGCTTGTCTATGAGCAAAATAAGGAAGAAGGCGACGACGATCGTTGAACCAGATAGCATGAAAATCAGGAAGGCGCGGAAAGCCTGCTCAATGGGGATCCTGTTCTTCAAAGCGATTACATCTTTGCCGTACCTGCCGAGCATCAGGTCTTTTGCCCATCTGAATAGGAGTGCGAACGTCGTTGTTTTTATACCTCCACCCGTACCGCCAGGAGAGGCACCGACAAACATGAACAGCATGAGAAGCGCGATGGTGACCGGCGAGAAAAGTGTTATGTTCATTGTGTTAAAGCCAGCGGTCCTCGGAGTGACGGCCTGGAAGAAAGCCGTGATCAGTTTATGATGGAAAGGCAAACCAGCAAGGCTGCGGTCGTATTCGATAAAGAATATAAAGGCTGTACCGATCATGATGAGGGCAAGCGTCGTTCTCAACACGATGGTCGTGTGGAGGGAAAGTTTTTTCTTTTGTCTTCTGATAAAGGTCGTATACAGATCCGATATCACAACGAATCCGATGCCGCCAAATATGAATAGCACGGAGACTACCAGTGGTCCTGAAACTGACGATGAAAACAATGCCATGTTTTCCGAGAAAGTAGAGAAACCTGCATTGCAGAACGCTGAGACTGCATGAAAGAATGCGTGCCCGAGGGCGGTCGGCGCGTTGAATCTTTGCACGAAAGCCGAGTACAGCAACACCGTTCCCAGCAGTTCGACGACAATCGTGATCCTGAACACACGCCATGCAAAGCGACGCAAATTCTCGTAGGTGAGAAGATTGATCGATTCCTTGAAAAGCAGGCGGTCGCGAAGTGATATCTTGCGTCCGATGAAGAAGAAAAAAGTAGTTGAGAGTGTCATGTAACCCAGACCGCCGATCTGTATCAGAGCCAGCAAGACACACTTACCAAACAGGGTAAAATCCAATGCCGTGTTCTTGACGATCAGCCCGGTGACGCACAGCGCCGAGGATGCGGTGAAGAGAGAGTCGATGAAACTGATGCCGCTCCGGGTTGACGCGGGTAACATAAGCAGCACCGTGCCGATCGCGATTATGCCGAGATACCCTCCGATGAGGATTCTTGGTGCGTTTATTTCACGTTTGCCAAACATGTTACCGTAATGGTAGCTGCTTGAATCTCTGGTGTTTGACCTTAACTTTTTTTGATGCCGTCTGGGCGAGCCGGTTCGCCAGTTTGTTTTCTTCGCGCGGCACTAGCACGAAAGTTACCTCTTCGATCTGCGACTTGAGTGTGTTTATTCTTTTTACGAGCAGTTTGATGTGTGGAGATCTGACGCGATAATTGCCCATTAGTTGTTTGAATACCAATTCCGAGTCGAGTTTGATCGTGGCCTGCCGGATGCCTGAATCGATCATCCATTTAAGCGCATGGATGACGGCTTCATATTCGGCTACGTTGTTAGTTGTGAGCCCTATGTATTTGGATATTTCAACTGAGGGGTTGTCTTCGCCTGCGCCGAAGGCAGCAACGCCGACGCCTGCGGGGCCTGGATTGCCCCGCGACGAACCATCCACGAAAATAGAATACTGCGGCTTTTTTTGGAGAGCCATTGGCTATTAACCGGAAGTAGTATAAACAAGAATCCGACCACAGGTTTCGCACAACAGTATCTTGTTGCGTTTTTTGAGTTCGTTGAGAAACTGATGCGTAAGGTTGGCGTAGCACCCGGTGCAGGTGTTGTCAACTATGGCACAGACAGTTTTGTCGCGAACTTTTGCGACTCGCTTGTACAAGACTTTCACATCCTCGGGGAGTTTGGCAATGTTGTCGTTGAGATTTGCCTCTGCTATTTTCTGCTGCTCGGTCAGCGATTCACTTCTTTGCTTCAACTCGGCGATTCTGGATTTCGTCGCGTCGGTAAACTCCTTGGTTTCAGCACGTATTGCGTCTATCGAATTGTTGAGTTTTTCCTCTTCTTCCATAAAGCCGAGCATTTCATCTTCGATTTCCTTATTTTTCTGCTTCAGAAAATCAACTTCATTGAGTATGGCGCGGTATTCTTCGTTTGTTTTCACCGCAAAAGTCTGAGTATTCAGTTTTGCCATCTTTTCTTCATTATCCGCAATCTCGATCTCCTTGAGTTTGTATGTTTTCTTAAGGTCAAGAATTCTGGCTTCGGCCGTCTTTAACTCTTCCTCGCGTGTACTCATTTGCTTCTCGAGTTTTGCCATCTCTTGGGGCATTTGTGTTAATTGCGTCTTGGTATCTTCTACTTCATCGTTAAGACTTTGGATCTTTAAGAGGAGATCCAGCGTGCTATCCATGACAACCTTTCAACAAGCGATTCTGAACGCAGGGAATATCGCGAACAAAAGGGAATGGGCGGTACCCGACTTGAACGGGTGACCTCCTGCATGTCAAGCAGACGCTCTAACCAAGGCTGAGCTAACCGCCCACGTTCAAACATGGTCTATTTTAGCGAATATCGTATTCAAGTCAAGGGTGGGGAACGAAAAACGTTAATTTCGTTTGGTTCGTTAAGCTCGCTACTCCCGTTATTCTCGCTATTATCGTTAATACCGCTAATTTCGTTATTATCGCTATTGTCGTTGTTTTCGTTACTTTCGTTCGACTGCCGAGATTGCCACGTCCCGCTACGCGGGACTCGCAATGACGGGGGGTCGTGTAGTGTCTCCGTTTCTCCGACGCTCCCATTCACCGTTTCTCAGCATTAGCGTGTCTTCAGGAGCTAAGCGACATGTCTTCAGCGTTAGCGTGTCTGCAGTGCCAATGTGTTTTCAGGGTCGTATCGACCGCAGGGGTTTCAGACTGTTGACTTTTGACCGTATGACGTTATAATAAATGCTGTGAAGGTAAGACTCAAACGCGAGATCTACACCTGGGCTACCGTGATCGCTGTTGTTTTGATCCTACGTGCAATCTTCGTTGAGGCCTATGTTATTCCCACCGCATCCATGGAGAAGACGCTTCTCATCGGAGACGCTCTTCTCGTAAACAGGTTCATATACGGCGTCAAAATCCCGATACCCCTAACAACGAAACAAATTCCGATAATACCTGGACGGATGCCGAATCGCGGGGAAATAATTGTGTTCAGGTATCCGTTCGAGAACAAGGATTTTGTGAAGCGCTGTGTTGCGGTCGAAAATGATACGGTCCAGCTGATCAACAAGGTCCTGTACGTGAACGGCAATGAGGTTGATGAACCCTATATCCGTCATACCGATCGTAATGTGATCCGGGGCGTGATCGCCGATGACCGAAATTATCAGAAAGCGTGGGAGAAAGCCGATCTTGCGGACATCATTGGCTATCAGGTGCGTGATAACTTCGGACCGGTCGTTGTGCCCAAGGACTGTATTTTCGCCATGGGTGATAATCGTGATAATTCGGCGGATTCAAGATTCTGGGGACCTTTGCATAAGAGATATCTGAAGGGTAAACCACTGTTCATCTATTTCTCGTTTGACCCGGGCGGTGAGGTCTCTAATTTCTTTGAAGTCTTCAAGTTCTGGCAATGGAAGGCGATCCGCATGAATAGAATTGGTGAGGTCATTTAGGGAGAATATGATTCTGTTCTGCAGTATTCACTAGCCTGCTGTATTTCTTATTAGTTTTAACAATCGGCAGAATTAAGTCTTTTGAAAAGGAGCATTGATGAAAAGAATTTTTTTTCTATTTATATTTCTGGTTGTTGCGGTCTATGCCCAGGAGATGGTAGTTCGAGTGTATGCGCCGACCTGGCACGATATGGAAAGAGTGTCGGTCAAATATGACTTCGATGTTGTCGGTGCAAGGGCGGGTGAATATTACGACCTGGTTGTTAGTAGCGACGAGTTCAGCAGGATTGTTGGCTCGGGACTCATTTACGAAGTGATCGTGCATGACGTGGCACTTGCGAAAGAGAGTGTTCGCGCCGAGTACCTTTCTTATGCTGAGATTGAAGACAGCCTCAGGCACCTGGTCCAGGACTATCCGTCATTATGTAAACTCGACTCTTTGCCGATAACCACGTTTAACGGTAACTGGATATATGGCATCAAGATCTCAGATAATCCGCATCTCGAAGAGGATGATGAGCCTGGTTTTTTGATCGACGGTGCACATCATTCCAATGAGTGGGCGTGCGTGCCGGTCATCATGTTCTTTGTTGACTCGATGCTCAGTGCATATGGTTCTGTGTCAGAGATCACCGAAATCATCAACAATACAGAGATATACTGTTTCCCGGTGATAAACGTTGACGGTTATCTATATGATTATCCGACGGGTTTTTACTGGCGGAAGAACCGGGAACCGTTCGGCGGTTACATCGGTAACGACCCGAATCGAAACTACCGCGGGTGTTCGCCGGATATTGAAGGTGATTGGGGTGCGGTTGACGAGGGCCAGGCATCGCACCGGCCAAGCCATAGCCTTTTCTGCGGTGCATATGGCGGGTCGGGTGATGAAATTCGTTCCTTGACGTATTTTGTTGAAGAGCATATCATTAATGCGTACATGTCATATCACAGCTCGGGCGAGGTGATAATGTGGCCGTGGGGTTGGACAGATGACGGAGTGCCGGATGGTCTACTACATGAACAGGTGGGTGACTACATGGCAGATCAGGTTCACCGCTTGTATGGCGGCACCTACGATTCTGGTCCGATCTATTCTGCGATATACCCGGTGAGCGGCTCAAGCGTTGACTGGTTTTACAGCTGGTCCCATTGGGTTGGTGGCGTTTCCATGCTATCCTTCACGACTGAATTGGGAACCTCACAGTATCAACCGGTCTCCCAGCTCGATCAAATGGTGCACGAGAATTTCAAGGCATTGAAGTACCTTGCAGGATTTTGCGACTCGATAGTCTTGCTGCTCGATGCCGTGGTGCCGCCGCCGGAGATCTATGACCTTGGCAATGTGGGCTCTGATTACACTGTTGCGTGGCACACCCGGAACCCGGATGATAACCATCCAACACACTGGGAGTTACTTGAGCTTACTGGTCCTTCGGTCATCGAGGACGATCTGGAAAACGGTGCCGACCGATGGATCCTGGATGGTTTCATTCTGGATACTACACAGGTCCATTCCGGCGAGTTCAGTTTTTTCTCGCGGAGCTATTTCAACATGAATCACGCCGTACAAACCTTGCATCCCTACATGGTTGAGGAAGGGGATTCTGTTACCTTCTGGTGCTGGTATGATCTGGAAACAAACTATGATGTAGCAGTGGTTGAGGTTTCGAAGAATTCTCTCGAATGGTATAATCTCGACACAACGCGGTATACGGGAAGTTCCGGCGGCTGGATACGCAGGGCGTACTCGCTCGAGGATTGGGTAGATGAATCTGTGCATATCAGATTTCGCTCTATGACCGATGGTTCGATACTCAATGGCGGCTTCTTTGTCGATGATATTTATCCGGTGTGTCTTTTTGAAAATGTGGACACGGTGTCATCCGCCATCAATGACACGCTGTATGATTTCGAAAACCATGCAAGCGGAGAATTTTTCTATCAGGTTCGCGGGAATAACGCGAGTTGGGGTTGGGGTGGTTACTCGTGTCTTGCGCGTGCGGAGATTTCGTTCAATATCGATGAAGGGGATGTCGCCGGGCTGCAGCGCATAACATCTTCGATTGCATTGTTCCAGAATCCCAACACGGACCGTGTGCAGGTTAGATATACACTCGGTCACGAATCCAAGAACACGAGTTTACGTATCTACGACTCCTCGGGACGGCTCGTGGCAGATCTGTCAGAAAGGTTGCTTGATATCGGATATCCATCATCTGTTGTTTGGGATTGTCGTGATGATGAGGGCGGGGTGGTTCCGAACGGGATATATTTCTTGCGCTTTACAGCCGATGAAGCAAGACAGGTTCTTAAAGCAGTAATCATGAGATAGTTTATGATATTTTTTGGCCATATGCGATTCATGACCCTTAGGGGGAGGTAAGATGAAGAAACTTCTGATCGTTTTGATCTGTGTCGTCATTCCGCTTTTCGCGGGTACGATGACGAAGACAGCGACGTTTTCGATGCAGGATTTGTTGATCTACGGCGCCGCTGGCAGTGATGTGATTGAGATCAAAGGGCATCCAGTTATGGTCTATCCAGGTGCTCCACGCATGCCACGCGTTGTGCAGAAACTGGTCATTCCTGCTGGTGCCGTGCTGACGAACGTGAGAGTCATTGCCGAAGACTGGCAGGATGTTCCGGGTACATTCAACGTTGTGCCGGCACAACCCGACGTGCCATTGCCAATGCCGGGCAAGACCTTTGAGCCCGAAATTTTCCCACCGGATCCTGATATCTATTCATGGGACAAACCCTTTCCGGAGAACACGATAGCAAACGGCGGCACGGGTAACATGAACGGGTACCGGATCGCTCACGTGGAGATTTTTCCTGTGCGCTATATACCCGCGCAGAAGAAACTCCAGCTTGCTACAACCATTACATATGAAATAGAGTATCGGGAGAACGGGGCTCGAAATTGGATCGCCACTGACCGGCAGAGAGATGTTTTCGGCAACGCGGTGCGCGCCCTCGTTGTCAACCCTGAGGATGTACTGCAATTTGCCCCGCTCGTTCAAAAGAACATGAGGCCGGCTACCGTGCCTCCGGGATATTTTGAGTATGTTGTCATCAGCGCGCCGCCTGTCGATACGGTGTTCGAGCGTTTCGCCGAGTGGAAGACCAAGAAAGGTGTCCCGGCGACTGTCGTCGAAGTCTCCTGGATCAGCAGCAATTACACGGGCTATGACCTGCAGGAGAAGATAAGGGCATTTATTGAGGACGCAAAGGATAACTGGGGCACGATATATTTTCTGCTCGGTGGATCTGGCGATCAGATGACGAGCGGGCAGAACATCGTGCCGGCAAGGATGACATACTACTACACTTATTCAACTGTCGGCCGTGATGATACGATCCCCAGTGATCTGTACTATGCTGACCTCGATGGTAACTGGGATTTCAACGGCAACCACGTGTACGGACAACTCAGCGACAGCGTTGATATGTATGCAGATGTCTTTGTCGGCCGCGCTTCGGTGTACAGTGTGGCAAAGGCGCAGAACTTCGTCAACAAGGTTTTCACGTATGAGAAGAATCCGCCGACCGATTATCTGAAGAAAATGCTACTGCCGGCGGCAATACTCTGGTCGAGCTATAATGAACGGCCGATACAGGATTCACTTGCCAGGATGACACCGTCCGGTTGGGTAGATGGAAAGCTGTACGAGCGCAACGGGACACTGAGCCGACAGTGGATGATCGATTCGATGAACGTCGGCTATGGTATGGGCCACTGGGTTGGCCACGGTGATGAGAACGGGATATACATGGGTACACCGTATCTCAACTCGACCGACGCCCAAAATTTGGTGAACGGTGACCGGCAGGGCATCGCGAATTCGATCGCCTGTATGTGCGGCGGTTGGGATCTTGTGCCGGGAGGCGATTGCTTTGCCGAGCATCTCGTGAACCGTGTTGGCGGAGGACTCGTTGCCGCATTGATGAATTCGCGTTATGGCTGGGGTGCTTATGTAAGCGGTATAGGTTACGTGCCCGGCCCGTCAGAACGAATAGACACGTCATTTTATTATAATGTTATATCCGATGATATGTTCCACATTGGCGAAGCGCATTCCGTATCCAAAGATGCCTGGGTATACTATGCAGACTCAGGGTATCAATACGACATGACCCGCTGGTGCCTCTATGAGTTGAATCTCCTTGGCGATCCGGAAATGCCCGTGTGGACCGATGTGCCGCAGAATCTTACGGTGAACTTTCCTTCCGCGATTCCTCTTGGGTCTCAGAACGTGAACGTGGTAGTGACCAGCAGCGGCAGCCCTGTGAACAATGCTCTCGTTTGTCTCCTGAAAGGAGATGAGGCGTATGCGAGCGGATACACGAACACGGCCGGGCTGGTGACGCTGAGCGTTTACCCGAACTCGCCGGGTGGTATGGATATCACGGTTACTGCTCTGAATCACTATCCATTTGAGGATTCGATTATTGTTCAGTCAACCAACTATGCGTATGTTACATTCTTGAATTATTTGATCAGCGATCCGTCTCCAGGCGGCAATAATAATAACCAACTTAACCCTGGTGAGTCCGCACAACTGCCGGTATGGGTGATGAATTGGGGACAGAGTCAGGGCAACAGCATAAGCGGCATCATCAGCACTGAGAATACATATGCTACACTTTCCGATACAGTAAAGAACTTTGGGAACATCGCGGCGAATGATTCCGCCTACACAGGAACCGACGGTTTCGATGTAGCCATCTCTTCATCGTGTCCGAACAACAATACAATACTGTTCACACTTACCTGCAAGGACAATGTCGACTCGACATGGGTGTCACAGTTCAGCCTCACCGTCTACGCGCCGGCTCTTAGTTGCCAGCAGTATTCGGTATCCGGTAATGGGATACTGGATCCGGGTGAAACAGCGGATATCGTCGTGACCCTTGAGAATGAGGGAGGTGCGACTGCCACGAACGTAAGCGCTACCTTACTCTGCAATTCGTCACATCTGACGATTGTCGACAATGCGGGTAGTTTTGGGACGATTGCGCCGGGTGGTAGTGGCAGTAACGGTTCGGATCCGTTTACGGTGACGGCGGGTGCGTCGGCGCCGTATGGGATGTTGGTGGATTGTGATTTAGTGGTGGTGGCGGGTTTGTATGTGGATACGT
>Ga0224495_10000343_pt1 | contig 37749 bp, 34 predicted proteins | sample SF_Jul11_sed_USG_FD_168128 | JGI IMG/M metagenome (GOLD analysis project Ga0224495, IMG submission 168128) | Sediment microbial communities from San Francisco Bay, California, United States - SF_Jul11_sed_USGS_4_1 | ecosystem: Environmental > Aquatic > Marine > Sediment | place: USA: California... | reverse complement strand
CTTTCGCCGCGGCGAACCTGGCGGAAGCCGACCCGATGCGCACCGGGTTCACGGCGATGGCGCTCGGCTGGACGGTGTTCGTGCTGCCGTTCCTGTTCGTGTTCTCGGGCACGTTGCTCATGAAGGGCGAGCCCTGGCTGATCGCGCTCGACTTCGTGACCGCGGTCGGGGGCGTGTGGCTGATTTCGGCGGCGACGATGGGGTACTCGATCCGTCTGCTGAAGATCGGGTCCCGGCTGGTCTACGCGGCGGCGGGTTTTCTGCTGCTTCTGCCCGCCGAGTCATTTCCCGATGCGCGCTGGTTCAACGCGGCGGGAGCCGTGATGGCGCTGGCGCTGGTTTCCCTGGAGCGGCGCGCGAGGGCCTCGATCTGAGGATGAGAACTTGCCGCCACGCCGTGGTTGCGCATGTTTGACCGGCTGAGAGCCGCGATCGGCGCCGGGCGCACGGCGAAACCGGAGGCCGACGCGCTGTATCTGCGCGGCGAAGCGGCGCGCCGCCAGGGAAGACTGGACGAGGCCATTGCACTGCTGGGCGACGCGGTCGCGGCGAACGGCTCGGTCGCGGCATTCCACTTCAGCCTCGGGTGCGCGCTGCAGGCCGAGGGCAAAGACGCCGAGGCCACCGTCGAGTACCGCCAGGCGGTGAGTCTGGCGCCCGACCATGCTCACGCGCAGCAGAACCTGGGCGGCGTGTTGGCATCCGCGGGCGACTACGCGGGTGCGCTGGGCGCCTTCGACCGCGTGTTGGTGATCGACCCGGAATCGACCGAGGCGCACTTCAATCGCGGCATCATGTTGCTCGCGCTCGGAGACTATCCGCGGGGCTGGCCCGAGTACGAGTGGCGCTGGAAACGGCCCGAGTTCCAGACCCTTCGCGGTCTGTTCAAGCAGGCATGGTGGGACGGCTCCGACCTGGCGGGCAGGACGATCCTGCTGTTTGCCGAGCAGGGATTCGGCGATGCGATCCAGTTCATTCGCTACGCGTCCGTGGTGGCCGCGGCCGGCGCCCGGGTGGTGGTCGATTGCCAGCCGCCGCTCAAACGGCTGTTCCGACAGGTGAACGGAGTCGCTGCGGTATTGGAAAGCGACGCCGATATCGCGCACTGCGATTTGTGCTGTCCTCTGATGAGCCTTCCGGGCCTGCTGGGGACGACGTTGCGGGACATCCCGGCGGTGCCGTACCTCGCTGCCGGCGCCGACGATGTCGAAACCTGGCGCAGGAAGGTGGTTCATGACGCGGCGGCGATCCGTGTCGGGCTGGTCTGGGCCAGCAACCCGGCAACCGGCTACGCATGGCAGAAGAGCCTCGCACCCGAAATGTTCGCGCCGCTGGCGCAGGTTCCCGGCGTCGCGTTCTACAGCCTGCAAACAGGAGGCTCCTCGGAAACTCACGTGCGGGTCGCCGGATTCGGCGTTCTGCAAGACATGACCGATGCGCTGCACGATTTTGCCGACACGGCCGCGTTGATCTCGCACCTCGATCTGGTGATTTCCGTCGATACCGCGGTGGCGCATCTCGCCGGAGCGATGGGCAAGGATGTCTGGACGGTGTTGCCGGCGCAGGGCGACTGGCGCTGGCTGACCGGACGCGGCGATAGCCCCTGGTATCCCTCGATGCGTCTGTTCCGGCAGCACAGGGAAGGCGATTGGAGCGAGGTGATAGGCCGATTGGTCGCCGAGCTGGGCCTGTTCGAGGCCGCGTCGCGCGAGAAAGCCTTCGCGAGGCGGGTCGCGTCCTGAGGAGGGAACGCGCTTCGTCTACGCCTTCGCGTCGCTCCCCCAGGTAAGCTTGGCGAGGGTTTCGCTGAGAGAATTTCGCAGCACCGCATCGGCGAGGTCGTCGAAGGGCGTCGCTTCGGCGTTCACGATCACCACGCGCGCACCGGAGCGTTTCGCGAGGGGCAGCACGCCCGCGACCGGATAGACCTGCAGACTGGTTCCCACCGAGAAGAACAGATCGGCCTCGCCCGCGGCCTGCATGGCGCTGGCGATCACCTCGGGGACGAGCGGCTGGCCGAAGGAGATGGTGTCGCTCTTGAGGATTCCACCGCAGCCCTCGCAGCGCGGATCGGATTCGCCCGCGCGCACTCGCGCGAGCGTGTCCTGCATCGGCCCCTTCCAGCCGCAGCTGAGGCAAACAACGGCGTGTACCGTGCCATGCACCTCGATTACCCGTTCGGCCGAATTGCCCGCACGTTGATGCAAGCCGTCGATGTTTTGCGTGATGAGCGCGTGCAGCTGGCCCCGGCGCTCCAACTCGACGATCGCGCGGTGGCCCGCGTTGGGCTGCGCGGTCCACGCCGGGTGCGCAAGCCGCGCTTGCCAGGACTTCCGGCGGATCTCCGGGTCGGCGACGTAGTAGTGGATGTTGGAGAGCTTCTCCGCCTGCGGGTCGCGGGTCCAGACGCCCTGCGGACCGCGGAAATCGGGGATCCCCGAATCGGTGGAGATTCCGGCGCCGGTGAGAAACACGATGCGCCGGGCTTCGTTCAGCCAATCACGGACCAGGTCGATGGCGGTACTCCTTCTCGAAAAATTGGCGGCGGTTCGGCGGTCCTGCCGGCGCGGCCGGTCCCGATGCATCGCCGCGCCCCCCGCAGTGTACTTGGGGTCCGGGGTGGCGATACGCTCGCCGACCCGATGCCGGCAGGACGTCCGACGCGTTCGTCGAGCCGGGCCGGAGCCATGGCAGCGAAACAATCCCGCGCGGAGGCCGGTTCGCGAAGCTATCATCGTGTGTCGTCGGCAGTGCGAGGCACGGCAGGAGCGTCGCGCCCGAATCCGGATCGATCGCGCAGGGAGTGCGAGCAGGATGACCCAGGACCAGCATGATCAATTGGCGCCTGCCCGGGCGGTGACCTCCTTTGCCGAGTTGTGCCGGCGGCAGGCGGGCGGTGCGCACGGTCCGGGACCGCTGCGGTGAGCGTCGGGGGAAGGCGCCGGCCCCGCATCGCGATTGCGCTGGGCGATCCGGCGGGCATCGGACCCGAGATCGCGCTCAAGGCGGCGCTCGACGGTCGCCTGACCGAGCTGTGCGATCCGGTACTGGTCGGCAGTCGCGAGGTGCTCGAAACCCATGCGCGGCGCTGCGCTCTGCTGCCGCGCATCGAGGCCTTCGCGCGCGCCGCCGAGTTGTCCTGGGAGGGCGACGGCGTTCGCCTGCTCGATCTCGATTTCACGGGCCGCGAGCCGTTCGCGCTCGGCGAGATCGACGCCGCGCACGGGCGTGCCGCGGTGGCGGCGGCGCGCGTGGCGATCGAGGCGGCGCTCGCCGGGCATGTCGATGCGGTGATCGCCGCGCCGCAGACCGAACTCGCGATCAGGCAGGCGGGAATCGACTTCGACGGCCATCCGTCGTTCGTCGCGCGATGCACCGGCCTGGCACCCGAAGACGTCTTTCTCATGCTGTGCTTCGACGAGACGCGCATCGTGCACGCGACGCTGCACGTCAGCCTGCGCCGCGCGCTCGACCTGGTGACGCGGGAGCGGGTCGGCCGGGCGATCCGCGCGACGCATGCCACGCTCGTGCGATTGGGCCTCGCCGCGCCGAGGATTGCCGTCTCCGGTCTCAACCCCCATGCCGGCGAGCAAGGCCTGTTCGGCGACGAGGAGCAGCGCGTCATCGGACCGGCGATCGAGGCGGCGCGCGCCGACGGGATCGCCGTGGAAGGGCCGTTCGGCGCCGACACGATGTTCCATCGCAGGGGCTACGATGCCTATCTGGTGATGTTGCACGACCAGGGTCACATCGTCGCCAAAACTCTCGCGAACCATCGCAGCGCGGCCCTCACCATCGGCACGCCGGTGCTGTTCTCATCGGTGGCGCACGGCAGCGCGCTCGACATCGCCGGGAGGAATCTCGCGAATGCCGAGGCGATCGTGGAGGCGGCGCGGCGTCTGGTTGGGGCGGCGGGGCGGCGCTGAACGGCAGCGCGGCGCGTGGCACGCCGCGCTCGCCGCGCTGCGCGTACGAGTCCGCCTCGCGGTTCGATCCGCGCGAGCGCAAGGCCCCCGACGACCTGTTGCGGCTCGAGCGAGGCGCGCGCTCGCGTACAATCGCCCGCTCGATGCGCGCCGCGCGTCACGCAAGAGCGGGAATCCCCGACATGACCATAGTCAAGATAGGCGACGCAACCGTCGAAGTCGAGCAGACCGGCGGCGGCCCCGACCTGGTGCTCCTGCATTCGCTGCTCACCGACTCGGGCGCCTTCGGCCGCGTCGTCCCCGAACTCGCAAAGCACTACCGCCTGACCCTCGTCAATCTTCCGGGCTTCGGCGCGTCGACTGCGGCAGGCGCGACGATCGAGGATTACGGTGATCGCATCGCCGCGATCTTCCCCGCGCTCAAGCTCGCCCCCGATGCGACCCTGTTCGGCAATGGTTTCGGAGGATTTGTCGCGCTTGCGGCGGCGATCCGGCACGGCGACCGGTTCGGCCGCCTCGTCATCGCCGATTCGCTCGTCACCTTTCCCGCCCCCGCGCGCGAGCCGTTTCGCATCATGGCGGCGAAGGTCCGGGAGTCGGGCATGCAGGCGATCCTCGATACCGCGATCCGCCGCATGTTTCCCGAACCCTTCATCGCCGCGCAGCCGGACATCGTCGCCGAGCGCAAGCGCGCGCTCGGCAAGGCCGATCCGTCCTGCTTCGCGCAGGCCTGCCTCGCGCTCGCGCAACTCGACTTCGGCCAGCAACTCAAGAGCATCCGCAATCGCACGCTGGTGATGACCGGCGAACTCGATCAGACCACGCCCGCGCCGCTGGTGCGGGAACTCGCGGCGGCGATCCCCGGCGCGCAGTTTTGCGAGATTGCGGGCAGCGGCCATTGCCCACAGATCGAGAAGCCCGCGGAGTTCGTCGCGGCGTTGCGGGGGTTTCTGGACTAGCGCAGGCGCACCGCGCGCCCGCGCTCAGCCCGCGGGCCGCGGCGCGCCGGGCTGCGCGAGCGGATGGGCCTTCGCGAAGGCATCGAGCGCGAGACAGGCATCGCGGATGCGCTCGCAGGTCGGATACGCCGAGGTATTCACGTCGAAGAGCTTCGCCCCGACCATGTGGCCCGCGAGGCAGACGTCGGCGAGCGTGACGCTGTCGCCGTGGCAGAACCGCCCGGTGCGCGGGTCGGCGGCGAGGTTCGCCTCGAGCGCCGCGCAGCCCTGCGCGATCCAGTGCCGGCACCAGGCCATGCGCGCCGGTTCGGCGACGCCGAGTTCCTGCTCCAGGTAATTGCGGATGCGCGGCACCACCAGCGGATGGGTATCGGCCGCGGCGATCAGCGCGAGCGCGCGCACGCGCGAACGGTCGCGCGCAGCCTTGGGCAAGAGCGGCGGCTGCGGATGGGTCTCGTCGAGGTATTCGAGGATCGCGAGCGACTGGAACAGCGGCGCGCCATCCGCGGCGCCGTCGTCGTCGAAGAGACTGGGCAGCACGCCTTGCGGATTCACGCTCCGGTAGGCCGCCTGGAGCTGCTCGCCCTTTTGCAGATCGACGATCGCTTCTTCGTGGGCGATGCCTTTGAGATTCAACGCGATACGCACGCGGAAGGTCGCGAGCGAGCGCCAGTAGCCGTACAGTTTCATGGTTTCCCCTCCCTTTGGGCATCGATCAGTTCGAGCAGGCGCTCGGGCGACAGCGGATATTCATTGACCTTCACGCCGAGGGGTTTCAGCGCATCCTCGATCGCCGAGACGATGCAGGCGATGCCCGGGATCGTGCCGCCTTCTCCCGCACCCTTCACGCCGAGGGCGTTCAAGGGCGAGGGCGTTTGCATGTGTTCGAGGTGGATGCGCGGCATCTCGGTCGCGAGCGGCAGCAGGTATTCTCCCAGGTTGGTGGTGAGCGGCTGGCCGCTCTCGCGGTCGTACTTCATGTGCTCGAACAGTGCATTGCCGATGCCGTGCACCACCCCGCCGATGATCTGACCCTCGACCAGCATCGGGTTGATCAGATTGCCGCAGTCGTGCGCGACCCAGTAATCGAGCAGGGTCACGGCGCCGGTGTCGAGATCGACCTGGACTTCGGCGGCGTTGCTGCCGTTCGCGTACACCGCGCGCTCGGGCGTGTGATACGCGGTCGCCTCCAGCCCGGGGGCAAAGCCCTGCGGCAGCGGCACGTTGACCCCCGCGACGAGGCGCTTGGCGAGATCGGCGAGCATCACCTTTCGATCCGGCACGCCGGCGATGTGCACCGCGCCGCGAGTGATTTCCAGATCCGTCTCGGCCGCTTCAAGCTGCAGCGCCGCCAGCCGCACGGCCTTCGCGCGCACCTCCATCGCCGCGAGGTGCACGCTCGGGCCCGCGGTCGAGGCGACGCGGCTGCCGACGGTCGAGAGCGCGAGCGCGGCGAGCGCGGTGTCGCCGGTCTTGACGATCACCTCCTGCGGGTCGACGTCGAACTGATCGGCGGCGATTTGCGCGGCGATGGTTTCGAGCCCCTGCCCTTGCGCGCAGGAACCGAGCTCGACACAGATTCGGCCGCTCGGCAGCACCCTCACCGTTGCCCCTTCGTAAGGCGGCAGGCCGGTGTCCTCGTTGTAGCTGGCGAGCCCCAGGCCGATCGTGCGGCCGTCCTTGGCCGCCGCGGCGCGCTTCGCTTCGAAGGCTGCGTAGCCCGAGGCCTTCAGCGCCATCTCGAGGCAGGCCGCGTAGTCGCCCGAGTCGTATTGCACCGCGACGCCGTTGGGCAGGCGCGCGCCGGTGGCGTAGGGGAACTGGTCCTTCCGCACGAAATTGCTGCGCCGCACTTGCGCGCGATCGAGTCCGAGATTGCGCGCCACCGTGTCGAGGCTGCGCTCGAGCACGAACGCGGCGTTCGGCCGGCCCGCGCCGCGGATCGGCGTGGTCGGCACCGCGTTGGTAAACAGACAAGCGAGCGTCACTTCGACCGATGGGATCGCATAGGCGCCGGGAAAGGGCCCGAGGCTGGTGAGCGGCAACAGGAGCCCATAGGGCAGGTAGGCACCGTTGTCGTGCACGCAGTGCGCGCGCAGCGCGAGGAGGCGCCCGTCGGCCTCGCAGGCCACTTCCACCTCCCACCACTGGTCGCGCTGCTGGGTGGTGGAGAGGAAGTGCTCGCGCCGGTCCTCGATCCATTTCACCGGGCGGCCGAGCTTGATCGCGGCGAGCGCGGCGACGAGTTCCTCGGGATAGTGGCCCGCCTTCGGTCCGAAGCCGCCGCCGACATCGGGCGCGATGACGCGGATCGCCGACTCCTCGCGATTCAGGTACTGGGCGAGGAAACGCCGCACCAGGAAGGGCGACTGGCTCGCGCTCCACAGCGTCAGCTGGTCGAGCGCCGCGTCGTGCTGCGCGATCACCGCGCGCCCCTCCATCGAGTGCGGCGCGCCGCGATGCTGGAAGTAGCTCTCGCGGAACACGTGCGGCGCGCGCGCGAGTGCCGCCGCCGCGTCGCCGAACTTCCAGGCGAGGGTCGCGGCGAGGTTGTCGCTCGCGCCGCGGTGCGCGGTCGCGGCGCCGGTCCTTGCCGCATCGCGCGCGTCGATCACCGCGGGCAGCGTCTCGTAGTCGACCGCGACGAGCTGCGCCGCGTCTTCCGCGAGATAACGGTTCTCGGCCACCACCACCGCGAGCGCCTCGCCGACGTAGCAGACCTCGTCCTTTGCGAGCGGATACTGGGTGCGGTTTTGCCGGATCGCCGGGTGCGGGTAGCTCTGCACCATCGGTTTTTGCGCCGCCGCGCCGAGATCGGCGAGGGTCCACACCGCGAGCACGCCCGGCGCCGCGCGCGCCGCCGCGACATCGATCGAGCGGATGAGCGCATGGGCTTCGGATGCGCGCACGAAGGCCATCTCGAGCATGCCGGGCAGCAGCATGTCGTCGGTATATCGCCCGCGCCCGGTCAAGAGGCGCGGGTCCTCGAGCCTTTGCACCACCGCGCCGACGTTCTTCACACCCATCGCTAGGCGCTCCCTGTGCGCAATTTTTTGGCTGCGTCGAGCGCCGCGGCGACGATGCCCTGGTAGCCGGTGCAGCGGCAGATGTTGCCCGAGATCGCCTCGCGCACCGCGCGCTCGTCCGCGTCGGGCTTTTCGGTGAGGAGCGCATCGAGCGTCATCAGCATCCCCGGGGTGCAGAAGCCGCATTGCAGGCCGTGGTGTTCGCGAAAGGACTGCTGCAGCGGATGCAGCGTGCCGTCCGCGCGCGCGAGGCCTTCGACCGTGGTGATCGACCGGCCGTCGGCCTGCACTGCAAAGAGGATGCACGAGCGCAGCGCCTCGCCGTCCATCTGCACCGTGCAGGCGCCGCACACGCCGTGCTCGCAACCGAGGTGCGTGCCGGTGAGGCCCAGTTCGCGGCGCAGGAAATCGGCGAGCGTGATGCGCGTCTCGACCTCGCGCGTGTGGCGCACGCCGTTCACGGTAACTTCGATTCTGCGGCGGTCGGTCATCGCGGGTTTCCCTGTGTGGCGGTCCCTGCGCGCGCCGCGGCCGTGCGTAGCGCGCGGCCGATCAGCACGCCGGCGATGCGCTGGCGGTAGGCGGCGCTGACGTGTGCGTCGGCGATGGCGTCGATCTGCGCCGCTTCGGCGGCGGCCGCGGCGATCGCGCGTTCGTCGATCGCCTGACCCAGGAGCAGCTTTTCCGCCGCGGCGAGACGGATCGGCGCGTGCGCGAGACCAATCACGGAAAGGGCGACGCGGCGCGCCTGGCCCTTCGCATCGAGCGCGAGGAGGCAGCCGACCCCGGCGACCGCGAAATCGCCGTGCCGGCGCGCGAGTTCGACGAAGGCATGGCCATGCGGCTCGCGCCAGGTCTTCAGCGCGATGCCGGTGAGAATTTCATTCGCCGCGAGCACCGAGGTCATGAACGAGACGCCCCAGTCGGCGATCGCGATCTTCCTCGCGCCGGCTGGCCCGCTCGCGCTGAGCGTCGCGTCGTAGAGCGCACAGATGCCGGGCAACTCGGCCGAGGGGTCGAGATGCGCGAGGCTGCCGCCGAGCGTGCCGCGGTTGCGCGTCGCCATGTGGCCGACGTGGTGCAACGCCTCGATCATCGCCGGGCAGGCGCGCTTCACGTCATCGGAGCGCTCGAGCGCGCGCTGGCGCGTCATCGCGCCGACTTCCAGCGTGTCGCCGCTTGCGCGGATATAGGCGAGCTCGTCGATGCGGTTGAGGTCGATCAGGTGATCGGGCATCACGAAACGGAAATTGAGCATCGGCCCGAGCGACTGGCCGCCGGCGAGCAGCTTCGCGTTGTCGTGGCGCGCGAGCAGATCGACCGCCTCCTTCACCGAGCGCGGGTCGTGGTAGGTGAACGCGGCCGGCTTCATCGCGCCTTCAGGCCGAGCCAGCGGCGCAGCATCGATCCGAAGGTCGCGAAGAGGAGCGCGAGGCCCGAGATCGGCAGCGCCGGTTTCGCCGCCGCGCTCGGTTGCGCGAAGAGCTGCGCCAGATTGCGCGCGAACTGCGCGGTCATCTCGCGCGCGAGCTCCTTGACCATGCCCGCGCCACGCCCGTACTGGGCGACCGAGCCGGTGAGGGTCAGGTCGGTGTCGACCCGCACCAGGGTGTCCGTGCCCTGCGCGGCAAGCGCGAGCGTCATCTGCGTCTGGAACGCGCCGCGCCCCTTGCTGTCGCTTCCCTTCGCGCGCAGCTTCGCGCGCTGCGCGGCGTCATCGACGTCGTACAACTCGCCTTCGCCCGCGAACTGCAGCTCGACCGGGCCGACGCGCAGCCGCGCCTTGGCGCGAAAGCGCCGACCCTCGGTGACTTCGGTGAGTTCCGCGCCCGGCATGCAGGGCACGACGCGCTGCAGGTCGACGAGCGTGCGCCAGGCCTCGTCGAGCGGGGCGGGCAGGGTGAAGCTGTTTTCGATTCTGATGCCCATGGGTGGGGCGTGATTCTATCCTTCGGCACCGGGTGTTGGGCCGGCGTTTCGCGTCCCAGTGGTAGACCCTTAGCGAACCACCTCGTCGTGGTTGCCCACGCTGACCAGAAGGATTTCTGCCAGGTCCATCTCGCCACGATATGGGCGCAACTCAGGACTTCCAAGCTGCGCCGCGACTTGGCGCCGGCGCGTGATTCGCGACGAGGCGCTCGGCTTCGGCGAAGTGCTGCGTCGCGCTCACCGGTCGGCTGCGGCCCGATGCCGCGTCAGCCCGTGCCTGGTGCCAGGCCGCGAGAAGTTCCTCCTCGCGCAGGTGCTGACACTCTTCGATGTCCATCACCACGAAACGGCTCTTGCCGCGCACCGTGATCGCCACGTGGTCGCGATTCTCGAGCGCGGCCTCGAGGGCCGAGACGCCTTGGGTATTGCGTTCGTTGGCACCTATCGTTTCCATGAGGTACTTTCTCTCGCATTATTTGGAGTGCAATGATCCGCCGAGGATACGAGGCGTCAAAGCGTCCCATTGCCGAAAAGGATGGAGGCTAGACCCGGTTTCTCTCCTTGAGCAGGTCGCGCATTTCGGCGAGCGGCAGTTCCTCCTTGCGATGGATAGGGGAGATGTGCCGTGCGGGCGTCACGCGGCCGCTCCAGGGGCGAAGGCTATCGCGCGCGCGTGCGCCGCGGTTGAATGATCTCCTCGGTCAGTCGGACTTGCCCGGCGTTCCCGAATTGACCTGTCCTCGACTACTTCCTCCCCATCTCCATCCGGTGCCGCTGCCGCGCCGCCTCCTCCTTGAGCGCGTCGTCCACGACGCGCAGCACGCCTTTCACATCGACCGGTTTCGCCTCGCGCTCGAAGCGCCCGGTCAGCTCGGTCTCCACGCGTAGCGTGCCGCTCTTGTAGAGTGACCAGATCTCCTTGCCGTATTCGGTGTCGAGGAGTTCGGGCGCGAAGCGGCCGCAGTAGGCGGTGAGGTTGGCGACGTCGCGCTCGAGCATCTTGCCGGCGTGGGCGTTGCCGGCGGCGTCGACCGCCTGGGGCAGGTCGATGATGACGGGGCCGTTGCTGCCGTAGAGCACGTTGTATTCCGACAGGTCGCCGTGCACGATGCCGGCGCAGAGCATGCGCACGACTTCGCCGATCAGGGTGGCGTGCACGGCGCGCGCCTGTTCGGGGGTGAACACCACGTCGTTGAGGCGCGGGGCGCCGTTGCCTTCGTCGTCTGCGACGAGTTCCATCAGCAGCACGCCGTCGATGAAGTTGTACGGCCGCGGCACGCGTACGCCGGCAGCGGCGAGCCGGACGAGCGCGGCGACCTCGGCGCTTTGCCAGGCTTCTTCCTTTTCCTTGCGCCCGTAGCGGCTGCCCTTTTCCATCGCGCGCGCGCGGCGCGTGTTCCGCACCTTGCGGCCCTCGGTGTAATCGACGCTCTGGCGGAAGCTGCGCTGATCGGCCGTCTTGTAGACCTTCGCGCAGCGCAGCTCTTCGCCGCAGCGCACGAGGTAGATCGTCGCCTCCTTGCCGCTCATCATCTGACGGACGACCGAGTCGACGAGGCCTGCCTCGACGAGGGGTTCGATTCTTTGCGGGACTTTCAAGGCTGCTCTTTTGCGCCGCTCGGGCGCGCCGGGACCACGGGGGGAACTGCCAGGACACAGACCTCTGTGCGGAGGGCGCAATCTACAGCAAATCGGCGACCTATTCCGCGCTCAGCGCGGTGGACGGCAAATCTTGATAAACGCAACTTCCGGTAATAGAGTGCTCAGGTTGGCTCTTTGTTTTCAATTGCAGCAATTTCGGAGGCCCCATCGATGTCCGAGGCGACCAAGACCCTGAGCATGCAGGCGCGCAAGCTCTCGCCTTCGGAGCGTCTGAAACTCGTGGATGAAATTCTGGCGAGCCTCGATGAGCCCGACGCGAGTATCGACCGGCTCTGGGCAAAGGAGGCCGAGGACCGTCTCGCGGCTTACCGCCGCGGCGACATCAAGGCGATTCCCCTGGAACAGGTGCTGGCGAAGTATCGCGGGCAGTGAACGTCCGCGTTCTCGAAGTCGCTCAGCGCGAGCTCGACGACGCCGCCTCCTACTACAACGCCCAGGTCCCCGGTTTGGGCGATGCCTTTCTGCTGGAGGCAGTCGCGGCAATCGAACGGATCCGGAAGTTTCCTGACGCCTGGCACCCGCTCGGCGAACGGTAAATTGATTAGTATGATCTTCGAAGATCACGAAATGACGGAGCCAGCATGACAATCGCAATTCTTCGCGCCGAACTCCGCCATGGAGATTGTTCGGGGGCACTGCTCGCGATGGCGCTGCTCCTCGGCGCCTGCTCGAACCCCGGCAGCACCGCCAAGGACTCCCCGGCGACGGAAGTCCTTTCGCAAACGCGCATCGCCGAAATCGTCGCGAGCCCCGATCGCCGCGAGGCCGACCGCCGGAACGACCTGCGCCGCAAGCCCGAGCAGATGCTCGCCTTCATCGGCGTGCGCCCCGGCATGGTGGTGCTCGACTTGAGTGCCGGGGGCGGTTATACGGCCGAGTTGCTCGCGCGCGCGGTCGGGCCGGCCGGACGCGTGTACGGGCAGAGCGCGGCGCGCGATCCGAGCCGGGTGGCGCCCAAACCGGCGGCGCCCGAGGGAGGCAGCGTTCTCTCCGCGGCGCCGCGCCCTACGTCGCCGCAGTCGCTCGCCGAGCGCGCGAAGAACCCGGCCGCGGGCAACATTTTCGCAGTGGTGCAGCGATTCGAGCAGCCGGTGCCGGCCGAGTTCGCTTCGAACGGGCTCGATCTCGTCACGCTGATGTTCAACTACCACGACCTCGGCCACATGAACGTCGACCGGGATCAGATGAACCGCGCGGTGTTCGCCGCGCTGAAGCCCGGTGGCCTCTACGTCATCGCCGACCACTCGGGGCGGCCCGGCACCGGCATCTCCGAGTCGGGGACTTTGCATCGCATCGAAGAAGCCTTCCTTCGCAAAGAGGTCGAAGCCGCCGGGTTCGGGCTCGCCGACGAAGGCCGGTTCCTGCGCAACCCCTCCGATCCGCGCGACCGCAACTTGCCCGGGCCGCCGCAGCCGAAGGACGAGTTCGTGCTCAAGTTCGTCAAGCCGCGCTGAGATCCGCACCGCAAGGATGCGAGCGCCGCGGCGCTCGCATCGTCGTCCCGCCGGCTACTTGATGAAGGTGTAGACCGCCGCGTGCGCGACTTCCGCGCCGCCGCTGCGCAGCGTCAGCGTTGCCTGGTGATTGCCCTCTCCGGCGCCCATTTGCGCTCTCATGGTGAGCGTGATCACGCCTGATTCACCCGCAAGCAGGGTCACGAATGCAGGCGCGACCGAGTAGGCGACGCTCGCGTCGCCCGCCCCGACGCTTACGTCGAAGGTCTGCGGGCTGCCGGTGAGGTTGGTCAGCGTCACGCTCGTGCTTCGCGTCTGTCCCGAACCCGAAGGAATCGCGCCGAAGCTGATGCTCACCGGGTCGAGCGCGACCTGCGCGCCCGCCGCCGAGAGTAGATCCTCGCGGCCCGCGCCGATGACGTTGACGTCGCGCTGCAGCGCGATGCTGGTGGATTGCTTCAGGACGCCCTGCGCCGCGGTGTTGACGATCGCCGAGCGGACCTGCGCCGCAGACCAGTCCGGGTGCAGCCAGCGGACCACCGCCGCCGAGCCGGCCAGGTGCGGCGTGGCCATCGAGGTGCCCTGGAAGAACGCGAAGCAGGGCGGCGCCGCGCAGAACTGGTGCGGGATCGAACTCAGCACGTTCACGCCTGGCGCGACCACGTCGGGTTTGACGCGGAAGTCGACGTCCGTCGGACCCTGGCTGCTGAAGCCGGCCATGAAGTCGTCGTTGCCCGAGACGAAATACTGCATTGCCGCCGCGATGGTGGTCGCCGCGCCGTTGTTCGCTTTCACCGCCAGACCGTCGGAGCGCGACAGCATGTACGCCGCGACCGTCGGCTGGGACGGCGTGCCGTCCTGGCCCATCGCGATGCCGTCGCCCGCGACGTTGTTCGCCACCAGCACCGCGGCGGCGCCGGCGTTCTGCGCGTTGCGGATCTTGGTCGAGAAGGTGCAGGTGCCGCGCGAGATGAGCGCGACCTGGCCGAGCAGGCTGCCCGGGGTCAGCGCCGCGCAGGCGTTGCCGATGCCGTTGACCAGCGCGCCTTCGGTGACCACCCCGAGGATGCCCGCCAGGTCGGCACTAACGGTCGCGAAGCTGCCGACCGTCGCACCGTAGGTGCTGCCGCTCACGGCGACCGGCGCGCCGAGGTAGTGCCCGACGGTGGCGGCGCCGGCGGTCAGCGCGCGCGCGGCCGAGCCGGGCGACTCGATCGTGTAGTGACCGGGCCCGCTGTTGCCCGCCGCGACCGCGACCACCATGTTGGCCTGATCCAGATTGTCGACCGCGATGGTGAGCAGATCCTGGATGCCCGATGCGCCGCCACCGAGGCTCATATTGGCGACGTCGAAGCCGTCCAGGTAGGCGGCTTCCAGCGCATTGAGGATGTCCTCCGAGCGGGCGCTGGTGACGTCACCGGGAAACACGTTGTAGTTGCCGAGCAGCGCGCGCGGCGCGACGCCGGAGATCGGATGGGAAATCGCGACGCCGTTCACGGAGGCCGGCGTGCCGTCGTTGCAGGCGACGGTGCCGGCAACGTGCGTGCCGTGTTCCTGGAGCGCCTCGGCCGTGTAGTGGCGGCTGGGCGACTTGTTGTTGAAGACCTTCGCCGCGATCACCTTGTTATTGGTGTAGCGGGTGTCGCCGGCTTGCGATTGCGCCGGGTAGCCGGCGTCGCCGAAGCAGGGATGGCTTGCATCGATGCCGGTATCGACGATCGCGACCTTGACGCCGGCGCCGGCCAGCGCCGCGCCGCCGCCCAGATTCCAGGCCTGCGGCGCGCCGATCAGTGCGAGATCGGGATCGGCGACGTTTGGATAGTAGAGGCCGTGATATTCGGCGCGCAGCACCATCGGCGCAGCGGCGATGGTGGCGAGCGGTACGCCGTTCAACTGCAGCGAGACCGCGTTGAGCGACAGGTCGAATTCCCCGCTAACCTTGGCGCGGGGAGCGTTGCCGCGCAGCCAGGACTTGAAGTCGTTGCGCAGCGCCTGCAACTGAGCGCGGTAGGACTTCACCGTCGCGCTGCTGAAATCGATCTTCTTGCCGCGCGGGGGCTTGGTCTTGACGTAGGTGGCGAGCGGCTCGCCGTTCAACTGCACCAGCGCGTACCCGGTGTCGACGCGCGCACGATCGGTCGTTTGGTCGCTGGCGTTGTTGCCGTTGACGCCCGCTGCCCCGGCGGTCGTCGAAAGCAGAATCGAGGTGATCAAAAGGCCGGCTATCGCGAACATCCGTTGCAATGTCTGTCGCATGATGGCTTGCTCCTTATGGTCCTGCTGCAGGTGTGTGGAGATCTCCCGGGAGATGTGGTGCTTGGTTCTTGTCGACGACTGTTCGGCGCCGGCGGCTTGCACGCCACGGCGCGCGGAGGAACGTAGCCCTATCGTTTTGGCTTGTCAATCATGGCGAGTCGAATTCTGCGCTGGTCGGCCTGCCTGTACCCGTTCGCGCAGCGCAACGCCTCGCCGCGGCACTGCGAGTCCGCAGCGTCTGCGGAAGGCCCTGCGCGCGTTGTGCGCTATGCTTCGCGCATCACGCTCAAAGCAACCAAGCAACCAAGCAACCAAGAAAGGGGGATGGCCATGCAGGGTCAATCGCATAGGGAGCCGGTGAATGGAGCTATCCTGTTGAGGGGGCGCGGTATTCTTGCGCTCGTCGTCGTCGCGCTCGGCGTGGCGGGATGCTCGAGCGCGCCCGTGGAACCCGTGGTCGAGGCAGCCGCGAAACCCGCGACCGAGGAAGTCGTGACTCCGGTGGTGACACCGGTGATCGCACCGACCGTCCCGGCCGAGGAGATCCCCGCCAAGGCGGAACCGGTGCAGCCCGCTGCCGAGCCCGTGCCGTCCAGCCAGGCGGGTGCCGCGGTGCCGCCGCAGCCCGAGTCCAAGCCGGCACCGGGCCCGGCGCAGCCTGCGCGTTACGTCGGCTACACCGGCGCGCCCTGGGGCAGGGACTACGGCGTGGTGGGCGGTCACTGCGATCCCGTTCAGGCGCTCGCGGCGACGGGCGGCGCGCGCGCGGTGGCGCTCTTCAATCCGGGCGAGAAGTTCGGCGTTGCGATGAAGGACGGCGATCGCGCCTGCCTGGGGCAGGCGCTCGAACTCGTGCGCAAGGGAAGGTCCGCGGCGTGGTCGAATGCGGAAAGCGGCGACCGCTATCGCGTGACGGTGGGACACGACGCGATCGACGGCGGCCTGCCGTGCCGGGCGCTCGACGTCGCGGTCGCGGGCAAGGACGGCAAGAGCCAGAACATCAAGGGCATCGCCTGCCGCCAGGAGCAGGCGACCTGGGACTTCCGGTAGCGTGAAGAGCGAGTGCGCGAGGCGCCGCGCGAACGCGGTGAGGAGGCGCGATCGCGGCGACGTGAGCCCATGAAACACGACGTGCTGGTCATCGGCGGCGGCAATGCCGCGCTGTGCGCCGCGCTGATGGCGCGCGAGGCGGGGGCGAGCGTGCTGCTCCTGGAAGCCGCACCGCGCGCGTGGCGCGGTGGCAATTCGGCGCATACGCGCAACCTGCGCTGCATGCACGACGCGCCGCAGGACGTGCTGGTCGAGGCCTACCCGGAGGAGGAGTTCTGGCAGGATCTGTTGAAGGTCACGAGCGGCGTCACCGACGAGCGACTCGCGCGCATCGCGATTCGCGCCTCGTCCATCTGCCGCGGCTGGATGCGCCGCCATGGGGTGAATTTCCAGCCGCCGCTCTCGGGCACGCTGCATCTGGCGCGTACCAACGCCTTCTTCATGGGCGGCGGCAAGGCGCTCGTCAATGCCTACTACCGCAGCGCCGAGGACCTCGGCGTGCGAATCCGCTACGACGCGCCGGTCGATTCACTCGAATTGGACGACGGGCGCTTTGTCGCCGCGCGGATCGGCGCGGAACGCATCGAGGCGCGCGCCTGCGTGGTGGCCGCCGGCGGCTTCGAATCGAACCGTGCCTGGTTGCGCGAAGCCTGGGGGGAGGTGAATGGCGAATGGCCCGCCGACAACTTTCTCATCCGCGGCACCCGGTTCAACCAGGGGGTGTTGCTGCGCCAGTTGATCGGCGCGGGAGCCGATGCGGTCGGCGATCCGGCGCAGGCGCACATGGTGGCGATCGACGCGCGCGCGCCGCTCTACGACGGCGGCATCTGCACGCGCGTGGACTGCGTATCGCTCGGCATCGTGCTCAATCGCAATGCCGAGCGCTTCTACGACGAGGGCGAGGACTTCTGGCCCAAGCGCTATGCGATCTGGGGCCGGCTGGTGGCGCGTCAGCCCGGGCAGATCGGCTATTCGATCATCGACAGCAAGGCGGTCGGACGTTTCATGCCGCCGGTGTTTCCGGGCGTGAAGGCGAAAACGCTCGGAGAACTTGCACGCGGGCTGGGGCTCGATGAGGCGGCGATGCTGCGGACCGTCGCCGATTTCAACGCCGCCTGCCGTGCCGGGAGTTTCGACCACGCGGTGCTCGATGATTGCCGCACCGAGGGGCTTACCCCGCCCAAGACCCATTGGGCGCGGCCGATCGACACCGCGCCGTACTACGGCTACGCGCTGCGCCCGGGGGTTACCTTTACCTACCTCGGGTTGAAGGTCGATGAACGCGCGGCGGTTCACTTCGGCGGCAAGCCCAGCCGGAACCTATTTGCCGCCGGCGAAGTAATGGCCGGCAACATCCTCGGCAAGGGCTATACCGCGGGCGTCGGCATGTCGATCGGTACCGCATTCGGACGCATCGCCGGGTCCGCGGCGGCGCTCGTCGCGGCACCGCGAGCGCGACAGGCATCGCCGCATGCAGCCGTTTGAAGCGCAGCCCGGGGACGCGCGCGCCACGGCGCTTCGCGCGGACGAAGCCGAAGTTGACCGTCAGATGCAGATCTGCAATGCCTGCCGCTATTGCGAGGGATTTTGCGCGGTGTTTCCGGCGATGACGCGCCGGCTCGAATTCGGCAAGGCGGACATCCACTACCTCGCCAATCTCTGCCATCACTGCGGTGCCTGCCTGCATGCCTGCCAGTACGCGCCGCCGCATGAGTTCGCGGTGAATATTCCGCGGGCGATGGCCAGGGTTCGCGTGCAGACCTACTCGGACTATGCCTGGCCGGCGGCGCTCGGATCGCTGTATCGTCATGCGGGTCTTGCGACGGCGCTGGCGAGCGCTGCCGCTCTGACGCTATTTCTCGTGCTCATGCTGATGACGACCGGGGGGCTGTGGCACGCGCCGCTCGCGGGAAATTTCTATGCGATCTTTCCGCATCGCACGCTCGCGCTGACGTTTGGCGCCGCGTTCGGTTTCGCGGCGCTCGCGCTCGCGATCGGCGTGACGCGATTCTGGCGCGCAGTCGCGCCGGCCGATGCGCTGCGGGCCGCTCCCGGCGCGGCGCTTGCGCAAGCGACTCACGACGCGCTGCGGCTGAAGTACCTCGACGGCGGTCACGGCAAGGGCTGTAACGAATCCGACGACCGGTTCACGCTGGCGCGCCGGCGTTTCCACCACCTCACGTTCTACGGTTTCATGCTGTGCCTGGCGGCGACCTGCGTCGCGACGCTTTATCACTATGCGCTGCGGCTGCCGGCGCCCTACCCGCTCGGCAGCCTGCCGGTATTGCTGGGAACGGCGGGCGGCATCGGGCTCGTCGTCGGGCCCGCGGGGCTCTTGTGGCTCAATCTGCGCCGCGACCCGGCGCACGGCGATGTCGCGCAACAGCCGCTCGAGCGCGGCTTCATCGCGCTGCTGCTGCTCGTGAGCGTCAGCGGGCTCGCTTTGCTGGCCTGGCGCGAAAGCGGCGCGATGGGGCTGCTCCTCTCGATACATCTGGCCGCGGTATTGGCCTTGTTTCTGACTCTGCCCTACGGCAAGTTCGCGCACGGCGTCTATCGAAGCGCCGCCCTGCTCAAGTGGGCGATCGAGCGGCGAGAGCCGGGCAATCCGAGATTGGCCGAGGACTGAGGAGCGGAATTAGACTGTGCGCGAGTGCGACGCAAGTGATGCGTCCGCCTTGCTCAACGCGCCCACCCGCACTCCCAGCAGTCGTATCCGCCGATCGAGCGGCACCCGTTTCAGGCATTCTCCGGCGGCGCGCCGGATCGCGCGCGCGTCGCGCGTCGCCTGGTCGAGGGTCTGGTCGCGCGTGACGGTCTTGAAGTTGTCGTAGCGCAGCTTCAGGCCGATGGTCCGGCCGACGTAACCGTTTCGCTCGAGATCGCCCGCCACGCGCAGGCACAGATCAGTAAAGATGCGCGAGAGTTGGTCGCGATCGCGCACCGCGTGCAGGTCGGTTTCAAAGGTCGTCTCGCGGCTGATCGATTTGGGCTCGCGGAAGGTGAGCACCGGGCGGTCGTCGCGTCCCTGTGCGGCCTCGTGCATCCAGACGCCGTGCCGCTCGCCGAAATGTTCGATCAGGAGCAACGGATCGGCCTGCGCGAGCTGGCCGATCGTGTGCAGTCCGAGCGCCTCGAGCCTCGCGCCGGCCTTGGGGCCGATGCCGGTGATGCGGCGCGCGGGCAGCGGCCAGAGACGAACCGGAATGTCGGCCTCGCGCAGGATCGTCAGCCCGGCGGGTTTTTGCAGGTCGGAGGCGATCTTCGCGAGGAGCTTGTTTGGCGCGACGCCGATCGAGCAAGACAGGCCCGTCGCCTCGCGAACCGCGCGCTGGATCGAGCCCGCGATTTCGCGCGTGCGTGCCCAGGCGGGATCGTCGCCGGCGAGCGGCGCGACGACATCGCCGAGGTCGACAAAGATCTCGTCGATGCCGCGATCCTCGATATTCGGCGCGAGTGCTCGCACGGCCTCCTTGAACAGGCGCGAGCAGCGCCGGTATTCGTCGAAGTCCGCCGGCAGCAGCAGGGCGTCGGGGGCGAGCCGCGCCGCCTTCATCAGGCCCATTCCCGAGTGCACGCCGAGCGCGCGCGCCTCGTAGGTGGCGGTGGTGATCACGCCGCGGCCCGAGTACTGGCGCAGCGTGGGGATTGTCGTACCGGCGGCCGCGTCGCGTGCGGGGCGCCGCCGACCGCCGATCACCAGAGGCCGGCCGCGCAGTTCGGGGTAGCGCAGCAATTCGACCGACGCGTAGAACGCGTCCATATCCACATGTGCGATGAAGCGGGCGTCGGCGTGCATCGGCGGGAAGATCCTGCGCGCAGTTTATACTGCGGCGATGTGCGGTCGTTACGTCAGCCCCGGTCAAGCCGCAATCGAGCGCGCCTGGCACATCGGCCGGCACAATCAGGCTCCGTTCGAGCGGCGCTTCAACGTGTTTCCCACCGCGACGATTCCGCTCCTGCGGCTGGCCGACGAGGGCGATGTGCTCGAACTGGTCACCGGGCGCTGGGGCCTCGTGCCGCATTGGTGGAAGCAGGCCAAGCTTCCCGCGCTGACCCATAACGCGCGCATGGAGGCGGCGGCGGGCAAGCCGATGTGGCGCGACGCGTGGCGACACGCCCGCTGCCTGATCCCGGCCGAAGGCTGGTACGAGTGGCAGGCCGTCGAACGCATTGATCCGGTGACCGGCGAGGTGAAGCCGGTCAAGCAGCCCTATTATTTTCACAGGGCCGACGGCCGGTTGCTGGGCTTTGCCGGGCTGATGTCCCGCTGGACCAATCCCGGCACCGGCGCGCAGCTCATTTCTTGCGCGGTGCTCAGCACCGCCGCGCAAGGCGAGCTCGCGAAGGTGCACGACCGTGCGCCGGTGGCATTGCCCGAGGCCGTGCACGCCGCCTGGCTCGACCGCCAGCTTGACGATCCGGCGCGGGTGCAAGCGATCGCCGACACGCATGCCGGGCCGGAGGAGTTCGAATTCCGGAAGGTGGGTCCGCTCGTCAACGATACCCGGCGCGACGGCCCCGAACTCATCGAGCCGCTCGAGTCCCGGGCATGAGCGGTGCTACACTTCAAGCTCGCAACTTTGAAAGGAGGTGATCCAGTGAGAGACCATCAAGGCAACACCGGCCCGCAGGAATCGAACGCCGGATCAACCCTGAAGTTCCGGACGTTCGTCGGCTGCGCCTAGGCTGGCGTGCCTGAGCAGTAGGCGCCCTGGGGATCGTGATCCCCGGGGCGTTTTCATTCGTGGGGGTCGCGGCCTTCAGAGCCTGCCGAGGAAGGCGCGGATACGCCGCGCGTTGGCGCCGAGGTCGCTGCGACCCACGCGCGACAGCGAACGAATGTCGACGCGGCTTCCGCCACCGTGCGCGGCGACGCGGATCACCACGTCATCCTTGAAACCGAACAGCAGCGTGCTGGCGACCGCTTCGATGCGCCCGTCGGCAGGAACGCTGGCAATGATCTCCCAGCCCATCGCGCGCGCCGCCGCGAGCGCACGCTCGAAGGCGGCGGCGGGCGCGGCATCGATCTGCGCGGGACCGATGTCGGGATAGGCCTTCTTCTGCAGAGCAGCCGTGTCGGGGCTGTAGTCAGTCGAATTCGGCGCGTCGCGCCGCACCGACAGCGCGGCGACGAAACGCGGCGGGTGGTCGGAGTCGGTGCTGACGTCGTGGATGCGGGGCAGCTGCCTCGCGAGGACGAAGTGGTAGCCGGGCAGCCCCGCGGCGAGCGTGCCGGCGACCAGTCCCGCGAGCGCCCGCCTGGCGAGGCGCGGCGCGCGGATGCGCGCCGCGTGCAGCAGGCCGACCAGCGAGACCACCACCGCGACGGCCGCCACCCAGGCGGCCACGCCGAGCGCGCCGAGTCCGACGCGGTAGTCCCACCAGCCCAGGCGATGGCCGAGACCGGCAAGCAGTTCAGTGGCGGCGCAGGCGATACCGAGGACGAGGCCTGTGCCGACGAGCAGGCGTGCGGCGCGCGAACCCGCGCCTGCGTTCCGGTTCACGATTTCGACCTCCGCCAATGTCTGTCGCGTACCCGGGGATGCTCGCGGTTTCGCTAGGCGATGGCGAGACGCCCGCTCTGGTAGTCCGCCACCGCCTGCTCGATCTCCGCGCGGGTGTTCATCACGAACGGGCCGTACTGCACGACCGGCTCGCGCAGTGGTTTGCCGGCGAGCAGCAGGAAACGCGCGCCGCTCTCGCCCGCCTGCACGCGCAGCGAATCCCCGTCGCTGAGCAGTCCCGCGGTGCGTCGCGTAAGGGAAAGGCGCTCCTCGCCGACCCCCGCGTCGCCTTCGTACAGGTAGAGAAACGCATTGTGGCCCGCGGTGATCGGCGCCGCGAACGCCCCGCCCGCCGGCAGGTGCACGTCGAGATACAGCGGCGCCGTCGACAGCCCCTGAATCGGCCCGTCGGTGCGCCCCGTCTCCTGCACGAGTGTGCCCGCGATCACGCGCGCCTCGCCGCCGTGGTCGAGTATCGCGCCGGGAATCTCGCGTGCGGGGATGTCGCGATAACCGGCCGGTTTCATTTTTTCCTTCGCGGGAAGATTGATCCACAGCTGAAAACCGCGCATCCGGCCCTCGGCCTGCTGCGGCATCTCGGAGTGGATGATGCCGCGCGCGGCGCTCATCCACTGCACGTCGCCGGGACCGAGGTCGCCGCGGTTGCCGACGCTGTCCTCGTGCCGCATGCGGCCATCGAGCATGTAGGTGACGGTCTCGAAGCCGCGGTGCGGATGCGAAGGGAATCCCGCGATGTAGTCCTGCGGGTCGTCCGAGTAGAACTCGTCGAGCATCAGGAAGGGGTCGTGGCGCAATTGTTGCGAGGCACCGATGCTGCGCCGCAGGCTGACGCCCGCGCCGTCCGAGGTGGCGACCGAGGGAATGACTTGTCGAAGCGTTCTTCCTGCCATGGTGTGCGTGTCCCCTTGAATTCAGCCGCGCGAACGACGCGCATCGATGCTCCAGGTCCCGGCGCCGTGCGCGACCAGGAACAGGAAGCCGCCGGCGATCGCGACGTTCTTCATGAACATGACCTGCTGCATCGGATCGGCGAAGTTAGCATGAAACACGAGCGCCGCGGCGAGCGTGAAGGCGGCGAGCGCCAGCGCCGCGAAGCGCGTCCACAGACCGGCGATCACCAGCAGTGCGCCGCCGACTTCCAGCGCGATGACCAGCGGCAGCAGAGCGCCCGGCAGGCCCTGCGCCTGCATGTAGCCTTGTGTGCCGGCATAGGCGGCGCCGATCTTGCCGAGTCCGGCGATGACGAACAGTCCTGCGACGAGGATGCGGCCGGCGAGTTCGACGGCATTGGCGTAGCTGCGCATGGGATTTCTCCTTGAAGGTTAATGGGGGTTGGGTCGGATTCAGGCCCCGGTCTGCCGATCGCGCGCCAGATCGGGCGGCGCAACATCCGGGCCGGGGTTTCCCGGCTGCGACCCCTGGACGAACCCGGTAGCGAGGCGACTCCACAGGCCGGCTTCGGAAGAGCTGCTGCGAGGGGTTTGAAGTAGGGGGCGGCTGTGCTACTCCTGGGATGGGGCGAGTGGTGCCATTTAACAATTGAAACATTCGATAGAAAAGCGGAAAATATAGCCCAATAACATCGATCTAATCGATAGATAAACCCGCCTTCAGGAGCGCGCCTCTAGGAATCCACCGCTAGGAATCCACCTCTATGAATCCGCCGCGTATTTCGCTTGATCAATGGGCAACCCTGGTTCAGGTGGTCGAATCCGGCAGCTATGCCAAGGCGGCTGAGCAACTGCACAAGAGTCAGTCCACGCTGACCTATGCCGTCCAGCAGTTGGAGCGGTTGACCGGCGTGAAGGCCTTCGAAGTGCAGGGACGCCGGGCCGTGCTGACCGGGAGCGGTCAGGTCCTCTACCGGCGCGGCAAGCATCTGCTCGATGAGGCGGCACGGCTCGAAGGCCTGGCGGCCGACCTCGCCATGGGGTGGGAATCCGAATTGAGCCTCGCGGTCGAGATCATCTTTCCGACCTGGTTGCTGCTCGAATGTCTCGCCCGCTTCGCGCGCGAGCGGCCGCATACGCGGATCGAACTCTACGAGTCGGTGCTCGGCGGAACCAGCGAGGCGCTGCTCAAGGGACGCGTGGACCTCGCGATCGGGCCCACCATTCCGCCCGGATTTCTCGGCGACTCGCTGATGCTGTCGCGTTTCGTCATGGCGGCGCATCCCGATCATCCGTTACACCGGCTCGGCCGGCCGCTGACCCTCGAGGATCTGCGGGGCCATCGGCACCTCGTGGTGCGAGAGACCGACGCGCGGCGCGCGCGCGAGCCGAGCGTCGCGGCCGACGAACGCTGGACGGTGTCGAACAAGGCGACTTCGATTCGCGCCGCCGTCATGGGGTTGGGCTTCGCCTGGTACGCGGAAGACACGATCCGCGATGAGCTGCGATCCGGGGAGCTGAAGGCACTGCCGCTGCGCGAAGGCGCCGATCGCGACGTGATGCTCTACCTGATCTTCGCCGATCCGGAATCCGCGGGATCGGGCGTGCACCGGCTCGCGGAGATCATTCGCACGACAGTGCGCGAGCGTTGTCCCGACGAAGCCAGGCGCGTCGCACCTTAGCGTGCGCAAAACAGCGCTTTACTTCGTCGGATGATGCGGGCATAAACTGGCGGGCAATGACAAACAATGCCACGGTCGGCCTGGTGGCCCCGCTGCGGGGTGCGCTCTGGATGGGCGGCGCGGTGCTGTCCTTTTCTCTGATGGCGGTCGCGGTGCGCGAACTGCTGCGCCATATGGGCCCGTTTGAGATCCTGTTCTTCCGCACCCTGGTGTCGCTCGCGATGGTGCTCGCGGTGCTGCCGCGCTACGGGCTTGCGGTGCTGCGCACGCGCAGGATCGGACTGCACGGCCTGCGCAATGTGCTGCATTTCGGCGGACAGTACTCCTGGGTCTACGCACTGGCGATGTTGCCGCTCGCCACGGTATTCGCGATCGAATTCACGATGCCGGTATGGACCGCGGTCCTCGCGATGCTGATCCTCGGAGAGCACCTGAATCGCGGACGGGTGGTGATGCTGCTGCTGGGGATCGCGGGGATCGTCGTGATCTTGCGGCCCGGCGAGGGCCTCATTCAACCCGCGGCGGTGGTGATGCTGATCGGCTCGCTCGCCTACGCGTCGACCATGATCGCCACGAAGAAACTCTCGCAGAGCGATTCTTCACTCGCGGTGCTGTTCTACATGTCGCTCATCCAGACGCCGCTCAGTCTGATACCGGCGCTGCCGCACTGGGTGACGCCGGGTGTCGCGGATCTGCCGTGGATCCTGGCGATCGGCATGGGAAGTTTCGCCGCGCACTACTCGATGACGCGCGCCTTCCGGCTCGCCGATGCGACGCTCGTGGTGCCGATCGATTTTCTCAGGCTGCCGCTCATTGCGGTGATCGGCGCGCTGTTCTATGGGGAGGCGATCGACGTCAGGATCATGCTCGGCGCGGCGGTGATTTTCGCCGGAACCTACTACAGCATCCGGCGCGAGAGCCGACCGCGGCCGGCTTAGTGCGCGTTAGGCGCCGGGGTTTGCCGCCTGCCGCGTCGCGAACAGCCGCCGGCCTGCCCAGAGCCAGGCGAGCCCTGCGGTCTGCGCGAGCCACAACAGGCCGAATGCCCAGGTGTATGCCTCGGGCGCGTAGCCGAGCGGTGTGCGCGGCCAGAGATCGAGCACCAGACCGACCAACCATTGTCCGGTGAACATGCCAACGAAGCCGAGCACGTTGATCGCGGTATTGACGCGGCCGACCATCTCCTTGGGGTAGCGGCGGCTGAGCAACGCGTAGGCGAGCACGACCGCGGTGGCGCAGGCGAAGAAGCAGGCCCACAGCAGCAGCGAGCCGGCTCGTACGCCCAGCAGGATGAAGCCCAGGCACAGCGAGGACGCCGCGACACCCGCGACGAGCAGCGGCAGACCGTCGCGGCCGCGGCGCGCCATCGCATCCGCGGCGCGGCCGAAGCCGAGATAGCCCGCCATCATCGCCAGCGCGTACGCGAGCAGGGCGCGAGCGATCTCGGCGCCGGTGTAATGGACCACGTCGCGCTCCCAGGTCGCGACCCACAACGTAAACAGCGAGATCGTCGCCGCCTGGCTGCCGGCCACGCACAGGCCGACGCGCCAGAATGCCGGGTCGCGCGCGATGTGCGCGTAGCCTTGCAGTTGTTCGCGCAAAGACGTCTGGCGCCCGCTGCCGCGCTCGGGTGTGCAGAAGAACAGCGCGAGGCCGACCGCCAGTGCGAGCGCGGCGATACCCTGGAATATCTCGCGCCAGTCGAGCGCACGCAGGGCAATTTCGAGCGGCACGGTGGTCGCGATCGCACCGAGCATGCCGGTGGCGAAGGCGAGGCCGTTCATGCTCGCGATGCGCTCGGCGGGATACCACAGCACGAACGCCGAGAATGCCGCCATCAGGCAGCCCGACACGCCGATACCGATCAATGCGCGCGCGAGGACCAATTCGCCCGGCGTGCGGGAGAGCGCGAAACCGAAGCTGCCCATCGCGGCGATGACGAGCAACGTGGCGTTGATGCGCCGCGGGCCGTAGCGATCGAGCAGCAGGCCGAGCGGCAGTTGGAACAGCGCGAAGGAAAGAAAGTACATCGCGCTGAGCAGACCCAGGTCGGCGGCGGTGAGCGAAAATTCGGCCGCGATGCGCGGACCGGCCACGGCATTGATCGAGCGAAAGAGATACGAGACGAAGTAGCCCGCGAGAAAGGGCAGGGTGACGCGCGCAAAGATGCGCGTCGTGGAGGGGGCGGGGGGGCTTGCGGGATCCACGAGGTGTATGTTGCCTTAAATGCAGAGCGGCGGCGCTTGGGCAATCGCCGCGGAGCGTGACCGGGCTCGATCGCGCCGAACACACCTCCTTCCGCATGTCGGTCATCGCGCCGCGCGATTCAAGCAGCCGCAGGATCCGCGCGCCTCCCTCATCGGGTCGGCGTGCTTGGTCAGAACAGCTGCCGTGCAACCTGGTAGAAAACGAAGCTGGTGACCCAGGCGAGAGCGAGCGGCCAGGCCACGGCGAGCAGGCTGAAGATCGCGCTCTTGGCCTCGTTGCGGATCGTCGCGATGGTGGAAAGGCAGGGCGTGTAGACGAGGGTGAACAGCATGAAACTGTAGGCCTGAACCCAATCTATCTGGTGCGCGATGGCCGCCGTCAGCGCCTGGCCTTCCTGCGCGTAGATCACGGCGAGCGAGCCGATCACGATCTCCTTGGCGACAAAGCCGAAGATCAGCGCGATCGTCAGCTTGGGGTCGATGCCAAGCGGACTCATCACCGGGTCGAGGAAGCTGCCGATGTGTCCCGCGAGCGTGTCGGCACCGCCGGGCGCTGCGCCGGTGGGGAAGTTGGTGAGCAGCCAGACGAATACCACTCCCGCGGTGATGAAGCGTGTCGCGCGTCGCAGGAAGTGCATGACTTCATGCCAGCCACGCAACACCATCTGGCGTAGCGTGGGGAAACGATAGGGCGGAATCTCGAGTACGAAGGGGTCGCTGTTGACGAAGCGCCGCTTGAAGAGCTGCGAGGTAAGCATTGCGGTGGCGATGCTGATCAGGTAGAGCGAGAACAGCACCAGCGGCGCGGCGCGCGTCGGAAACAGTGCCGCGATGAAGAACAGAAATACCTGCAGTCGCGCCGAGCAAAGCGACATCGGTATCACGAGCATGGTGAGGAATCTCAGTCCGCGCGAGCGCATCACGCGCGTGCCCATCAGCGCCGGCACATTGCAACCGAAGCCCATCAGGATCATCACGAAGCTGCGACCATCGAGTCCGAAGCGCGACATGAGCGCATCCATGAGGAAGGCCGCGCGCGAGAGGTAGCCGGTATCCTCGATCATCGCCATGCCGAGGAAGAACAGGATGATCAGCGGCACGAAGCTCGCCACCGTGCCGATGCCGTTGTATAGGCCATCGAGCAGCAGCCCCTTCAGCAGCGCTGGCAGCGCGGCAAGCGCGGGCTCGAGTGCCGTCGATCGGAACGCCGTGATCGCCCAGGCCATGCCGTCCTGGATCGGTTTGCCGAGGTTGAATACCGCCTCGAACATCAGGAACATGATCGCGAAGAAGATCGGCAGGCCGGCCCACGGGTGCAGCAGCACGCGGTCCATTTTTTCGGTGAGCGCATGCGAAGCGCGTGCCGGAACGGATACGTTCTGCCTGACGGCGGCCTCGAGGGCATTGCTGTCGAGCGTCGGCGCGCCGCTCGGCAGTTTGCCGTGCAGCGCCTCGACGATCAGTTTCTGCAGCTGGTCGACGCCCTGGCCGTACTTCGCCGAGACCATGCACACGGGAACGCCGATCTGCTCGGCCAATTTCTGGTGCGCGACGGTGATGCCCAGCGCGGCGGCCTCATCGGCCATGTTGAGGACGACGATGACCGGGAGTCCCGGGCGCGCAATCTGCGCGAGCAGGCCGATCTGGCGCTCAATCTGCGAAGCGTTGAGCAGCACCAGCGCGACATCGACGATATGCTGCGAGAGGAACGCGGTGGCGACCGCTTCGTCGCTCGAGTGTCCGCGCAGGTCATGGATGCCGGGCAGATCGACCAGGTGCACCATTTCGCCGCCGAGCAGCAGCTTGGCGCTCAGCAGATCGACCGTGAGGCCCGGCCAGTTGCCGACCTTGGCGTGCGCGCCGGTGAGGCGATTGAAGAGCGTCGACTTGCCCGTGTTGGGCATGCCGATCAATGCGATGCGCTTCACGACGTATCCCCGGGGCGGCGCTCAGCACCGCGCCGAAGTGACTCCGACGCAGCAGGCTTCCGAAAGGCGCAGCATCAGGTCGGTGGTGCCGACGCGTATGTGAAGCGGGCCCGCAAACGCGGCGCGGCGCAGCACCTGGACGCACTTGCCGGCGCGCACCCCGAGTGCCGTCAGGCGATGGATCAGCTCGGTGTCGCCGCGCAAATCGATGATCGTTGCGGACTCGCCCGGCTGGAGCCTGTCGAGCGTGGGTGAGGGTGTCGGGCTCAGCATGCCGGATCGGTGAACAGAGCAGGACGCGAAACGGTACGCATGCTCATATTGTGGGGCAGTGCGGGCCGCAGGATGCGAAACGGGCGCCCTTCTTGCAAGTTTTGAAGGAATTGGTCAATTTATGATGCGCAAAATGAATGTGGTAATTCAAATTGCTGATGTCTGGTTTCTGGGCTGCGCCAGGGAGATCGGGCAGGCCCGACCCGGCCACTCCACCCGGGAGCGGCCCGGGGCGGGGTTCTATAATGGACTCGAATACTTTCTTCCCGGGGATTGTCGTCATGGACGCGGTATCAGGCGGGGTGGCACGCGGCACGGTCCTGGCAGGTCTTTGCGGCGCGTTGCTCGCGTCCTGCGGCGGCGAGCCCATCGCCAACCCGAGCGCTTCGCTCGCGCTCCATGCCGGCAGCATGGGTGACATCGGTGGTGCGGACGGAAACGGCAGCGCGGCGCGCTTCTTCGGCCCGACCGGCATCACCACCGATTCCGCAGGCAACATCTTCGTCGCCGATACCGGCAACCACAGCCTGCGGAAGATCGTATCCCCGGCATCGGTGAGTACGCTCGCGGGTACAGCGGGTGTCTTCGGCATCGCCGACGGTACCGGCGCCGCGGCGCGTTTCTTCAATCCGACCGGGGTCGCGGTGGACGGCGCGGGCATCGTCTATGTGGCCGACAGTTCCAACCACACGATCCGCAAGATCGCCTCGGGCGGCGTGGTGACCACCTTCGCCGGGAGCGCGGGTTCCTTCGGTGCCGTCGACGGTATTGGCGCGGCGGCCCGTTTCGCGGGGCCCCAGGCCGTCGCGACCGATGGCGCCGGAAATCTCTACGTCACGGATACCTACAATCACGTGATACGGCGGATTACCAGCGCTGCGGAGGTGAGCACTTTCGCGGGCATGGCGGGCGCCTTCGGCAGCGCCGATGGGGTCGGGACTTCGGCGCGCTTTACCAGTCCGCAAGGAATCGCTACCGATGCCGCGGGCAATGTCTACGTGGCCGATACCGGCAACCATACGATTCGCAAGATCATCGCGAGCACTGGAGTCGTGAGCACCCTTGCCGGGATGGCGCTCGCGAGCGGCAGCGCTGACGGCGCCGGCGCCGCCGCACGCTTCTCCAGCCCGCAGGGCCTCGCCGTCGACAGCGCGGGGAATGTCTATGTCGCCGATACCCGTAACGGTACGCTGCGCAGGATCACCGGCGCGGGGGTCGTGAGCACCGTGGCGGGAGTCGCCGGGCAGACGAACTTCGTTCCGGGCGATCTGCCGGGGCGAACCGGCTTTCCGGTCGATGTGACGGTCAGCGGGACATCGCTTTACTTCACGACCGGGAACGGCGTGGCACAGGTGCTGAACCGGCCCTAGCGCGGCGCGGAGGGCAGCGGGCCGCGCGGCCGTGACCTGTTCCGGGAGCGCGTTGCCGGGCCGGCGCGTCGCCCGGCGATGGTCAGGCAGCCCCCAGTTGCGTTGCCATCCAGTCGGCGCTCTGGTCGCGGTAGCGATACCAGAGATTGTTGACGACGTGGTTGCCGCCCTCGATCACCGAGAGCAGGCAAGGACCGGACACTTCGGCGGCGAGTTTTTCGGCCTCGGTATGCGGCGTCAGCCGGTCCTGGGTTCCCGCGACGAGATAGATCGGGCAGGTGATGTTGCGGGCCACGCCTGCGAGCGACATGCGTTGCGCGACTTTTCCTGCCTCGACCAGATCGGCGCTCTTTGAGCGCACGCGAAAGGCCTCGACGTTGAGGACCGGACGACCGTCGAAGTGGCCGGAACGCCGATAGGCTCCCGAGAGCGCCACGCAGGCCTTGATGCGTTTGTCGAATGCCGCGGCGCGCGGCGCGAAATAGCCGCCGAGCGACACCCCCCAGATGCCTAGCCGCGCCGCATCGATATCGTCGCGCGCCTCGAGCACGTCGATTACGGCCTTGACCGGCTTCTCATACTCCGGGCAGAGAGCGAAGTCGTACTCGCCCTCGCCCTGTCCCGGACCGTCGAAGGCGAATGTCGCGACGCCGCGCCGCAGGAAGCGATCCTCGTAATCGTCCATCTCCTCCTTTGCCGAGTCGAGTCCCATGCACATCACGACGACCGGCGGCCGCGTCGCGCACGCGGGCTTGCGCAAGTTACCGTAGAGAAACTTTCCCTCGTAGGCGATCGCGACGCGCGTGCCCGGCGGGGTGAGCAGCGGCAAGGCGAGATTGCGACATTCGACGGCCTTGCGGTGCGCGACTTGCATTTGGTCGGGATCGTTCACGAACAGGAACTTGCCGAAGTGATAGCAGACGGCGGCGCGGGTGAAATGCCCGCCGGCCGAGGCTCGGTAGCCCTCGGCCAAGGCATGCGCGCCGAGTTCCTCGTGGATCGCGGCGCGCGTGGACCAGGCACTGCACCATTCGTCCCAGCGCTGCAGCTTCGCGGTCACGTCCTGGAAATCGGTGAGCGGCACGCCGTTCGCGACAAAGCGCGGTGCCCAGTGTGCGATCGCCGAGTCGATTCTCGGATCGCGATGGGGCTTGGGCTCGGCAACGAGCGGCATGTTCAGGCTCCCAGGGTGGTGAAATAGCCCGGCGCGTAACGATCGCCCGCGCGCGCGCCCGGGCGAAAACTGTCTTCGAGCAAGGCGATCTCGCGCGTCTCCAGGAGCAGATCGACCGCGGCGGCGTTTTGCTCGAGATAGCGCTCCTGCTTGGTTCCGGGAATGGGGATGATGTCCTCGCCGCGTGCGAGCAGCCAGGCGAGGGCGATCTGCGCGATGCTTACCCCGCGCGATCGCGCAAGAGATTCGAGCGGCTTGAGCAATTCGAGATTGCGCTCGAGGTTGCCCGGCTGGAAACGCGGTTGCTTGCGCCGCAGGTCATGGGGCGCGATGTCCTCGAGGCGGCGTACCGTGCCGGCAAGCAAGCCGCGCCCGAGGGGCGCGTAGGAAACGAAGCCGATGCCGAGTTCGCGGCAGGCCGGGAGAATCTCGGCTTCGATATCGCGCGCCCAGAGGGAATATTCGGTCTGCAGCGCGGTGATCGGGTGCACCGTGCACGCTCGCCGCAGCGAGTTGACGCCCGCTTCGGAGAGGCCCAGCCAGCGGACCTTGCCGGCTTGCACCAATTCGGCCATCGCGCCCACGGTCTCCTCGATCGCGACCTCCGGGTCGATGCGATGCAGGTAATAGAGATCGATGACTTCGACGCCGAGCTGTTTCAGACTCGCGTCGCAGGCGCTGCGCACGTACTCGGGGCGTCCGTTATAGGCCTTGCTGCCGTCGGGCCGGTCGATGTTGCCGAACTTCGAGGCGAGCACCACTTCGTCGCGCCGTCCTGCGATCGCACGGCCAAGCAGTCGCTCGTGCCGGCCCTTCAGATAGCGGTCCGCGGTGTCGAAAAAATTGACGCCCAGATCGATCGCGCGTCGCATCGTCGCGATCTGCACTTCATCGTCGCGCGCGCCGAAATCGGTGGTCGTGCTGCCGGCGCCGAGACCGATCGCCGAGACGAGCGGGCCCGCGGCCCCAAGCCTGCGCTGCTGCATGATTGGCCTCCGTCCTCTTCGTCGATGCCGTCGCAACGTCGGTGTTGCCGGGTTCGATCCGGAATGCCGGCCCGCGAGGGTATACCACTTTTCCGCCGCGCGAGCATCCGACCGCGCAGTCGCCGCCGATCACCACTCAGGACTGCGGCATACCAGGCACTTGTCCGGCCATCGCGAAGGCCTGGAGCGCGCGTTGATACTCGGCGAGCGCCTCGGCGCCGACCGCCGCGCCGCATTCGTAGCAGCAGTTCGTCATGCGGTCGAACCAGCGGCAACCGCATTCGTCGCAGGCCAGTTCGGGCGCTCCGGCAGGATTTACAAAGACCAAAGTCTTACCCCGGCATCATCGACAGGTGCCGAGAAACGGCAGCCCGAGCGACTCGATGAAATCGCTCCAGCCGCGCTCACGCAGCTCGTCGCGCGTGCGCATCACCATGAACAGCATTTGACCGCTGCGCAGCTGGCGCTTCAACTCGCCGAACGGATGTTCGTGGCGGAGCGCGGCATCGAGCGTGCCGTCGCCGGCGATCAGCAGGAGGTCCGAAACGAGCCCCTTCAGGCCGCGAAACTCGGCATCGCGTGCGTACATCGCGCCGGGTTCGCGCAACCAGAGGAGCATCGGCACGCCATCGCTCACCGGCATCACGGTGCTCCGTTGCCGGCCATCGGCGCCGCGCACGAAGCGCGGCAGCAGCGCGACGCTCGCACCCTGTGCGGTGTCGGAAAACAAGTCGGTGTGGCGGTCGAGCACCGATTGCCAGGCCGCCGACTGGGGACTCGCCGTCGCACAGACCGTCATACGCGTGCCCCGAGCCGATAACCCTCGTGGATCGCCGCATCCATGCCTCGCGGCATCAGCGCGTCGCCGCAGCCGTGCAATTCGTCGACCATCCATTCGAAGTCGGTGAGCAGTTCCTGGTTCGACTTGCGCGGCGCTGCGGCGATCACGGTGTCCGCGGCGATCGTCGTCTCGACTCCCTTCGCGTCGACTACCACCGCGCCGTCGGCGGTGATGCGGGCGAGCCGGCTCGAAGTGAGCACACGGATCCCCAGTTCCTCGACCCAGGTGGTGTGGCGCCACTTGAACGTCGGCATCACGTCGCCGCCGATGCGCTTGTCCGACTCGACGATCGTTACTTGGGCGCCGTCCTTGCTCAGCGACTCGGCAACCACCAGGCCGATCTTGCCGCCGCCGATCACCACCACGCGCCGTCCCGGCGTCAGCCTTCCCGCCGCCACCTCGAGCGCGTCGACCAGCCGCTCGTGGCCCTCGATGTGCGCATAGGCCTGCAGATCGATGCGCGCGCCCGCGGCGACCACGCACGCGTCGTAGCGATGCAGCACCGAGCGCATGAACTTCGCGTTGGCCTCGGTATTGAACTTCATTTCGATGCCGAGTTTCTTCGACATGACCTCGTAGTGGCGAATCACGCTTTGCAGATCGTCCGGCCGCGCCAGATCGCGTGCCGCGTAGCCGAGCAGGCTGCCGCCGATGCGATCGCCCTTTTCGTAGACGGTCACCGTGTGACCGCGCCGCGCGGCGGTGATCGCGTATTCCATGCCCGCCGGACCGGCACCGATCACCATGATGTTCTTCTTCACCGCGGCCGGGCGGATCGCGTATTCGGGTTCGATCTCGTGGCCGAGCGTCGGGTTCATGGTGCAGGTATACGGCAGGTCGCGGAACAGGCGCGACAGGCAATTGAGCGAGCCGATGCAGCGCCTGACTTCGTCGAGCCGGTCTTCGGCGGCCTTGTGAACGAGTTCCGGATCGGCGAGCAGCGGCCGGCACACTTCCCAGAAATCGAACTCGCCGCGCGCGAGGCAATCGTTGGCCATCACCGGACCGGGCAGTCGGTTGCCGAAGGCGATCGGGATATTCGGACAGGTTCGCTTCGCGCGCGCGGCGAGGTGGTTCCAGTGTCCCGGCGCCACGTCGCGGCCGATCGAGGACTCGGGTGCCTCCTGCCAGCCGACCGTCACGCTGATCATGTCGACGCCGGCGTCGGCGGCCTGTTTCATCAGTTCGAAACACTCGTCCTCGGAATTGCCTCCCCACTGGTCCATCAACTCGGCTCCGTTCAGGCGCACCACCAGCGGATGCTCGGGCAGCGCCTGTTTGATACCGTCGATCAGTTCGCGCATGAAGCGTCCGCGATTCTCGACCGAGCCGCCGTATTCGTCGCTGCGCTGATTGGTGAACTTGGAATTGAAGGAGGCGAGCAGGTAGCCCATGAAACTCGTGACTTCAACGCCGTCGAAGCCGGCGCGGATCGCGCGCCTGGCCGCGTCGACGTGTTCGGCAACGCAGCACCGGATGTCGTCCTTCGACATCTCGCGCGGCGGGCGGAAGTGCGGCAGCGTCTGCGGCACGACCGATGGTTGCACGCAGTAGCCGAGGTCGATGCCGCCATAGCGGCCGGCATGCAGGATCTGCTGAATCGCGATGGCGCCCGCATCGTGGATATAGCCGGCGATGGTCTCGAACTGAGGCAGGAACTTGTCGTCGAACAGGGCGATCTGGCGAAAGTAGGACTTGCCCTCGCCCTTTGCGTCGGGGTAGGCGCCCTGGTTGGTGATGAGACCGCAACCGGTGCCGGCGATCACGCGTGTGCGCGCCAGTTCGCGCGGCGTGATGTAGCCGTCGCGCGTGTTGTAGTTCGATACGCAGCAGGCGCCGTACTTGATCGAGTTGGGTGCGGTGTAGCGGCCCAGGCGTGCGGGCTTGAACAGGTGCGCAAGCTTTCGCTCGCCGGGGCGCTGGCTCATCGGGGTCATCCCTTGGTTAATCCGCGCTGGGAAATACGCGCGTACTCGGCCAATCTGCCTAAGGAGACCGCTGCGATACTTGAGATATATCAACAAAGTCCAGGCTGTGGCGCAGGTACTGCGAAAGGCTGCCGAAAGGTCGCGTCGCACGCGACCTGCCGCTTCGCTGCGCAGACTGGCGGTAACAACGGGTCGTCGGCGCGAAACGTGATACAAATCAAACGCGCGAACCGGAACCCCCGATTAAATTGAACCGTGTTCGTCATGCTGACCCGTTGTGGTCGCCGGCCGCAGCCTGGCGGAACCCGTTCGAATTCGCGTCGGTTCCAGGAGACTCGCCTTGAAGCTTTTCGAGCCGTTGAACATCGGCAGCATGCTCGTCCCGAATCGGGTCATGGTCCCCGCGATGGTGACGCACCTGTGCAAGGAGGACGGCGTGGTCACGCAGGACACCGTCGAGCGCTATGTGCGCTACGCCTCGGGGGGTGCGGGGCTGATCATCGTCGAGGCGATGGCGGTCCATCAGGTCAAATCCGGACCGCTGCTGCGCATCAGCGACGACCGGTATGTTCCGGGTCTGCGCGAGCTCGCCAGGAAGGTGCATGACGCCTCCGACTCCAAACTCGTTCCGCAGATCATCCACTTCCTGAAAGTCGCTCGGTCCGGCTGGCGTCAGACGGCCGACATGCTGTCGGTCGCGGAGATCGATCAGATCGTCGAGCAGTTCGGCGATGCGGTCCGGCGGGCCCGCGAAGCGGGTTTCGACGGTGCCGAACTGCATTCGGCGCATGCCTACACGCTGTCCTCGTTCCTGTCGCGCGCCAACCCGCGTACCGACGAATACGGCGGGCAGACCCTCGAGGGAAGGCTGCGGCTGATCGGGCGAGTCATGGAGAGTGTGCGCCGCAAGGCCGGCGCCGATTTCCCGGTCGGGATCCGTTTCAACGTCGAGGAATTCATCAAGAACGGCTACACGGTGGTCGATTCGAAGCGCATCGCGTTGCGGCTCGCCGAGTTGGGCGCGGCCTATCTGTCGCTCTCGGCCGGCGGGAAATTCGAGGATGCCGTGCACACGCCCGGGCAGGTGCTCTATCCGTACAACGGCTACTCGGGTGACCGCTGTATGCCCGGCGACTGGCTGCCGCGCGCGCTGCACGCCGACCTGGCGGCCGAAGTGAAGCGGCACTTGATCGAGAATGGTCATCGAATTCCCGTCGGGGTCGCGGGCAAGCTCTCCGATCCGCACGACGCCGAACGTTTGCTCGCCGAGGGAAAGGCGGACCTCGTCGGCATCGCGCGCGGTCTGCTCGCCGATCCCGACTGGCCCAACAAGGTCAGGCGCGGCGAACTCGAGCGGATCGTGCAATGCGATTACTGCAACGTGTGCAAGGCGCTCGACGGTACGCACAGGACGGTGATTTGCGCGCTGTGGCCCCAGGGAACCATCCAGGCGCCCGCCGACAACCCGGCGATCCAGGTGCCTCAGTGGACGCCTTCGGCGGCGGGCCTGACGGCCATCGCCCGGGAATCGCGCGTGGAACTGAAGTGGCCCAAGGCTGCCGGCGCGTCTCACTACGAGGTCTACCGCGCCGAAGCGCGTGGCCACGCCGAACTCATCGATGCGGTGAAGGTCGCCTTCTGGGTGGACAACGCCGTGCTCGGTGGACACCGCTACACATACCATGTGCGCCCGTGCGCCGCATCGGGCAGGCCGGGTCCGCGTAGCGCGACGGTGGGAGTCGACGTGCCGGCACCGAGTTACCTGAATCGATGAGCGAGCCCCAACCGACCGTTGCGGTTCTCGCGACCCTGGACACCAAGGCTGCGGAAGCGCTGTTCGTCGCCGGCTGTCTCGCGCGCGCAGGCGTACGCCCGTGGGTGATCGATCTTTCACTGAAGCCGCACCAAAGTGCCGGAGCGGATGTTCCGGGGGCTGTCTTGGCGCGCGCCGACGGAGTCGAATGGGCGCAACTCGCGGGCATGGATCGCCGCGAGGCGGCGACGCGCATGATCGCTGGCGGCGGCAGGATCCTGCGCGACGCGTTCGCGGCCGGCGCGCTCGACGCGGCGGTCGGGCTGGGCGGCGCCAACGGGACCCACCTGGCGTGCGCGATCATGCGCGCGCTGCCCTATCTCGTGCCGAAGGCAATGGTGAGCGCGGTGGCGGCGAGCGGCGCGGTCCAATGGTACGTGGCCGAGGCGGACATCGCGATGTATCCGTCGATCGGCGACGTGTCGCTCAATCGCATCACCCGGGCGGTGATGGAGAATGCGGCGGTTGCCGTCGCCGCGGCAGCGACGAACCGGGCGGGCAAGGTCGCGAGCACGCAAGCGGGCGCGCCGCTCGTCGCCGTCTCGTCATTTGGCGGAACCGCGGGCTGCGTGGACCGTGTCGCTAAGCGGCTGGAGGAGCACGGCTATGAGGTGATCCTGTTCCACGCTTCGGGTATCGGCGGCCGCGCGCTCGAGCGGCTTGCGCGCGAGGGCGAACTGGCGGGTGTCATCGATATCACCACTCATGAACTCACCGATCTGGTCGTCGGCGGCGTGTACAGTGCCGGCGACGGGCGCCTGACCGGGCCGGGTGCGATGGGGCTTCCGCAGGTGGTGGTGCCCGGGGCCACCGATCACGCCAATTTCTGGGTCGGCGGGGTGCCCGAGCGCTACCGCGCACGCGAGT
>Ga0224495_10000342_pt1 | contig 37752 bp, 27 predicted proteins | sample SF_Jul11_sed_USG_FD_168128 | JGI IMG/M metagenome (GOLD analysis project Ga0224495, IMG submission 168128) | Sediment microbial communities from San Francisco Bay, California, United States - SF_Jul11_sed_USGS_4_1 | ecosystem: Environmental > Aquatic > Marine > Sediment | place: USA: California... | reverse complement strand
CCAGTGGTCAATGGCGATGTCCCGCTGTTCCGAGATTTCACAGAAACCTGGTTCACTGAGAAGGAGGTGGAGTGGCGCAAGTCGCATCGGATCAGTACCCGCGCCGATATCGACAAGCTCCTCATTCTGTTGAATTGCACCACCGTTTGACCCACTCTTTGCATTTTGTGATGAACCATCAAAAGCTTGCCAGAATTGAATAATTCAATGTGTTATGTTCTTCGATGTGGGTCATTATCAGATGCAACTATTTGACCTGGCTGGGTCAAGTGACGATGCAATTCAACACTAGATGTGTCCATTCTGTGACAACTCCCAGTTAAAAACTGGGTAAAACTGGCACTTCTAGACAGGTAGGCGCGTGGGGTGCGCTAGCGTAATTAGTTGATTAAAATAAAATTACTAATTGAGCAGTCTAGTTCGGGACGCTTCCTTTGATGTGCGGTGTAGATGAGTATCGCCCAATTTTCGCCAGGTTTCCAGCAAGGTATCTGGGTTCAGAGACATCGACTGGATCCCGATATCCATCAGCCACAGCGCAAAATCGAAATGATCGGAGGGGCCTTGTCCGCAGATACCCACATATTTGTCCAGCCGGTTGCAGGCGCCGATCGCCATTTCTAAAAGTTTTTTGACTGCGGCATCGCGCTCGTCGAAGCGGTTCGCCACTAGGCTGGAATCCCGATCCAGCCCCAAGGTCAGTTGGGTCAGGTCGTTCGAGCCAATCGAGAAGCCGTCGAAATATTGCAGGAACTCTTCGGCCAGCAGCGCGTTGGACGGGATCTCGCACATCATGATCAGGCGCAATCCATTTTCGCCGCGCTTCAAACCATTTTCCGCCAGCAATTCGACGACCTCATGCGCCTCCTGAACCGTGCGCACGAATGGGATCATGATCTCTACATTGGTGTAGCCCATGCCCTCGCGGACTTTTTTCATTGCGCGGCATTCCAGTTCGAAGCAATCCCTGAAACTCGGCGCGACATATCGTCCCGCTCCGCGAAAACCGATCATGGGGTTTTCTTCGATCGGCTCATACAACTCGCCGCCCAGCAGCTTGCGGTATTCGTTGGACTTGAAGTCTGACAGGCGCACAATGACAGGCCTGGGCCAGAAAGCGGCAGCAAGCGTGGCAATACCCTCAGTCAGTTTTTCCACATAGAAGGCCAGGGGATCGGTGTAGCCACGTGATTGTTTCATCACGCTGGCCTTGAGCTCTGCAGGCAGAGTGTGGAATTGCAGAGCTGCCTTGGGATGTATGCCGATCAAATTGTTGATGACGAATTCCAGTCGCGCCAAACCGATACCGGCTGAGGGCATCTGCGCAAACTCGAAAGCCAGTGAAGGGTTGCCCACATTCAGCATCAATTTGACAGGCAACGCCGGCAATGCAGTTTCATCTTGCCGGGCGACTTCAAAGGGCAGTTTTCCCCGGTAGACAAAACCCGTGTCGCCTTCCGCACAGGATGCAGTGACGATGTCATTTTCCCTGAGTGCACCCGTGGCATGTCCGCATCCCACGATGGCCGGGATACCCAGTTCGCGCGCAATGATTGCGGCATGGCAGGTGCGCCCGCCGCGATTGGTGATGATGGCTGATGCTTTCTTCATTACCGGCTCCCAGTTGGGATCGGTCATGTCGGTGACCAGCACATCACCCGCTTGCACTTTATTCATTTCAGCGGTGCTCATCACCAGGCGCACCGGGCCGATGCCGATCTTCTGGCCGATCGCGCGGCCTTCGATGAGCACTTCCCCGCGTTGCTTGAGCAGGAATTTTTCTGCGCCACCGGCTGCGGCGCGTGACTGAACCGTTTCCGGTCGCGCTTGCAGGATGTAAAGCTTGCCATCTAAACCGTCCTTCCCCCATTCGATGTCCATCGGCCTGCCATAATGCTTCTCGATGGCTATCGCATGTCTGGCCAGCTCCAGTACTTCGTTATCGGCCAAAGAAAAACTATCGCGCTCTGCCTGGGGAACTTCTTCGATGCTCGTGGAACGACCGGCGGTGCGGTCTTCGTGGAACACCATGCGTTGCTGTTTGGAGCCGATGCTGCGCCGTACCAGCGCGGGATAGCCTGCGGCAAGCTGCTGCTTGTGGACGTAGAATTCGTCCGGGTTCACCGAGCCCTGCACCACCATCTCTCCCAGACCATATGACGAAGTGATGAACACCGCGTCGCGGAAACCCGATTCGGTATCCATCGTGAACATCACGCCAGATGCTCCCAGATCGGAGCGCACCATGCGTTGCACGCCCGCCGATAGGGCGACAGAAGAATCCGTATAGCCGGTATGCACCCGGTAGGAAATGGCGCGATCATTGTAAAGCGAGGCGAAGACTTCCTTGATTGCGTGCAGGATATTATCTATGCCGTGGATGTTGAGGAACGTCTCCTGCTGTCCTGCAAAGGATGCGTCCGGCAGGTCTTCCGCTGTCGCAGATGAGCGCACTGCAAAACTGGCGTCGCTGTTAGCGGAGAGTTGGGTGTAGTGCTGGCGGATTTCTTGTTCCAGGCGTGGCGGCAAAGCGGCTGAAGAAATCCAGCTTCGAATCTGCACGCCGGTACTGGCCAGTGCAGTTACGTCATTCACATCCAGCGCTGCCAGTGCCTGCTTGATGCGTAGATCAAGACCATCGGCCTTGAGGAAATCGCGATAGGCTTCCGCCGTGGTGGCAAAACCGCCAGGCACACATACGCCCGATGCGCTGAGATTGGCTATCATCTCGCCCAGCGAGGCGTTTTTGCCGCCAACCTGACTGATGTCGCCGATACCAAGTGACTGGAACGGAATCACATAGGGTTGCATGCTGCCATCCTTCCTGCTTCAAATTAAGGCTTACTGCTTTTTATTGATCGACTGCATAATCTGGACAGCAATCTCCTCGATCGAACGAGACGTCATATCGAACCATACTATACCCTCGAGCCGCATCATGCGCTCGGCGGCAGCTATTTCCTTGCGGCAAGTTTCCAGAGCGGCATAGTCGCTGTCAGGCCGCCGTTCCTGGCGGATGCGGCACAATTGCTCCGGGGCAATTGTTAATCCGTACAGCTTGTTACGGAACGGCAATAAAGTATCGGGTAACCGGTCACGCTCGAAATCTTCCGGTATCAGCGGATAATTTGCCGCCCGCACACCAAACTGCATGGACAGGTACAGACTGGTCGGGGTTTTGCCGCAACGGGACACCCCGATCAATATCGCGTCGGCATTTTTCAGGTCGGCAGCGGAAACGCCATCGTCGTGTGCAATCGCAAAACTGATTGCCGCGATGCGATTGGCATACTCGCTGTTGGTCTTGCCATGCGTGCGGCCAACGGCATGTGCCGAGCACACACCAAGTTCTTTTTCCAGCGGGGCAATAAAGACCTCGAACAGATCCAGGAACAGCGCGTCCTCCTGGCGCAACAGTGTACTGATCTGCGGATTCATCATGGTCATGATAACCAGCGGACGGATGCCATCCTGCGCATGCGCCTTGCGGATAAACTTCATGCATTCTGCCGCCTTATCCGGACTGTCTACAAACGGGAATCGCATCTGTCTAAAGCTGATTCCCTCGAATTGCGAAAGCAGCCCTTTGCCAAGGGTTTCGGCAGTGATACCGGTGCCATCAGAAACAAAAAGAATCGCGCGTTTGGATGAGTTGTTCATGCCGGAATGAGAAGGTTGCCCGGGTTGATAATGTTACAGTGTTGTTTCAAGTTCGGCTTCAAGTTATTACCACCATGCTAATGTTTCCTGTGCCTTGCAAGTGAGCGAAATAGGGGCCAAACACCAGAGTCAAATTCCTGCTCATATCATCTTCCGCGGTTCCATTACCAAACTCAAAGCGGTGCAAGGATCAGCAGCACCCGGTACGGCCCATGTGCGCCCAGCGTCACGGTCTGCTCGATGTCGGCAGTGCGCGAAGGCCCGGAGATGAAATTGACCGCGCGTGGCGGTTGCCGGTGTTCCTTGCGCAGCAGATCCCAAGCATCTTCCATCGTCGCGACGATATGGCGCGGGTCGAGCACGGCCACATGGGTTTCCGGCAACAGGCTGGTGGTAGCCGGCGTGTCCGGCCCCGACAACATCATCAAGGTACCCGTTTCCGCGATCGCGCAGAATGCGCCGGTCACGCCGATCAGGTCACTATTTTTAGCCGGGCGAGATTGCATGTCCAAGCCGGCTGCACTCCACGGCAACCCTGCCAGCGATGGCCAGCATACGCCGCTGACAGGCAGATTCTTTTCATGCAGATAGCGCGCCAGCAGCGTTGGCACGTCCACCCGGTTGTTGGTCTCCAGCACATCGCTGGAAAGCTTGATGGCGCGCTCCTTGAAGCATGCGATCAGATCAGGCGGGACGGGTGGCAGCGGGCCGCGCGGGTGCTGCGCGAGATGAAAGGAAATTGCAGGCGCAGATGATTTCGTTTGCACGCTGCGTATCTTACTGAGGATTTTTTCGCGCGCGTTCATTGGCCTTCTCCACGCTTGTACAGCTCGCGGAATGTCTTCCCCGATGGCGCAGGAAAATCGCGCCCTTCAGTCCAGCCGCTGGCGCCGGGCAGGGTGTGCAGCAATTTTTCTTTTCCGCCCATCATGCGCATCAATCGCACCCCGATCCTTGTCGCCATTGCATAGATGGATGGATGCAGCGCCAGCCATGCCCAGACTTTGAGCGGGAATGTCTCCTGCCACGATTTCATGCCGCGCTGCAGCTGCTTTTCGCGCAGCTTGCGCAACAAATCAGGCAAAGGGATCTTTACCGGGCACACCGCCGCGCACGCGCCGCAAAAGGTCGAGGCATTGGGCAGGTCGGGCGATTTCTCGATGCCGCCCAGCAGCGGCGTGAGTATCGAGCCCATCGGTCCGGGATACACCCAACCATAGGCATGGCCACCGATATTCTGGTACACCGGGCAATGATTCATGCACGCGCCGCAGCGTATGCAGCGCAGCATCTCCTGCATCTCGCTGCCAACCAGGCTGCTGCGGCCATTGTCCAGCAGGATGATGTGGAAGTGCACCGGGCCATCGTGATCTTCGGCATTCTTTTTGCCGGTCAGCACCGACACATAGTTGGTGATTGACTGCCCGGTGGCTGAGCGTGGCAGCAGGCGCAGCAGCGTTGTGACGTCTTCCAACGTAGGCACCACTTTTTCGATGCCGGTGATCGCGACATGCACGCGCGGCAGTGTGGTTACCAGCCGCCCGTTGCCTTCGTTGGTGACGATCAGCGCCGAGCCGGTTTCCGCCACCAGAAAATTCGCGCCCGAAATACCCATGTCCGCGTTAAGAAAAGCCGGTCGCAGCACCTCGCGCGCCTCGCGGCACAGTTCGGCGATGCCGGTCTTGCGCGACAGATGGTGCTTCTCCGCGAACAGGTCTGATATTTCTTCCTTGTTCTTGTGCACCACCGGCGCGACGATGTGCGATGGCGCTTCGTGCGCGAGCTGCAGGATATATTCGCCGAGATCGGTTTCCATCACCTTGACGCCCGCCAGTTCCAGCGCATCGTTCAGCCCGCATTCCTCGCTGACCATGGACTTGGATTTGGCGGCGGTTTTGACGCCGTGCTGTGCGGCGATCCCGGCGACGATGCGGTTCACGTCTGCGCCGGTCTCGGCCCAGTGCACGATCGCGCCGCGCGCGGTGGCCTGCTGCTCGAAATGCACCAGCCAGTGCTCAAGGTTGTTTATCACGCGGTCGCGGATCGCGGCTGCAGCAGTGCGCGTCTCCTGCAGGTCATGTATCTCGCTGATGACCGCCGAGCGGCCTTCGACAAAACGCGACTGCAAGCGCGACAGCGCATCCTGGAGTCTGGTGTCGGCCAGCTTGATGGTGACTTGTTTCTTGAATTGGATGGAGGTGTTTTGCATGGTTTCAAATAATCATGCTAGCGCCAGACAGCGTCATTCCCGCCTGCGCGGGAATGACGGGCTAATTTATTGATCATTCTTCTTCATCCATTCCCGACAACACCTCTGCCACATGCAATACGCGCGTGCTGTGATTGCCATTGCGGCGCAAGCGACCTTCGATGTTCAGCAAACAGCCCAGATCGCCGCCGACGATGGCGTCGGCATGAGTATCGGCAATGTGCTGGCATTTGTTGTCAGCCATGCGCGTGGATAGTTCGCCGTACTTCACCGAGAACGTTCCGCCGAAGCCGCAGCAGGTGGTCGATTCGACCATCTCTTTGATCGTGATACCGGGCATTGTTGCCAGCAGTGCGCGCGGCTGATTGTAGACATCCAGTTCGCGCAGGCCAGAGCAGGAATCATGATAGGTCAGCGTGCCTTGGAATGTGCCCGGCATTTTTTCCGGCTTGGCGACATTGGCCAAAAAATCGGTCAGCTCGCAGGTACGCTGACCGAGTGCGGTGAATCTTGCCAACAGCGCCGGGTCGTCCTTGAAGAGGGCTGGATAATGCACACGTATCATTCCGGCGCAGGAACCGGAAGGCACAACCACATAATCGAAGGATTCGAATTCAGCAAGGAATTTCAGCGCCAGAGCCTCGGCGGATTTGCGGTCGCCCGAGTTGTAGCCGGGCTGGCCGCAACAGGTTTGCAGCTTGGGTACGACGACCTCGCAGACGGCCGCTCCCAGCAGCTTGATGGCGGCAAAGCCGATGCGGGGACGCATGGCATCAACCAGGCAAGTCACAAATAATCCAATACGCACAGATTTTCTCCGGAGGGGTAATCACGATGCCGTGCAACTATACGCTTGCTGAATTGCGCAAGCGGGAACTTTTATCGGTCAAATCCGAACTTGCCCGAGCATGTTGCATCTGAAAATTACCGCCACGGACATTTTTCGGGTAGTCAGCTTGCTTGCAAAGGTGCTTTGGCAATACATGTCACAATCCTCATTTCTGACTCAATGAAGTATCAAACTGTTCAATCGGTACAGGCCTGCCGAACAGATACCCTTGGTAATTCAAGCAACCGTTTTTCAGGAGCAATTTTTGTTGTTCATCCGTTTCCACTCCTTCGGCAATGACATCCATGGATAAGCTTCGTGCCATTGCAACGATGGTGCGCACAATGGCAATATCACTTCCATTCGTGGCTATATCCTGAATGAACGACTTGTCAATCTTGAGTTGATCCACGGGTAGCTGTTTAAGGTATTGCAAGGATGAGTAACCGGTGCCGAAGTCGTCCAGGGAGAACTGAACTCCAAGTCCATTTAATTCGTTCATGGTGGCAATAGTGTCTTCGATGTTTTCCAGCAACATGCCTTCAGTCAGTTCCAGTTTGAGCAGCATCGGGTTAATGGCATGGCGCTGCAAGGCGGCCTTTACTTGAGCCACAAAATTATTTTGGCGGAATTGCTTGGCACTTACATTCACTGCCAGAACAAGGTCGCGGGTGAGTGGCCCATTCTGCCATGCCTTGATTTGGGCGCAAGCCGTGTCAAGCACCCATTGCCCGATGGGCAGGATCAACCCGGTCTCTTCTGCCAGCGGAATGAATTGCATTGGGGGTGCCAAGCCGCGTTCGGGGTGTAACCAGCGAATCAGGGCTTCTGCGCCCAATGGCCGGAGTGTGCTGTCCACCTGTATCTGGTAGTACAGACGGAATTGCTTTTTTTCAAGCGCCTTGTGTAATTCGCTTTCCAGTGAAACACGTCCCGTGATATTTAGCTGCATTTGCAGGTTGAAGAATCGCAGCGTGTTGCGTCCGGCTTTCTTGGCTTGATACATGGCGATGTCGGCTTGCTTCAATAATTCATCTGTCGCCTGATGGGTGCCGTTGATCAGGGTGGCTCCTATACTGGAGGTGCAGTGGAATTCATGTGCATCAAGGTGGTAAGGTTGTTTGAGGGAGGCCAGAATTTTTTCACCGATAGCTTCTGTCTGTGCGGTAGCTTCACTGGCATGTTCGCTCAATCCTTCCAGTAATACGACGAACTCGTCACCGCCCAAGCGAGCAACAGAGTCGTCTTCGCGCAAACAGGACGAGAGGCGTTGTGCGACCTGTTGCAAGAGCAGATCACCGATTTGATGGCCGAGGGTATCGTTGAGAATTTTGAAATTATCCAGGTCAATGAGCATCAAACCACCTTTTCTGCCCAAACGCGCACTGGAAGGCAAAGCCTGCTGTAGTCTATCCATGAAAAGCCGCCTGTTGGGCAGGTGGGTGAGGGGGTCGTAGAACGCCAGAGTCCGAATCTCTTTTTCTGCTGCCTTGCGTTCCGTAATGTCGTCGTGTACACCGACATAATGGGTGACTACCCCATCGCTCCCTTTGACGGCGGTAATGGTGAGCCATTTGGGATAAACCTCGCCATTTTTACGCCGATCCCAGATTTCTCCCTGCCATGTTCCGTTTCGATGGATGGCTTCCCACATCTCGTGGTAGAAGTCGGCGTCGTGGCGGCCAGACTTGAGCAAACGCGGCGTCTGGCCCACGGTTTCTACGTCCGTGAAGCCTGTGCTTTCGATAAATGCACGATTGACTCGCAGGATTACCTCCTTGGCATCGGTGATCATCATTGCTTGCTGAGACTCGAAGGCGATGGCAGCAATGTGAAGATCAACTTCTGCTTGCTTGCGTTCGGTGATATCGCGTTGTACGCACAGCCAGACCTCACCGTATACCGGATGGGTAAAGGTCGAGACTTTTAGTTCGCACCAGATCGGTGAGCCGTCTTTCCTGATATTGCGGGTCTCGCCTTGCCATTCGCCGCTTTGGTTTAAGATGTCAATTATCCTTGCAGCAGTTTGGAGCGGATCGCCCCATGATGGGTCATTGAGCTTGGTAAGTGGCAGACCGATCATTTCCCCCTTGCCGTACCCGAACATCCTCTCGGCCCCTTCGCTTGCATAGCGAACGAGGCTGTCCTGAGAACTGATGAGCAATACGGCCTCGGACAACTGTTCAAGAATGCGTGATTGCAGGCGAATATCATCTTCCAGAGTGGCGTGCTGTGTGATCTGCTGGTGTTTGTAACGATCAGGCAGAATGGGGTCGATCGCTCCAAATTTTTCAATGATCGTAAATGCTCCGTCTGACTCGCAACGTGTCAGGTAAGTATTAATCCTGGCATGGTGATGTGCCGGATTCATTTTTACCTCGCCTTGCGGAGCCACTACGCTGATGGTGCTGAGCGCTTCCACCAGCGCTTCTGTATCGAGATTTCCGGCCAGATTGGCTGCCTTGGCAAAGGCTTTCACGCACACATAAGTACCCTCGCCAAAATTGGTGAGTATGCCATTCCCGTTGGGCCAGATTCCATTCACGCCGGGCAGTTTGGACAGGCGTGCCAGGTAATCTCGGCTCTCGGCGGTATCCACACTCATGAAGTAGGTGTTGCTTGAGTAGAAACCTTCGCGCACTTCGGCGGGCAGTATGCTCGCCATCATTTCGTCATAATGGCCCATGACCGCCGCCATGTGTTTCTTCATGCCGCGCTCGGTAAAACGCGTCAGCAGATTAACCTGATCTACTCCGGCAAAATAAGGGACAAACACATCTGGCTTTGCTTTATCGACATGATCCAGCAAGCGCTCTATGGATGCAGCGTCGACACCGATGGGACAATATTCTTCTCCGGCGATTTTGCCGCCGGTACGTGCAAGGGCAAGTTTGGCAGCATGAATGGAGCCCCGCGGCCATTCGTAATTGTTTCCCGCAAAGAACATGCGCGGGCCAAACTTTTCCTGCATATATGGGATCATGTGGTCGATCTGCTGATTGGGTAGCCCGGCAAAGTGAAAGAAGTAGCGGCTGAGGATACTGCCCTCATAAAAAGAAAAATTGATAAGCGGAATCTTGCGCGGCTCTGCCACGCGATAGGCAACGGCGATACGCGAGTTGGAAAGCAGGTTGCCGATGATGGCGATGCAACGATGTTGATCGACAAGCTTCTCGGCAGCCACAACTGCGCTCTCCGGCAGGCTGCCATCGTCTTCAATGATCAATTGCAGGGGGCGGCCCAGTACCCCGCCGTTTTCATTTACTTCCTGGCATGCGATTTGCGCAGCACGGGAGATTTCGGTGCCATAGATGCTCACCAGTCCGGTGAGGGGGGGCATCAGCCCCAATTTGACAGTAGCTTCAGACATATTGATCGTATGTTTCCGTATTTGCTTTAAAGGACGTCGATCTGGTGCGGATTCGTTTTCGTTCGGATCATGGAAACCCTTTGTGCATTTACCGCTTCAACAATTCAAGAAACACACCGATCCCGGCGCGAGCAATCTGCGCATCTTCGGCGGGTTTGACGCCGGACACGCCCACGGCGCCCACGCATTCTCCATCGACAATGATGGGTTCTCCGCCCTCCAGGAAGGTCAGCCCGCCGGGCATGGACAACACAGCCACTTCACCGCTGGATATTCGGTCTGAGTATGCTTTTGTGGGTCTGCGGCCCAACGCCGAAGTGTGCGCCTTGCTTGTAGCGATCTGCATGCTGGTCAGGGGTGCGCCATCCAATCGTTGCAGCCACATCAGATGGCCGCCCTCGTCGACGATGGCGATGGAGACGGCCAGGTTCTGGCGCAGCGCTTCCTTTTCGCAGCCTGCTGCGATGATCTTCACATCCGCCAGCGTCAAGCAGGTTTTATGCTTCATTTGTCCTCTCCTTGTTTTGCGGTGTGATATCCGAGTGCCTTTGATATCTGCATCCCGGTTTCCATAACTGGTTCTATCCATTCCTCGCGGCGCCGCTCTATCGGTGCCGACACGGACAATCCGGCAACCACATGGCCGCTGGCATCGCGTATGAGCGTGCCTATGCATCCTACACCCAGTTCCGCTTCTTCATTGTCCAGTGCATAGCCGTGCTTTTTTGCCGTGCCGCAGTCTTGCAGCAGGGTGGCTATCCTGGAGTGCGTATTGGCCGTGTAGGCGGGCAGCTTGCTGCGCTTGGCATAGTTGCGGCAGGCCGTTTCGCCTTGCTCGCCCAGCATCAGCTTGCCGACCGCAGTCACATGCAACGGAGCGCGGCTGCCGATCACCTGTTCCACCCGTATCATGCGCTTGGCCAGTGTGCGTTCGATATAGACGACTTCATCGTCTTCGCGGATCACCAGATTGACTGTTTCCCCCAACCGGTCGCGCAGTTTTTCCATCAGCGGAAGTGCTATTTTCCTGATGTCCACGCTGGCGTGAACCCGGCTACCCAGCTGCATCAATTTGCCTCCCAAATGGTAATTTCCCCTGGTAGTGCGCTCGACGAAACCCTGATCGGCCAGCGAGGAAAGTATGCGGAATGCGGTGGACGGGTGCAATCCGGTTTCCGCCGAGAGTATCTTCAGGCTCACCGGGTCTTCATGAGCCGCGATCACATCCAGCAGCTTTGCCAGCCGCTCGATGACCTGGATCGAATTCGAACCTTCCTGATTTTTCTCTTTAGGCATATTTCGTATTGTGAAAACGATTGTGTATTGCGAAATTATATAACCAGACGTATTCTGTCAACAAATATTTTTAATGGCAATTTTGCCAGGCGCATTTTTCAGCTTTTTCCGGCGGTGAAATTAGTGGCGGCCAATGAATTCAAGGGGTCGAATTTAAGGAGTGGGAATCATGAAGACTAACGTAACGGCAAAGCCGCAATTTTGTGCGGGTATCCAACATTTCGGTATGCCATGGGAAGGTTTTTCCCGGCATGCCCAATCTGCTGTCATCCAGGAGGGCAAGACTGCGATCAGTGATCCGCGCGCGCCGGATGCCGTATATCAAACTTTGTTGATGGCCGATGCGTTGCGCTATCTGACATTGCAAACCTGCGGCTCCAAAGGCTCCGGTCATCCGGGCGGATTTGCCAGCAGCGCCGAGGCCTATGCTTCGCTGGTGATGCTGGGCCATACCAATATCGTCACCGAGGTGGGCCACCATGCACCGGGTTTCTACAGTGCGATGTTCCTCGATACTTCGCTGGAAGAGATGGGCATCAGGACGGTGACCGATCTGATGGCGCGCTTCCGCGAGAAGCATGGCTTGCTCGGTCACTTGTCGGGCGCCATTCCCGGCCTGCTTGCTCCCGCCGGCCCGCTGGGTCAGGGTCAGCACTTTGCGATGGCGGGTGCGTTACTGCATCCGGGCAAGCTGTTCCCGGTGACCATTGGCGACGGCGGTATGGGCGAACCTTATGTGCTGAATTCGATGATGCACTTCAATACTGCCTATCCGAAGGTGACCAACTTCCTGCCGACCCTGATCTGGAATGGATACAGTCAGGAACATCACTCCATGGTGTCGCGTTTCAGCAATGCGGAAATGATCGCGTACTGGAAAGGCCACGGCTTCAAGGAAGTGATCCTGGTCGACGCAAAGGAATTCGACGATACCAAACAGTCCAGCGCCTATGCGGACAGCTCCCACTTCTCGCACCAGCAGCGCCTGGCTTTTGCCGCGGCGGTGCTGGCCGGCGTGGACAAGGCCGCCAAGTCCGCGCTGGGCGGGACACTGACTGCATTCATCATCAAGCAGATGAAGGGCGCCGGCGTGCACACCGTGGGCGCGAAGTCGCACAACCTGTATCCGGCAGACAGCCTGGACAAGCCGCACATGATCGAGGGGCTGCAGCGCCGCGCGCTGAATCCCGAGGCATGGGCGATCGTGCGCGAGAATTTCGTGCGCGCCGGCGGCGGACCCGCAGTCAAGACTGTGGTGACTGAGCATGTGCTGGATATGGTCCCGCTGGGCAAGATGCCGTTGCACGATTTCGCCAAGGGCGACAAGGTTGTACCTTCCACCGCGATGGGTGCATTGGCAGCTTATGTTGGCACCAAGGACAAGCGTTTCGTGGTGACCAATGCAGATGGCAACGAAGCCTCGGCGATGAAAAATATCAACGACGCGCTAAAGATCCGCCATCCCACCGTGGATCCCTTGTACAACCAGGAACCGGAAGGGCAGGTGTATGAGCCGCTGAATGAGGATGCGTGTGCCGGCCTGGCAGCCGGCTTGGCGTTGTTCGGCTCACGTGCCCTGTGGTTGTCATACGAAAGTTTTGCGATCAACGGTTGGCCTATCGTGCAAACGGTGGCGCAGGCGATGGCCGAGCTGCGCCGCAGGACGCCATCCATCGTCACGATGTTCACGGCGGGCGCGCTGGAGCAGGGTCGCAACGGCTGGACGCACCAGCGCCCGGAGATCGAGAACTACTTTGCCGCGCAGATGCGCAACGGCAACACCTATCCGCTGTTCCCGTGCGATGCGAATGCGATCCAGGCCGCATATGAATATGCGACCAACAGTTTCAACAAGTGCATGGTGATCGTCGCCTCCAAGAGCGCGTTGCCTGTTTACATGAGCATGGACGAAGCAAAGCATGCGGTGGAAGAAGGTGCGGCGACCATCTACGAAAGCCCCAATTTTGGAAATGGGGGTGGAAGCAAGGGCACCATAGTGTTCGGCGTCACCGGCGACATGATCTTCCTGCCGGTGTTCGAGGCCAAGGCCAAGCTGGAAGCGGATGGCTACAAGGTGCGCATCGTCGCGATCGTGAATCCGCGCCGCCTGTATCGTCCGACTGACATCTCGTGGGACACCGTGGCCGAGCCGGACAACAAGTTCATGGACGATGATCACTTCAACGCGTTGTTTGACGGTGATGTGTTGCTCACGGTGAGTGGCGGGCCGAGCGCGGTGCTGGAGCCGGTGCTGTTGCGTACCCGTGCAGCAAGGCGCGAGACCTTTGCCTGGAAGCGCGGTGAGACGACCGCCAGTCCGGCGGAGATCATGGATTTCAATGGGCTCACTGCCGACGCGATGGTCAAGCGAGTCAAGGCGCTTAAAGGTTAATTCTCCCTGAGCCAGGGCGAAAGTCCTGGCATTTTTTTACCGCGAACTGCAATAAAAAAATGTCAGAAACAAAGATCATCGTACTTGACGACGACCCTACCGGATCGCAAACAGTGCACAGCTGTTTGTTACTGACGCGTTGGGACGTGGCAACTTTGCGCGAGGCGATGGAAGATGCTTCGCCGCTGTTCTTTGTGCTGACCAATACGCGCGGCATGGCAGCACAGCCTGCAGCGGACATCACGCGCGAGGTGTGCGTAAACCTTAAAGTTGTTATGGCCGAGCTGAAACAACGTGGGCGCGACATCAATCCCATCATGGTGAGCCGCTCTGATTCGACGTTGCGCGGCCATTATCCGGTTGAGACCAATGTGATCGCAGAAGAGCTGGGGCCATTCGATGCACACTTTTTGATTCCAGCATTCTTTGAGGGTGGGCGCATCACCCGCGACAGCGTGCATTACCTGAAAGTGAACGGCCAGGACACTCCTGTGCACGAGACAGAGTTCGCGCGCGACTCGGTGTTCGGCTATCGCCACAGTTACTTGCCGGACTACGTCGAGGAGAAAACCGCCGGGAGCATCAAGGCGGCTCAGGTCGAGCGCTTCCTGTTGAGCGATGTGCGCGGCGACTGCCTGCCGCGCTTGATGAATCTGCACGACAATGCGTGCTGCGTGGTGGATGCCGAAACGCAAAACGATCTCGACCATTTCGCCGGACAGTTGCGAGTGGCCGCTGGTCGCGGCAAGCGCTTTTTGTTTCGCAGTGCCGCCAGTCTGCTTACTGCGCTGGCGCGCCTGCCGACGCAGCCGGTGGCTGCGCAAGACATGGCGAAGTATGTGCGTGGAGGCCGGCCCGGCGCGGTGATCGTGGGTTCGCACGTCAGGAAGACCACCCAGCAACTCGAGCAGTTGCTCAAAATGCCTGGTGTTGAAGCCATCGAGGTGAATGTTGAGCATTTGTCCAATAATCGAGCCGCATTGCTGGCAGACGTTATCCAAAAATGCGAGCAGGGCCTTGCCACCGGCAAGACCACGGTCGTTTTTACCAGCCGTATGGAAAAGGCGTTTTCGGATCAGGCGGCGCGGCTGGTGTTTGGCGGAAGCGTCTCCCAATTTCTGATGGATGTGGTGAAGAATTTGCCAAAAACTTTGGGGTTTCTGATCAGCAAAGGCGGGATCACGTCAAATGATGTATTAAGTTCAGGTTTGGGGTTGCGCACTTCGCGCGTAGTCGGGCAGATTTTACCCGGATGTTCGGTGGTATGCTGTCCACCCGATCATCCGCGTTACCCGAATTTGCCGGTAGTCATATTCCCCGGCAATGTCGGAGATGACCAGGCTTTGGCAGTGGCATATGGCAGGCTGGCTGGATATGTCACGATAGAGGCGTAGTCCGGGCTTGGCCATGATGGCATCTGGATGTGCTTAATTGTATATTCTCTTGACGGGGTGTAGGATTCAACGCACGAAAAAACATTTTCGGATTGGGCAGCAATTTGAAGTGGCCGAAGAGTCACTGGTTCAAGTAGGTGGAATATTAATAGATTGATTCAGTATTAATTACGCGTATTTTTCCAATGCATAATCTTAAGGAGATTCAAGATGAGCGAAAAAAATAAGAAGCAAGAAGAAGCATCCCCAGCCACCCTTTCCCGCCGCAAGTTCCTGTCCGGCGCGGCTGCCGCGGCAGGCGGTGTGGCAGCGCTGGGCTTCCCTTCGATCAGCAAGGCTGAGGAGCCCATCAACCTACGCTTCCAGAGCACTTGGCCAACCAAGGATATTTTCCATGAATACGCCGTAGACTTTACCGAGAAGGTGAATGCCATGTCTGGCGGCAAGCTCAAGATCGAGATGCTGCCTGCAGGTTCAGTCGTCAAGGCCTTTGATCTGCTGGATGCAGTCAACAAGGGCACACTCGATGGCGGCCATGGCGTGGTGGCTTATTGGTACGGAAAGAATTCCGCGGTAGCGCTGTGGGGCTCCGGTCCTGCCTTCGGCATGGACGCGAACATGGTGCTGGCTTGGCATTACTACGGCGGCGGCAAGGAGATGCTCGATGATATCTACAAGAGCTTGAATATGGATGTGGTATCCATGCTGTACGGTCCTATGCCCACCCAACCGCTGGGCTGGTTCAAAAAACCGATAGCGAAGGCCACAGACTTGAAGGGGTTAAAGTACCGCACCGTAGGTCTGGCTGTGGATATTTTCAAGGAGCTGGGCGTCGCAGTCAATCCGTTGCCGGGCGCCGAGATCGTGCCTGCGATAGACAGGGGTCTGCTCGATGCGGCGGAATTCAATAACGCGTCCAGTGACAACCTGCTGGGTTTCCCGGATGTGGCAAAGATCTGCATGCTGCAGAGTTTCCACCAGTCCAGCGAACAGTTCGAGATATTGTTCAACAAGAAGAAGTACGATGCGTTGCCCGATGAACTGAAGTCCATCATCAAGCATGCCATCCAGGCGTCCTCCGCAGATATGTCGTGGAAAGCAATTGATCGCTATTCCAAGGACTATGAAGACATGAGCAAAAACAAGGGCGTGAAATTCTACAAGACCCCGGATGCGATCCTGAAAGCCCAGTTGGCGGCATGGGACAAGGTGACTGCGGCAAAGAGCGCGGAGAATCCGGCATTTAAAAAGGCGCTGGAATCCATGCGTGCTTTCGCAAGCCGGGCAGCTCACTGGCAGAACGACACCAACGTGGATTACAAGATGGCCTACAACCACTACTTTGCAAAAAAATAATTCGATCTGGGTAATCAGTCGCCGTCCGGCTTGCGCCGGACGGTTTTTTTTACCAATTATTTGAATTTCCAAATCTATGCAGAAATTACTGTTGTTCATAGACAAGGTCAGCACCTTTGCCGGAAAGTTTTTTTCCTGGTCTATCGTCGGCCTGACTTTCCTGATTTCCTGGGAGGTGTTCTCGCGCTATGTGCTGAACGATCCTCATGCCTGGGTGTTGGATGCGCAGATCATGCTTTATGGAACCATGTTCATGATGGCGGGTGCTTATACGCTATCGCAAAGCGGTCATGTGCGCGGAGATGTGCTATACGGTTTCTTCGAACCCAGAACACAGGCGACCATTGATCTGGTGCTCTATATCATCTTCTTCCTGCCGGGAATCTTTGCGCTGGCCTACGCTGGATGGGGTTACGCCAATGAGTCATTGGCGATACGCGAGCAAACCTTCAGTCCGGAACCTCTGCCCTTGTATCCTTACAAGTTCATCATTCCTATGGCGGCTTTTTTTCTGCTGATCCAGGGGTTGGTGGAGATAGTACGCTGCATCATCTGCCTGAGGGATGGCGAATGGCCATCGCGCATACCGGATGTGGTCGAGGTGGATGTCGAAGAGCTCAAGAAGATGGTGAATGTCAGGGATGAGGACATCGCCAGCCTAGACAAATATGTGCTGCAGCAAGAGGGCAAAAAATGAAAAAGGAACTGCGTTTTGGATTCGCGCTGATGGCGATCATTTTGCTGGCGGTGGTGTTTCTCATGCCTTGGGGGCACCTCACCAATGGCCACCTCGGCCTGCTGATGCTGAGTCTGGTGGTGGTGGCGATCATGCTGGGCTTTCCCACGGCCTTTACGCTGATGGGGATGGGGGTCTTTTTTGCCTGGCTTGCCTACCGCAGCGTCAATCCGGATATCGCGGTGCAGCAAACGCTGGACTTAATGGTGCAGCGCACCTACGGGGTGATGACCAATGACGTGCTCATCGCCATCCCGCTATTCGTATTCATGGGTTATCTGGTCGAGCGCGCGAATCTGATCGAGAAACTGTTCAAGAGCCTGCATCTTGCGCTGGCGCGCATCCCGGGATCTCTCGCGGTTGCCACGCTGGTCACTTGTACGATCTTTGCGACGGCGACGGGTATCGTGGGCGCCGTGGTGACCTTGATGGGTTTGCTGGCGATGCCCGCGATGCTGCGCGCCGGTTACGATGTCAAACTGACCGCGGGTTGCATTACTGCAGGTGGCTGCCTCGGTATCCTGATTCCACCTTCTATATTGTTGATCGTTTATGGCGCGACAGCAGGCGTGTCGGTCGTGCAGCTCTACGCGGGCGCCTTCTTTCCCGGCCTGATGCTGGCAAGCTTGTATGTCGGATATGTGATCGTGGTGGCCAAGCTCAAGCCGCATCTGGCGCCGCCGCTGCCTATGGCTGAGCGGGAGATTCCGTTGCCGGATTTTCTGAAGACTATCTCGCAATCGATCAGCATCAAGGCACTGCCTGGTCTGCTCGGCGCGCTGGATCCAAAACGAAAACTCTCATTACCTGCCGGTTTCGTTTTACGCCAGCTTTTCATCGCTTTGTTGCCTGCGATTGTATGGTTTGGCGCGATGGGATTGGTCTATCAAAGTATGACCAAGACGACTGTGGTGGAAGACACATCCGGACTGGTTGAAATGGGATTTGACTCCCAGCCTTCAGCTGCGCTTCTGGACAGGCAGCAGGCGGGGGGTGTTGAAGAACCGCCGGTTGCCGATGGACTTCAGGAGCCGCCAGTAGCCGATGGGCTTCAGGAGCCACCTGTTGCCGATGGGCTACAGGAGCCGCCAGGTGTCGAGGCTGTCAAGGAGCCACCAGCTAGTGACGTCAACACCGAATCGCGCGCACAGACTGTCGCCGTCACGACTGAGGTGGCTGTGGAAAAAAAGGCTGCGCCGGATTCCTATTGGATAACGCTCGCGGTAGGTACCTTGATACTGGTTGCGTACTATGGGTTTTTGTTTACCATCGCGCGTCTACAGCTGTTCAAAATGTTGCTAGGGTCGTTTTTCCCGCTGGCGGTGATGATCCTGTCCGTGCTGGGTTCGATCGTGTTCGGGCTGGCTACTCCTTCAGAAGCGGCAGCCATGGGCGCACTGGGCGGTTTCGTCATGGCAGCTGCCTATAAGCAGCTGAAAACTCGCGTGGTCAAGGAATCGGTATTTCTGACCGCCAAAACTTCTGCGATGGTGTGCTGGCTGTTCGTGGGGTCGGGTATCTTCTCGGCGGCATTCGCCTTGCTGGGCGGGCAGGCGCTGATCGAGCATTGGGTGCTGTCCCTTGATATGACGCCGGTCCAGTTCCTGTTGTTGTCCCAGTTCATTATTTTTATCCTGGGATGGCCGCTGGAGTGGACAGAGATCATCGTCATTTTCATGCCGATCTTCATACCGTTGTTGACGCATTTCAATATCGATCCGCTGTTTTTCGGCTTGCTGGTTGCGCTTAACCTGCAGACGGCATTCTTGTCGCCGCCCGTCGCAATGGCCGCCTTTTACTTGAAGGGGGTTGCGCCGCCGCATGTGACACTCAACCAGATATTTGCCGGCATGATGCCGTTCATGGCGATACAGGTATTTGCGATGGCAATGTTGTATGCCTGGCCGGCTATCGGTATGTGGTTACCGCATTTGCTGTACAAGTAAGGAGCGACAGGGAACCTCTAAAATTCAGCAGCAGGGTGTGCTGAGCGCACCCTGTAACATTGAGCCGATCTTTTCCACCATGACCACACACATCCATCGCCGCATGCGCCGCATACGCTGGACCAGTTATGCGCTGGTGGTAACAGGTTACATGCTGGCGTTTTTTCACCGCATGGCGCCGGCGGCGATCGCGACCGATTTGCAGCAATCCTTCCTTGCCAGCGGCGCCGCGCTGGGTGCACTGGCGGCCGCGTATTTTTATACCTACACCGTAATGCAGATCCCGATCGGCGTGATGGCCGATACGCTGGGTATACGCAAGATCGTTGCGATCGGCGCAGCGCTTGCGGGAGCGGGGTCGCTGTTGTTCGGCATGGCCGACACGCTGGCGATCGCCACAATAGGACGGATCCTGATCGGCCTGGGTGTTTCCTCGATGTTCATCTCGCTGATGAAACTCAATACAGTGTGGTTCCACGACCGGCACTATGGCACCGTAGGCGGCATGTCCATCCTGCTCGGCAACCTGGGGGCGGTGCTTGCCGCCACGCCGCTGGTCTGGGCGGTGACACATACTTCATGGCGCAATGTGTTCGTGACGGTCGGAATATTTTCCATGGTGCTGGCCGTGCTGGTCTGGCTATTTGTGCGCAGTCATCCCGGTGAAGCGGGCCTGCCGTCGATGCGCGAACTGGAAGGCAATCCATCGCACCCCCCCCATCAGGGGCACTGGTACGACGGCTTGCGCAAGGTGATGAAGAACCGCGCCAGTTGGCCGGGCTTCTGGCCCAATCTGGGCATCGGCGGCAGCCTGTTTGCTTTTGCCGGACTGTGGGCAGTTCCGTTTTTGCGCGACGTCTATGGCATGGAGCGCAGCGTGGCTGCCAACCACACCATGCTGTTGCTATTTTCATTCGCGGTTGGTGCGATGCTGTGCGGCACGCTCTCCGACCGGCTCGGTAAAAGGTTGCCAGTGATCGTTGGTGGCGTCGTATTGTATGTGTTGTGCTGGTTGCCCTTCGTGTTTGCATGGCATCTGCCGTCAGCGTTCAGCTACCCGTTGTTTGCGTTGATGGGGTTGGGTGCGTCGGGATTCACGCTGACCTGGGCCAGCGTCAAGGAAGTGAATCCACCCGCGCTGTCCGGCATGGCGATCAGCGTCATCAACACCGGCGGCTTTCTCGGCGCTGCGATAATGCAGCCGCTGGTGGGCTGGGCCATGGATCAGGGTTGGGATGGCCGGGCGCTGGCGGGTGCACGTATCTACTCGGAACAGAATTATCAAATCGGCCTGGGCATCATGCTGGGTTTTGCGCTCGTCGGCCTGATCGGTGCGCTATTCATCCGCGAGACCCATTGCCGCTACATCACCATGCCTGTGCCGAAATAAAATCCGGTTCAAAACGACTTCATGAGAGCAGGACGCAAGGAGATATAAATATGTCAAAACCAATTCTACATTTATGGATCAACGGCGAGCGCACCAAGAGCCGCAGCTCCCGCTTTGCAGACGTGAGCAATCCGGCTTTTGGTACAGCGATACGCCAGGTACCACTTGCCAGCCGCGAGGATGTGGAAAGCGCGATTGCTGCAGCCAAGGCCGCCTTTCCTGTATGGCGTGATACCACGCCGCTGCGCCGCAGCCGCATCCTGAACAAATTCCGCGAGCTGCTGGAAACGCATCGCGCCGAGCTTGCGCAACTGGCCAGCGAGGAGCACGGCAAAACTTTGGAAGACGCCGCAGGCTCGGTGCAGCGCGGCATCGAGGTGGTGGAGTTTGCCGTCGGCGCGCCGCACCTGCTTAAGGGAGAACATGCCGAGAACGTCGGCCGCGGTGTGGATTGCCATTCCATGCTGCAACCGATAGGCGTGTGCGCGGGCATTACGCCGTTCAACTTTCCGGCGATGGTGCCGATGTGGATGTTCCCGGTCGCGCTCGCCTGCGGCAACACTTTTGTGCTCAAGCCTTCCGAGAAGGTGCCTTCGTGCAGCTTGCGCATGGCGGAATTGTTGAAGGAGGCGGGGTTGCCAGATGGTGTGTTCAACGTCGTGCCCGGCGACAAGGAAGCGGTCGATGTGCTGCTGAGCCATCCCGATGTGCGCGCCATATCTTTCGTCGGCTCGACGCCGGTCGCAAAATATATCTACGAGACCGCCGCCCATCACGGCAAGCGCGTGCAGGCGCTGGGCGGCGCGAAGAACCATGCCGTGGTGTTGTCCGATGCCGACCTGGATTTCACTGCCGACGCCATCATGGGCGCGGCCTATGGTTCGGCGGGCGAACGCTGCATGGCGATCTCTACCGTGGTCGCGGTGGGCAAGATTGCAGACATGCTGGTGGCCAAACTGAAAGCGCGCACCGAAAAGCTGGTGGTCGGCCCCGGTGATAAAAAAGGCGTGGACATGGGCCCGGTGATTTCGGCACAGCACCGAGACAAGATCGTAGGCTATATAGACAGTGGTGTGCAGCAGGGCGCGAAACTGGTCACGGACGGGCGCGGCATCAAGGTAGCGGGCCATGAAAAAGGATTTTTCGTCGGGCCGACGCTGTTCGACAGCGTAACTACCGGCATGACTATATATAGGGAAGAGATCTTCGGCCCGGTGCTGATCGTGCTGCGCGTGGCCAGCCTCGACGAAGCGATCGATATGGTGAACAGCAACCCTTATGCCAACGGCACCGCGATCTTTACCTCCTCGGGTGCCGCCGCGCGGCGCTTCCAGAACGAGATCGAAGTCGGCATGGTCGGCATCAACGTGCCGATACCGGTGCCGATGGCATTCTTCTCCTTCGGCGGCTGGAAATCTTCGCTGTTCGGCGACCTGCACATGCATGGCATGGAAGGCGTATATTTCTACACCCGCACCAAGGCGATCACCACGCGCTGGCCGGAAGTGGCGGAGCGCAGCGGCTCGACATTGACGATGCCTACGCTAGGTTAATAAATACACCCTTCGACAAAGCCATTCGACCAGAGTTACAAGGGACGATAGCCGAATCGCTTGTTCATAGAGGCAAACAGATTTATGCAGTACGTACAAGGAGGATAGAAATGTCAATCAACATCGGATTCATCGGCCCCGGCATCATGGGCCGCCCCATGGCCCTCAACCTGATGAAGGGTGGACACAAACTCTGGGCCTATGCGCGCCGCCCGGAAACCTTGCAGCCGCTGGCTGCGGCGGGCGCCACCGCATGTGCCACACCCGCCGAACTCGCCCGGCATGCCGACGTGATCTTCACCATGGTGTCCGACACGCCGGATGTGGAAGCGGTGATCTTCGGCGAGCAGGGTGCCGCGAAGCATGCGCGTTCTGGATCAGTGATCGTGGACATGAGCACGATCTCGCCGACCGCGACCAAGGTATTTGCCGAACGCCTGGCAAAACAGGGTATAGACATGCTGGACGCACCCGTTTCCGGCGGAGAGACCGGTGCGATCAACGCCACGCTGTCGATCATGGTCGGCGGCAAAGCCAGCGTGTTCGAACGCGTCAAGCCGCTGTTCGAATTGATGGGCAAGAACATCGTACTCATCGGTGGCAATGGCGCCGGACAAGTGGCCAAGGCGTGCAACCAGATCGTCGTCGCTGTGACCATTGAGGCGGTGGCCGAAGCGCTGACCTTCGCGCGCAAGAACGGTGCGGATGCCGCCAAGGTGCGCGAGGCGCTGATGGGTGGTTTTGCCGGCAGCAAGATCATGGAAGTGCACGGCAAGCGTATGCTCGATAATGATTTCAAGCCCGGCTTCAAGGTCGGCCTGCACCAGAAGGATATGCGCATCGTGATGGAGACCGCGCACCAGTTGGGTGTGGCCTTGCCTGCCGCAGCCATGGTGACGCAACATCTCAACGCGTTGATGGGAACCGGCGACACCGATCTTGATTCGGCGGCGGTGGTCAAGGTGGTTCAACGCATGTCGGGGATGAGTGTCGGCTAGTTTTGCTGGGTAGATAAATGACGCAACGTGCCGTATTCATCCTGCACGGACTTAATAATTCGCAGGAGTGCCAATGCAAAAAATTGTTTTTCTCGACCGCGCCAGCATCATCGCCAACATTCGCCGTCCTGCTGTTGCGCACCAATGGCAAGACTATTCGGTGACATCCGCTGATCAAACTGTTGAACGATTGAAGGACGCCACGGTTGCGATCACCAACAAGGTGCAGTTGCAGCGCGAAATACTGGATCAGCTGCCCGGACTGAAAATGGTCGCGATTGCCGCCACCGGCACCAACAACGTCGATCTTGAATGTTGCCGCGAGCGTGGCATCGTCGTGTCCAACATCCGCAACTACTCGGTGCATACCGTGCCCGAGCATGTGTTCATGATGGTGCTTGCCCTGCGCCGCAACCTGGTAGCGTTCCGCGCCGATGTGCAAAATGGCGCGTGGCAAAAATCCGAGCAGTTCTGCCTGCTGACACACCCGGTGCGCGACCTGTACGGCAGCACGTTGGGCATCATGGGTCATGGTGCGATCGGAAAGTCGGTGGAGCAGATCGCACTGGCGTTCGGCATGAAAGTGCTGCTTGCCGAACACAAGGGTGCCGCCGTGGTGCGTCAGGGTTACACGGCATTTGACGAGGTGTTGCGTGCAAGCGATGTCATCACGCTGCACCTGCCGCTCAACGAGCAGACCCGTCATTTGATCAGCACGGCGGAATTCGCGCGCATGAAGCCCGATGCCATCCTGATCAACACCGCTCGCGGCGGGCTGGTGGACGAAGCGGCGCTGCTGGAGGCGCTGCGCTCCGGGCGCCTGGGCGGAGCCGGATTCGACGTGTTGGGCAAGGAGCCGCCCAAAGAAGGTAACGCGTTACTGAACGTGAACCTGCCCAACTTCATCCTGACCCCGCACAACGCATGGTCGGGCAGGGCGGCGATGCAGACCTTGGCTGACCAGTTGATCGATAACATCGAAGCATTCACAGCGGGCAAACCGCAGAATCGCGTCGCATGATGCAGGGTGCATCTCAAAACTTCGTCGCGATACGACGTTGCTTAAAAAATTTAAACGCTTGCATATCATGGCATATGCGGCGTGCTTAAATTTTTCAAAGCACCCTGTAGTTTATAAAAAGGCCGCGAACATGAAATATTCAGAGGGTATCAACATCACCGCACCGGTCACCCCGGAGCAAGCCGCCATCCTGACATCCGAGGCGCTGGCCTTCATCGCCGAGTTGGCGCGCAAGTTCGGGCCAGTGCGGCAAAGTTTGCTCGAGCGCCGGATGCAGCGTCAGGCCGAGCTGGATGCAGGCAAGCTTCCCGATTTTCTGGCGGAGACTGCATCCGTGCGCAATAGCGACTGGATCATCGCCCCGGTACCTGCCGAGTTGCTGGACAGGCGCGTGGAATTGACCGGCCCGGCAGAGCGCAAGATGTTGATCAACGGACTCAATGCCGGGGCAAAAGTATATCTGGCGGACTTGGAAGACTCGATGACCCCGGTCTGGCACAACGTGGTCGAAGCGCAAGTTAATTTGCGCGATGCGGTCGCGCGCACCATCCAGCACGTCAATCCGGATGGCAAGACTTATCGGTTGCATGAGAAAGTCTCGGTGATGTTCGTGCGCCCGCGCGGATGGCACATGGTGGAGAAACATTTGTTGGTGGATGGCAAGCCGGTGTCCGCCAGCTTGTTCGATTTCGGCCTGTATTTTTTCCACAACGCAAAAGCGCTGCTGTCGCGCGGCACCGCGCCGTATTTTTATCTACCCAAGATGGAAAGCCACCTCGAAGCCCGGCTGTGGAACGATGTCTTTATATATGCCCAGCAACGATTCGGCATCCCGCGCGGCACTGTCAAGGCGACGGTGCTGATCGAGACCCTGCCCGCCGCGTTCGAGATGGACGAATTCCTTTATGAGTTGCGCGAACATTCGGCCGGGCTGAATTGCGGGCGCTGGGACTACATCTTCAGCTGCTTCAAGAAGTTCGGGTGCAACCCGGACTTCATACTGGCCGACCGTGGCCTGGTGACGATGACCTCACCGTTCATGCGCGCCTACGCGCTGCTGCTGATCAAGACTTGCCACCGCCGCAACGCGCATGCCATCGGCGGGATGGCGGCGCAGATACCGATCAAGAACGACCCGGTGGCAAACGAGGCGGCGCTGGCCAAGGTGCGCGCCGACAAAGAGCGTGAAGCGGGCGACGGGCACGACGGCACCTGGGTCGCGCATCCCGGACTGGTGCCGGTCGCGCTGGAAGTGTTCGACCGGCTGATGCCCACTCCGAACCAATTGAGCAAGAAACGCGAGGACGTGCAGACAACGGCTGCCGATCTGCTGAGATTCGAGCCACAAGGCCCGATCACCGAGGCCGGGCTGCGCTTCAACATCGAGGTGGCGATCGCTTATCTCGGCGCCTGGCTTGCGGGCACCGGCTGCGTGCCGATCCATAACCTGATGGAAGACGCGGCGACTGCCGAGATCTCGCGTTCGCAAGTGTGGCAGTGGATACACAACCCGCGCGGTGTGCTGGACGATGGGCGCAAGGTGACGCTGGAGATGGTGAGCGCGATGATCCCTGCTGCGCTGGCCGGCATCACCGCCGGGGTGCAGGAAAAGCGCTTTGTCGCGGGGAATTACCAGCAGGCGGCGGCCGTGTTCGAGCAGTTGCTGGCCAAAGAACCGATGGTCGAATTTCTCACTAATTATTGTTATGACGCGCTGCATGAGGGCTGAGGACTGTGCCCGCGGGGGGCGGAACGTGTGGTATTCCCAACCAAGGCAACGGCTGCCTCGCGCGGAACTGGGTCTCGATCCCGCTAATGCCATTATTCAAACCCATATGCCGTCCTTAATCCTGTTGTAAAAAAACAACACTTTCCTTGAATCAGGTACGGTTTATCTTGCCCTGCCTACCTCGATATGCATAATGGCGGCTGAATTCTCCGATCGTTGGGGGTTTTCAATGGGCCGGCCGTTTGCTGTGCCGGTATATCCATAAAACTTAATAAGGAGTTTTACATGCAAAAGAAAATTATCGCTCTGGCTATCGCTTCCGCCCTGTCTGTACCAGCTCTGGCTTTTGCCGAGGCCACCGTGTATGGTCAGGTGAACATGTCTGTCGACATGGTGAATGACGGTGTTACAGGCACCAGCACCTCCGCCAACCAACTGAACAGCAACAGCTCGCGCCTCGGCCTGAAGGGCAGCGAAGATCTGGGCGGCGGCATGTCCGTGGTCTGGGGCATAGAAGGCAAGCTTACTCCGGATACCGGCGCAGGCTTCGGCTTCGACCGCAACAACTCCCTCGGTCTGAAGAGCGCCGACATGGGCACCGTACTGGTGGGCAAGCTGGACACGCCTTACAAGTCGTCTACCCGCAGGATGGACGTTTTTGGTGACGGCATTGCGGACAACCGTGGCAATCAATCGACTGGCGGTGCTGCTGCATTTACTGCCGTTAACCGCGGCATGGGTGACGGTCACGATGCCCGCCTGAGCAACGTGCTGGCATATTCCAGCCCGTCCATGAGCGGCCTGTCGGTATCGGCAGCCACCGTGTTTGGCGCGGAGCTCAATGGCGCTGCGGCTCCCATTAAAAAGGGTTCGGCCCTGTCGCTGGCTGGCATGTATGAGCAAGGCCCGATCTACGCAACTGTAGCCTATCAAACTATCACGTTCGGTAGTGTCGGTACCGGTGATCTGGATGGTGCTAATTTTGGCGGTGCAGCAGCAGACGACAAAGCCACGGCCTTCAAGCTGGGCGGCAGCTACAGCATGGACGCAATCACCGCGAACCTGGTTTTCGAGCAAATCAAAGACACGTTTGTTGCTGGCGGTGACAAAAAGGGTACCAACTTGTACCTCTCTGGTAAGTTCGCCCTCGGCGCTACCGATGCGGTCAAGCTGGCTTACGCCAAGCTCGGCGAGACCAAATCGACCGGTGTCGCCAATGGTGACGATGCATCACAAATCACTGTCGGTTATGACCACGGCATGAGCAAGACCACCACGGTGTATGCTTTGTACACCAAGGTATCCAACAACACGCTGGTGGGCGCAAATCCTTCCGCACTGTCGTTCGGTATGAAGCACGCGTTCTAATTGACGTGCGGCTTGGGTAGGTGGATGCATCGCCTACCCGGACTGCACCCGGTTGGAATAATACAACGGGCGCCCCCAGATTATCGGGGGCGCCCGTTTTTTTGCCTGCCGTTCGGCACGGTACCTTCGGGATAATTTGCCGAGCCCGGCGCAGTTTTTGTTGCGCTGATTTGCTTGATGTGGATAATGAAGCCCGGAATTATTTATAGAGCACTTCTATATCCAGATTTCGTCGTGATACGGTGTTGCACAAGAAGTTTTTCGCTTACGTATTAATCATATGTGGAGCGCTAAAATTTCATTCACGCCTTGTTTCACTTGGAACTTTGAATTTGTAGAGGCGCCCAAAACGGCTAAATCCTAAATTTTCGGCTTGAGGACCAGTCTGCAAGCAACTGGCCTAGCAGCCGGAACGGAAACCATATTGAGGAGTATTGCATGCAACAGAGTTTCATCCTGCTGGCGCTCGCCGCCGCGCTGACGCTGTCCGCTCCGGCGTACGCTGATAGCGAAAATGTCACCGTGTACGGCCAGGCCAATGTGTCTTACGACATGATCAGTACTGGCGAATCGTCCGGCGTCGGCGCAGCTGGGGGGATTTCCTCAAACCGGGTGTCTAGCAATTCTTCGTTCCTTGGCCTGAAGGGTTCGAATGAACTGGGCAAAGGCTGGTCGGCAGAGTGGCAAATAGAAGGCACCGCCGGCACCGATACCGGCGCGTCCGGCGGTACAGCTGCCGGCGCCTCGGTGAGTTCTGCGCGGCTGCTCGATCGCAACACCTATCTAGGCCTGTCAAACGAGAGCTGGGGCAAGCTGCTGCTGGGCCGTCACGACACCCCGTACAAGATTTCCACGCGCAGGCTGGACGTGTTCGCCGATGGCATCGCCGACAATCGTTCGCTGCTGGGAACCACGTTACCCGGGGGTGTGGTCACGGAAACTTTCGATACCCGCCAGTCCAATCTGGTCGCGTACTTCAGCCCAGAGCTGGGTGGTATCAGTATCGCGATGGCCTATTCCAACCTTGCGGAAGACAATATGAATAAGTCCCAAGACAGCGTGAGCGCCTTGTCGTTGGCCGCCATGTATGAGCAAGACGCGGTCTACACCACTTTTGCTTATGAAGTTCATACTACCGTCATACAACTCCTTCAGACCAAGAAGTCCTTGGCGGTAAAAGCAGGAAAACTGGGTATCGGTTACAAAATGGATATCCTCGACTTGGGTTTTGTTTATGAAAAGAGCAGCGATGATTATGGCAATGCAAATCCATATGACGGGAATCCCGCTAGTGTTAATTACAATCCCTGCGGCAGCTTGACGGATGGCGTAAATTGTTCCGGTCACTCCACGCTTTATTTTTCCGCAAAATTCAACATCACCGAAGCCGATACGCTTAAACTGGCAAAGAGTAAAGCGGGCCAGGCGGGAACGGCCAGCAGCGGTACCAGTGCGCACCAGTTCAGCATGGGTTTTGACCATGTCATCAATGAGCGCACCTCGGTATACGTTTTGTATACTGCGTTGAAGAACGACAATTTGGCGCGCTATGGCCTGTCAAATGCGGCTACTAGCGGAGCCCATTCGGTGAATGTCACCGGTACCGGTGGTGCGTCTCCTTCCGCATTTTCGTTCGGGATGAGGCATAGGTTCTAGCCAGCCACTTGGTTGTTGTTCTTTGTCAACCCAGTGGAATGGCTAGAAGTTCTAATAGTGGATTGGCTATGCAAGGCTAGGGATGTTGGGCTGTGTAAAGGCTTAGGCAGGAATTGGGACAGAGTATTCCAGTTTACACTGGAAACAACAAGAATGCAGACAGGTCATGCGGATGCCTTGCAGTCATATCAGAGGTTCCCTCAACAGTTTTTCGTATCACGCTTTTGCCCCCAGACCTTAGTCCTTGGCCTTTGGTCCTATATTTTAGGTATAGTTGCCGCTTATCGTGATTTGATGCGGAGGTTGTCAGCATGGGCCGTTTGCTGTTTCTGCTCGCCATTGTGGCGGTGGTTTATTTGTTGTTCAGGTCTTATCGCAAGCATGTCTCCGCACAGGAGCGGATCGATGCGGAAGATATGGTGCGATGCGCGCATTGTGGTGTGCATTTGCCCAGGGGTGAGAGCGTCCGGGCGGAGGGCCGGGATTATTGTAGTGCGGAGCATCGCGATGCACGACGAAATTAGAGTTGCTTTGTTCCGGCATTGGGCGTAATGACAGTCAAGCCAACTGCTGAATTTCCTCTCGCCGATTTATGGCGGCCTTTGTTCTATTTCAATCTGTACCGCCTGACCCTGGCCGGTTTCTTTGTGCTGCTCTCCGGGGTGTTCGGTGCTTCTTTATCGCTGAGCCCGCATCATTTGATGCTGTTCTTTGCCACCAGCGTGGCGTATCTCGTGGCGGTGATCTTGTCTTTCGTTTCGTGGAGCCTGCGTTGGCCACGCTTCACCTTGCAACTGGCTGGACAGATAGGGGGTGACATTGCCGGGCTGACCGTGCTTTCCTATGCCGGCGGAGGGTTTCAAAGCAATTTCGGGCAGTTGCTGCTGGTTTCGTTGGCGGCGGCTGGGATGATCAGCCGCGGCAGGATACCCTTGTTCTTTGCCGCGCTGGCCAGTATTGCCGCGCTGCTGGAACATACTTATGCCGTTCTGAAAGACGATGCCGAGGTGGCGCAGTATGTCCAGGTCGGTTTGCTGTGCATGTCCTATTTTGCAGTGGCCTGGCTGGCGCATACGCTGGCGAAATATGCTGTAGAAAGCCAAAAGCTGGCACAAAGGCGCGGCCGCGATCTGGTTAGTTTGTCCGAGGCGAATCGGCTGGTGATGCGCGACATGCAGGACGGTGTTGTGGTGGTGGACGGGCAGGGCATGATCATGCAGATGAATCTGAGTGCTGAACGGTTGCTACGCAAGAGCATCAGCCAGGAAAGTTCACTGTCAGAAACTTTTCCTATTCTGTTCGGGGAGTATGAGATGTGGAAGCAGACCGGCAGCGCAAGCCGCGATATCCTGCAGTTGGACGTGGGGCTTCAGGCCAGGCTGCGCTTCGTGCCGATCGAGCGCGATGCCGCGCAGGGTGTGGTGATCTTTCTGGAGGATATGCAGCACGTGCGCGCCGAGGCGCAACAGATCAAATTGGCCGCACTGGGGCGTTTAACCGCAAATATTGCCCATGAAGTGCGCAATCCGCTGTCGGCAATTAGTTATGCAGCGGAACTGATGCAGGAAGATCGAGGCGATGACAAACAGCAGCGCCTGCTGCAAATCGTGCTGGACAACACCAGGCGCATCAATCAGATCGTGCAGGATGTGATGCAGTTAAACCGGCGCGATCGCGCGCTGCCTGAGGTACTGGACCTGAACCTGATGCTGCACACTTTCATGGAGGAGTTCTGTCTGGCGGAACGGCTCGAGCAGGGTGTGGTGATCCTGAAGGGGATGCCGGGGGTGGTGGCTTCCTTTGATCGCGGCCACTTGCGCCAGGTATTGTGGAATCTTTGCCGCAACGCGCTGCGTTATGGGCGCAAATTGCCCGGCAGCCTTGTTTTGAGCGTGAGCTTGTTGGATGAACGGGTGGTGCTGGACGTGGAGGATGATGGCGCAGGGATTCCGGAGGAGCATTTGGGTAAACTGTTCGAGCCATTTTTTACTACCGCAGCGGAAGGAACTGGCCTGGGTTTGTATATTGCCAAGGAGTTATGCGAAGCGAATGGCGCATTGTTGGAATATCATGCGGGCAGGAGGCAGCCGGGCGCCTGCTTCCGTATTACCTTTGGAGAGATGCATGGAGATGGCAGGAGGCAGGAACATGGCGGATAGCTATCGGGGAAAGAGCCCATGGGTGCTGCTGGTGGACGATGAGCCGGATATCCTGGAGTTGCTGGAGCTGGCGCTGCGGAAAATGGGGATGGAGGTGGAAAAGGCCGGCAACGTTAGCGAAGCGCTGGCCAAGTTGGCGTCGCGTCGTTTCGACCTGTGTCTGACCGATATGCGTCTGCCTGATGGCAGTGGTTTGCAGGTGGTACAGCATATTGCACAGCACAATCTGGATGTGCCAGTGGCGGTGATTACCGCGCATGGCAACATGGAAAATGCCATCACTGCACTCAAGGCGGGTGCTTTCGATTATCTGGCTAAACCGGTATCTCTCGATCAGTTGCGGGCTGTGGTGAAGTCCGCGCTGAATCTTCCGCAGGCGGTGGCAGCAGGAGACAGGAGGTTGCTCGGCCGGGGCTCCGTCATGCAGAAGGCGCGCGACCTGATTGCCCGTGTGGCACGCAGCCAGGCTCCTGTGCATATCAGCGGTGAGTCTGGCAGCGGCAAGGAGTTGGCGGCGCGGCTGATCGTGCAAAGCGGCGCGCGGCATGATCAACCCTTCATCGCGGTGAATTGCGGGGCGATCCCGGCCAACCTGATGGAGAATGAATTTTTTGGCTACAAAAAGGGTGCGTTCACCGGGGCGGATAGGGACCGGGATGGATTCTTTCAGGCGGCGCATGGGGGGACATTGTTTCTGGATGAGGTTGCTGACTTGCCTCTGGCGATGCAGGTCAAGCTGCTGCGTGCGATACAGGAAAAACTGGTGCGCAAGATTGGCTCCACCAGCGAGGAGCCGGTGGATGTGCGTATCATCAGTGCTACACACCAGGATTTGGCTGAATTGGTGAGGCAGGGAGCATTTCGCCAGGATCTCTATTACCGGCTGAATGTGATCCCGATCCAGATGCCCTCGCTGCGTGAGCTGAGTGAAGATATTCCGGAAATCGCCCAGCAGATCCTGGAGCGAATACGCGGCGAAGCGAAAGTGCATTTTTCTGATGGTGCATTGCAGGCTCTGCAGAATTACAGCTTTCCGGGTAACGTGCGTGAGCTGGAAAACATCATTGAAAGGGCGTTGGCCCTGTGTTTGGGCGGTGTTATCGATGCCAATGACTTGTTGCTGATGCCGGTGGAGCAGAGCCAGCCTGAACATACGCTTCCCGGCAGCAAATACCCACTGTCTAAATATCTCGATCAGGTGGAGAGGCAGGCATTGCTGGAAGCGTTGCAGCAGACTGGCTTCAATCGCACTGCGGCCGCCAAGCTGCTGGGGCTGACGTTCCGCACCATGCGCTACCGTATGGAGCGGCTCGATATCAAGGCTCCGCAGGGAGGCGATGGTGAGGATTGACGCGCAGGGTATGCTGGCCGGGTGCGAGCATATCCCTTCGCCAAACTGTGATGACCGCCCTGCCGGGGCAATTGAATTGCTGGTGATACACAACATCAGCCTGCCGCCCGGTGAGTTTGGCGGCGATGGGGTGCTGCAGCTGTTCACCAATACGCTGGATACGGCGTCCCATCCCTATTACCAAACCATTGCCGGGATCAAGGTGTCCGCTCATTTTCTGGTGCGCCGCGATGGGTGGATCATCCAGTTTGTACCCTGCTCGAAACGGGCCTGGCATGCGGGAGAGTCCTGCTGGCAGAGCAGGTTGCGCTGCAATGATTTTTCGATTGGTATCGAACTGGAGGGTAGTGATGCCGTACCTTTTACAGATGCGCAATATACTGCGCTCATTCGTCTGACCAAGGCGTTGCGGGCGGCTTATCCGATATGCGGTATAGCCGGCCATAGTGATATTGCTCCACAGCGCAAGACCGACCCCGGCCCCTGTTTCGACTGGATTCGCTATCTTGCGAGTTTGTGCCTGGAATAAGGCTGGTAAAGGCTTGCGCCGCAAGGTGTGCGAGCAAAACCGCGATGCCAGGTTTGCTATTCGTCCGGGTAGGGATGAAAAATCGGCCGATTCACAGTTTTTGTTCGGCGCATTGACCGGCTTTTTAGGGAATTTTTTGGGTCGTAGCTCACAACGAAACCAAAAAACAACACCACGCATTTTTTGCTTGCAATATTTTTGTTACCTACTACAATTAGCTCCGCCACAGAAAAAAAATACTAGATATAGTGGTTTTGGATTTTTCGGATTAACAGGGTTTAAAGGGAGTTAATACATGCTGCATGCCGCTACCGATAGCGCTCCAACTTCTCCAATGCCTGCCAGCGATGTTTCCGATTCTGTTTCTCCTCCTTCATCTTTCAATCCTTTCGATCAATATAAAGTCATCCGCCGCAATGGCACGGTGGTTGTTTTTGAGCCCGCCAAGATTTCGATTGCCTTGACCAAGGCGTTCATTGCGGTGAATGGGGGGCAGGGGGCGGCTTCGGCCCGCGTTCGCGAGATCGTCGAGCAACTAACCAATGGAGTCGTCTCCGCGTTGATGCGCCGCCAGCCGCATGGCGGGACATTGCACATCGAGGATATTCAGGATCAGGTTGAGCTCGGGTTGATGCGTTCCGGTGAGCACGATGTTGCGCGAACCTATGTGCTGTATCGCGAAGAGCGGGCGCGATCCCGTGCCAAAGCCAAGAGCAAGGAGCCGGTCAAGGTCATTAACGTTGTTGACGAGGATGGGGCGGCACGTCCGCTTGATCTGGATCGTCTGTCGGCCTTGGTGCAGGATGCCTGCGCGGGTCTGGGCGAGGTGGTTTCCGCTGAAGCGGTTATCAAGCTGACTCTCAAGGATTTGTATGATGGCGTGGCGCTGCAGGAGGTGCGCAAGTGCTTGGTGCTTTCCGCGCGTTCATTGATCGAGAAAGAGCCGGCCTATAATTTCGTCACGGCGCGGCTGTTGCTTAATACGATTTGCAGCGAGACTTTGGGTGAGGAGATTGCGCCGGGAGATATGGCAACGCGTTATGCGACTTATTTTCCGAAGTTCATCAAACAGGGTGTTGCGGCAGAGCTGCTGGATCCGCGCTTGGGGCAGTTCGACCTGAAACGTCTAGCCAAGGAGCTTGATGCGAAGCGCGATTTTCAGTTCGGCTATCTCGGACTGCAAACCTTGTATGACCGTTATTTTCTTCATATAGAAGGAAAGCGGATCGAATTGCCGCAAGCTTTCTTCATGCGTGTGGCGATGGGTCTGGCGCTGAATGAGATTGACCGCGAAGCGCGCGCGGTGGAATTTTATCGCCTGTTGTCCAGTTTCGATTTCATGAGTTCGACGCCGACGCTGTTCAATTCCGGCTCGTTGCGTTCGCAATTGTCTTCCTGCTACCTGACTACTGTAGCGGACGATTTGGATGGGATTTATGAAGCCATCAAGGAAAACGCACTGCTCGCCAAATACGCGGGTGGCTTGGGTAACGATTGGACGCCGGTGCGTGCGTTAGGCGCGCACATCAAAGGAACCAATGGTCAATCTCAAGGCGTGGTGCCGTTCCTTAAAGTGGTGAACGATACTGCTGTGGCAGTGAATCAGGGCGGCAAGCGCAAGGGCGCGGTGTGTGCCTATCTGGAAACTTGGCATCTGGATGTCGAGGAGTTTTTGGATTTGCGCAAGAATACTGGTGATGACCGCCGCCGCACCCACGACATGAATACTGCGAACTGGATTCCCGACCTGTTCATGAAGCGCGTTATGGAGGGTGGTGATTGGACATTGTTCTCGCCGTCCAATGTGCCGGATCTGCACGACAAGTTCGGGGCTGATTTCGAGCGCGCCTATACCGCTTATGAGGCGAAAGCTGCCAGCGGTGAGCTCAAGCTGTTCAAGAAAGTGCCTGCGGCCAGCTTGTGGCGCAAGATACTGACCATGCTGTTCGAGACTGGCCATCCGTGGATCACTTTCAAGGATCCGTGCAACATCCGTTCGCCACAGCAGCATGTTGGCGTGGTGCACAGCTCAAACCTGTGCACCGAGATTACGCTGAACACCAGCGACAACGAGATCGCCGTGTGCAATCTCGGCTCGATCAATCTGGCTGCGCATCTCTATCCCAAAGGACACGATAAGGCCGGGCAGATCGATCATGACAAGCTGCGCCGTACCGTCACCACCGCGATGCGCATGCTGGATAACGTAATCGACATTAATTACTACGCGGTGGACAAGGCGCGCAATTCCAATCTCAAGCACCGCCCGGTGGGTCTGGGCATCATGGGATTCCAGGATTGCCTGCATGATTTGCGCATCGCCTATTCGTCCGACGCGGCGGTCGAGTTCGCGGACCGTTCGATGGAGGCGGTGTGCTACTACGCTTATTGGGCCTCGACCGAGCTGGCAGAGGAGCGCGGTCGTTATGCTTCGTACCGCGGAAGCCTGTGGGATCGCGGCATTTTGCCGCAGGATACGCTGGAGATGTTGCGTCGGGAGCGCGGCGGCTATGTCGAGGTGGATACATCGTCCAGCATGGATTGGGATGCGTTGCGTGCGCGCATCAAGCAGCATGGAATGCGCAATTCAAATTGCATCGCTATCGCGCCTACTGCAACTATCTCCAACATCATCGGCGTGTCGGCATGCATTGAACCGACTTACCAGAATATCTTCGTGAAATCGAACTTGTCCGGCGAGTTCACAGTGATCAATGAGCATCTGGTGGCCGACTTGAAACAACTCGGTCTGTGGGATGAGGTGATGATCGCCGATCTGAAATATTTCGATGGTAGTCTGGCAAAAATTGACCGCATACCGGCAGAGCTTCGCAGTTTGTATGCAACAGCATTCGAGGTTGAACCCGGTTGGCTGATCGAGGCTGCTTCGCGCCGCCAGAAATGGATTGATCAGGCGCAATCGCTGAATATCTACATGGCGGGCGTGTCGGGCCGAAAACTAGATGAAACATACAAGCTGGCATGGTTGCGCGGATTGAAGACCACTTATTATTTGCGGACCATGGGGGCGACTTCGGCGGAGAAATCCACTGGTCGGGCCGGGGCCTTGAACGCGGTGCCAACCAATGGTGGTGTGGTTGAGGAAGCCAAGTTTTGCTCAATTGACAACCCTGACTGCGAGGCATGCCAGTGACATGTTTCGCAGTCAGGGTTGCGGTGAAAACTAACCTTCAGGTTATGTTGGAGTCAGAAAAACAAGTTTGTCCTGTCAACGTGCGGGAAGAGATTGAAAAGGAGTGCACATGCTGACATTTGAAGACGATATAAGGCCTTCTGGAATGCCATTGACAATGCTGCGTACAGCCACGTTTGATGAAGGCGTGGCTGTTTCACAAAGACAGTATGCCAGGCAGGCAGATCCCGAGATTCAGATCGCACCAATCATTCGGCAGGACTTGGAGCGGGCTTCCCCCGGCCGTATCCGGGTGGAAGACAAGCGCATCATCAATTGCAATGCTGATGTAAACCAGCTGGTGCCGTTCAAATACAAATGGGCTTGGGAAAAATACCTGGCAGCCTGCGCCAATCACTGGATGCCGCAGGAGGTGAACATGACGGCAGACATAGCGTTATGGAAAAGCGACAAGCTGAGCGCGGACGAGCGCTTGCTGGTCAAACGCAATCTGGGTTTCTTCACCACAGCGGACAGTCTGGCTGCGAACAACATCGTGCTAGGCACCTATCGCCACATCAGCAATCCAGAGTGCCGCCAATACCTGCTGCGACAGGCCTTCGAGGAAGCGATCCATACGCATGCATATCAATACATTGTTGAAAGCCTGGGCTTGGACGAGGGTGAGATATTCAATATGTATCACGAAGTGCCCAGCATACGTGCCAAGGACGAATTTCTGCTGCCGTTCATCGATACCCTGACTAACCCCGCATTCAAGACCGGCACGCCGGAAGCCGATCGCCAGCTGCTGCGCAGCCTGATCGTGTTTGCCTGCATCATGGAGGGGTTGTTTTTCTATGTGGGTTTCGTCCAGATACTCGCACTGGGTCGCCAGAACAAGATGACCGGTGCGGCCGAGCAGTATCAATACATTTTGCGCGATGAGTCGATGCACCTGAATTTCGGTGTGGATGTGATCAATCAGATCAAGATGGAAAACCCGCACCTGTGGACGGCTGAATTCCGTGAGGAAATTCGCGGTTTGATCAGAAAGGGCGTGGAGCTGGAATATGCCTATGCGGAAGACACTATGCCGCGAGGAGTGCTGGGACTGAATGCCACGATGTTTAAGGAATACCTGCGTTTTATTGCCAACCGCCGTTGCCAGCAAATCGGTGTGGATATGCTTTACCCTGGGGCAAGCAACCCGTTCCCATGGATGGCGGAAATGATCGATCTCAAGAAGGAGAAGAACTTTTTTGAAACCCGTGTCACCGAATATCAGACAGGTGGCGCGTTGTCCTGGGACTAGCTTGGCAGCTAGTCAGCGATGCATAGCCATTCGGCCGGTTCACCAAAAGGTGGTGCCAGAGTCGCTGGCTGGCGGGACTTAAGGTATGGGCTTTGGCTTTCGCTTGAGGCTGAGCGCGGGCTGGAGGTGCAGTAGAAGCAAGTGTTGTTTTTTAACTTTCATTACTGAAGGAGAAACAAAATGGTAGCAACAAAGAAGAAAGCTAAACCTGCAGCAAAAAAGGCGGCTGCCAAGAAGCCGGCAGCTAAAAAGGCAGCAGCTAAAAAGCCAGCAGCTAAAAAGGCCGTAGCCAAGAAGAAGCCAGCAGCTAAAAAGGCAGCAGCTAAAAAGCCAGCAGCTAAAAAGGCCGTAGCCAAGAAGAA
>Ga0224495_10000341_pt1 | contig 37777 bp, 34 predicted proteins | sample SF_Jul11_sed_USG_FD_168128 | JGI IMG/M metagenome (GOLD analysis project Ga0224495, IMG submission 168128) | Sediment microbial communities from San Francisco Bay, California, United States - SF_Jul11_sed_USGS_4_1 | ecosystem: Environmental > Aquatic > Marine > Sediment | place: USA: California... | reverse complement strand
CGATTTCTGAACATGCCGATTTCAAGATTGATCACCAGTTTGCCCTGATGCGCTTGCTCGACGAGGCCGCCCAGCCACACGTGCGAAAATTGCTGCGTGAATATTTTACCCCGAATGAACTGGGGAAGTTTCAGGAAAACCGCCTGTGGATGGTGCTGGGCAATTTATCGCGATATACCGCCGAAGGCTATTACAAGATATTCAACCGTTATAACACCGTCGACAAAGGCAACAGCGTCATCAAGGCGCAGCTACCCTTGTTGTTGGCGCGTACGGTAAGTGCCATGATAGGGCAGTTGAAGTTTATTTGTGCCCGCTATGGGCATGTGGATAAGACGCTTTGGACAAATTTAGCGCAAATCTATAGTCACGCCGAACTACAAAAATGCCTGGATACGCCGGTAAGCCTCTATCCGGGCATGCCTACCAATACTTCGGTGAAATGGGAGGTGGGACATTTGTTGGGGTGGTATGGCTGCGGTGTCAACTCCTTGAAACCGCTGCATATGCACCTGACAGAACGCTTGGTGGCTCAATATTGCTCATCCATAGAAATGCATGCTCAGCAAGGCGAGCAAAACCTGTTCAGTTTCGATCTGAATAATCCAACTGCGCCAAGGCGCGTCAAAGTGGATGCTACCGCGAATCCGGCTACGCGATTCGTCAGCTTGGCCGGGTTGCGGCCAAAATTGGAGCCGCTGCTCAAAACGCTGGGGAAGAAGGTCATACCCGGAGATCTTACCGTGGGAACGGCGTATGACGCGGAACTGGTGGGCGAGGCTGCGCAGTACCTGTTGAACTATATTGTCGCAACGCCGATTCGGCGCAGTCCTCGCCGCAACGTTACGATTAACATGAATGTGGTGCAAGGCTTTGCCAATACGGTGGAACGTGCCAATGCCGGACTGAATTTCAATAAGGAAAAGCTGGCTCAATGGAAGATGGAGGATATCAGCGCCAATGGATTTCGTACCCTGTTGCCCAGCCAGGCTGGCGATGACATAAGAATCGGGAGTGTTTTTGGAGTACAGCCGGATGGCGTTCAGAATTGGGGTGTGGCAGTGGTGCGGCGCATGATGCGTGATGACAAGAACCAGATGCATGTGGGCGCGGAAATGCTGACCAATCAAGTAACCCCTGTTGCATTGATTCAGAGCGGTGACGGAAGCGGAGCATTTGAAGATGGGCAGACCGCATTGTGGCTCAGTGAAAAACCGGGTGAATTATCCGGTCAAGTCAGGTTGCTGATGAGGGCGGACACCTACTCCGATCATCGCAGCTTGTTGAGTGAGTTTAACGGTGAAGATTATCTGCTGATCCCGGGCGGGTTGCTGGAAAAGTGTTTAGATTGCGACTTGGTGCGGTTCCGTCTGGTCAAGCAGGAAAGCGGCCCAGCAGAACCTCATTAAACGAATGTGACGCAAATTTCTTTTTCGGCGCGGGTTAATTCAACTGTCCTGTAAGCCAAACTTCAATATCGCGTAGTTCTTGCTCGCACACTGAGTGCTGCATAGCGTATTCATGCCACTCAACCGCATAACCCAGCTGGATCAGCGCGTCTCTTGATGCGGTTCCTAACCCGAAAGGAACGACCGTATCGCTGTGCCCGTGCCCCATAAATACCGGAGTGATCTTGATGCCCGTTTGCAGCTCGTCCGGGGCGCGGTCGGCCAGCGGCAGATAAGTGGAAAGCGCCATCACCCCGCCCAGTGGAACAGTTTGGCGCAGCGCGGTGTGCAGCGCGATGGCGCCGCCTTGGGAAAAACCGGCCAGGATAATGTTGTCATGTTCGATGCCGCGCGACATTTCCTGCGCAATCAAGGCTTCTATCTCGGCTTGAGATGCGCGTATCCCGGTTTCATCTTGCTGCGCATCAATGGCAGTGTCGGCGATGTCATACCAGGCGCGCATCACGTATCCGCCGTTGATGGTGACCGGTCGCATCGGCGCATGAGGAAATATAAACCGCACCGCGACCGGCAGGCTCAACTTCTCGACGATAGGCACGAAGTCCTGGCCGTCGGCGCCCAAGCCATGCAGCCAGATGATACTGTGGCGCGGTTGCTTGCCGGATTCGAGCGTGATGTGCGGAAGAAGGTCAGTCACAGTTATCATCAGTTGGGTTCGGGAATGATCTCTTTCAATACCTGAAAGATCTCCCGAAAGTTCTTCGGGGGCTTGCCGGCTTCCATTTCCTTTTGCGCATTGCGTATCAGTGTGCGCAGGCGTTGCGCATCGGCCTGCGGGTGCGCGGAGAGCAGCTCGGTCAATGCCGCATCGTTTTCCAGCAACCGGTCGCGCCAGCGCTCCAACAGGTGCATATAGGCGATGTGCTGTTGCGAAGTGCCCTTCCATGCATCCAGTTTGGCCAGGATGGGGGCGGTGTCGACCTCGCGCATCAGTTTGCCGATATACTGCATCTGGCGGCGCTGTGCACCGAACTTGTTGATGCTTTTCATCTCGCGAATCGCATCGCGCAGGTTCTCGGGCAGATCGAGTTGTGCCAGTTGATCCTTGCCGAGCTCGGTCAGTTCCTTGCCGAGGTCGCGCAGCTCATGCATCTGTTTCTTGATCTTAGTCTTGCTTGGGGGCAGTTCTTCCACATCTTCGGCCGCGACGGGCTGGTTGCGCAGTCCGCGACCTCTGGTGTAGGTGTTATCCATCTTGCGCGCATGGGGGCGGATGACTTCTACCCCATCGTCGTCATGCACCCCGGTCGCATCATGCTCATCCTCGTCATCGCCCAGATGGATGTGCAGCGGCTCGTCCTTGTTTGTATTTTGCGGATTCATGACTGTCAATGTGTCAGGCCATTCAAAGAAACCTTGTGATACTGCTATGATACCGCCTTTCGTCAATCGCAGATTTTGTTATGAGCAAGCCACCATCAACCGCCGCACGTTCTGTTGTTTCCAGCCAGGGCAGGTTTTCCTATTCTGCCGAAGCGTTGCGCGACATCGCCCATGATATGCTGGCCTACGCCAAACGGCGTGGAGCTTCTGACGCCTCAGTCGAAGTGACCGAAGGCTTCGGCCAGGGCGTCACGGTGCGCCATGGGGAGGTCGAGACCATAGAATACAATCGTGACAAGGGCCTGGGGATTACCGCCTACATAGGCCAGCAGCGCGGCAACGCCAGCACTTCGGATTTTTCGCCGCAGGCGGTACGCGATACCGTGGATGCAGCGCTGTCGATAGCAAGCTATACCGCCAAGGATGAGTGTTCCGGATTGCCCGATTCAGACATGCTGGCGCGCGACTTGCCCGATCTGGATCTGTACCATCCTTGGGATCTGCCGGTGGATGACGCGATCGCACTGGCGATGGAGTGCGAGCAAGCGGCACTGGATGCAGATCGGCGTATCAACAATTCGGAGGGCGCGACGGTGAATGTGCACGAGGCGCAGTTCGTGCATGCCAACAGCCTCGGTTTCATTGGGGGCTATCCCAGCTCGCGCCATAGCGTCAGTTGCGCAGTGATCGGAGGCAAGGACGATGCGATGGAGCGCGACTACTGGTACAGCGTGGCTCGCGATGCTCGCGAGATAGTAGAGGTCCACCAGATCGGGCGCATCGCGGCGGAACGCACGGTGCGCCGCTTGAAGGCTCGCCAGCTCGACACGATGCAGGTGCCGGTGCTGTTCGAGGCGCCGATCGCCTCAAGCCTGCTGGGGCATTTCGTCAGCGCGGCGAGTGGCAGCAGTCTGTACCGCAAATCTTCGTTCCTGCTCGACCAGCTCGATCAGCAGGTCTTTTCTCCGCATATCCACATCGCAGACGTGCCTGACATCCGCCGGGGCCTAGGCTCAAGTCCCTTCGATGACGAGGGCGTGCGGGTGCAACGGCGTACGGTCGTCGAGAATGGCGTGCTGCGAGGATACTTCCTCGGCAGTTATTCGGCGCGCAAGTTGGGCATGCACACCACCGGAAACGCAGGGGGAAACCACAACCTGATCCTGAAATCTTCCGTGGGAAAAACCGGAGGTGAGGATTTCTCCGACCTGTTGAAACAGATGGGCCGTGGCCTGCTGGTCACTGAATTGCTGGGGCATGGTATTAACTTGGTGACCGGCGATTATTCTCGAGGCGCAGCAGGATTCTGGGTGGAGCACGGCGAGATACAGTATCCGGTGCAGGAAATCACCATTGCAGGAAATTTGAAAGACATGTTTTTCAATATCGCTGCGGTCGGCAATGATGTGCTGGTGCAGGGGTCGAGGCAATGCGGATCAATATTGGTGGAAGGTATGACGGTGGCAGGGCGGTAGAATTTGAATAGGGCGATACGTCGCCACGAGAAGGCAACCCGGCTGCTTTGTTTGGCATTACCGGCCTACCCCGCCTGCATGGTAGAATCCGCGCCTTTCCCGCTTTCAATATTTCAGGAATAAACGCCATGTTCTCCAGTAAAAACACTATTGCCGTTACCGACTCGGAATTGTGGGAGGCGATCCAGAATGAAAACCGCCGCCAGGAAGATCACATCGAGCTGATCGCTTCGGAAAACTACACCAGCCCGGCGGTGATGGAAGCACAGGGCAGCAAGCTGACCAACAAGTATGCCGAGGGCTATCCGGGCAAGCGCTATTACGGCGGTTGCGAGTATGTAGATGTGGCCGAGCAACTGGCCATAGATCGCGCCAAGTCGCTGTTCGGCGCGGAGTACGTCAATGTGCAGCCGCATTCAGGCTCACAGGCGAACCAGGCAGTGTATACGTCAGTGCTCAAGCCAGGCGATACGATACTGGGCATGTCGCTGGCGCATGGTGGCCACCTGACCCACGGCGCTTCGGTGAACATCAGCGGCAAGCTGTATAGCGCGATCCAGTACGGGCTGAACGCCAAGGAAGAGATCGACTACGATCAGGTGCAGTCTTTGGCGAATCAGCACAAGCCCAGGATGATCGTCGCGGGCGCATCGGCGTATGCACTGGTGATCGACTGGAAGCGTTTTCGCGCGATTGCCGACAGCGTGGGCGCATATCTGTTTGTGGACATGGCGCACTATGCGGGGTTGATCGCGGCGGGCGTTTACCCAAGTCCGGTCGGCATCGCCGATTTCGTTACCACTACTACCCACAAGACCCTGCGTGGGCCGCGTGGTGGATTGATTCTCGCCAAGGCTGAACATGAAAAGGCGCTGAACTCGGCAATCTTCCCCTCGTTGCAAGGCGGCCCGTTGATGCACGTGATTGCAGCCAAGGCCGTGGCACTCAAGGAAGCGGCCAGCAAGGAATTCAAGGTTTACCAAACGCAGGTGATCGACAACGCGCGCGTGATGACCATGGTGCTGCAGGAGCGTGGCCTGCGCATCGTGTCCGGGCGCACTGACAGCCATGTGTTCCTGGTGGACCTGCAACCCAAGCATATCACCGGCAAGGATGCTGAGGCCGCGCTGGGGCGTGCGCACATAACTGTGAACAAGAATGCTATCCCTAACGATCCGCAAAAACCTTTCGTTACTTCAGGCATCCGCATCGGCAGCCCGGCAATGACCACGCGCGGCTTCAAGGAATTGGAAGCCGAGAAGCTAGCGCACTTGATTGCCGACGTGCTCGACGCTCCGAACGACGATGCGGTGATCACGCGCGTACTTGGCGAGGTAAAGAAACTGACTAAGCAGTTTCCGGTTTATGGAGGTTAAGCCTCTGGCTGGCTGTTTGTAGCCAACTGGCTTTTGCTAACCACTCACGTTCATCATGAAATGTCCATTCTGTAAAGGCAACGACACCCAAGTGGTGGATACACGCGAAAGCGAGGAGGGCGACCATATCCGCCGCCGCCGCCGCTGCTTGTCGTGCGATAAGCGTTTTACTACTTATGAGATCGTCGAGTTGCGCATGCCGCAGGTGGTTAAACAGAATGGTATGCGCAGCGAGTTCGACGAGGATAAGTTGCGCACCAGTTTCAACCGCGCACTGCACAAGCGTCCGGTGCCCACCGAGATGGTAGACAACGCGATAGACCATGTGACGCAAAAGATATTTGCGCTTGGCGAGCGTGAAGTCGCTTCGCGCCAGATTGGCGAGATGGTGATGAAGGAGCTGCTCAAGCTGGATAAGGTAGCTTACATCCGCTTTGCTTCGGTATATAAAAGTTTTCAGGATGTAGGCGATTTCACCGAGGCAGTGGAAGCGGTGCGCAAAACGCCTTCGCGTCGGGCCAAGCCAAAACCCTAAATATGTTTACCGCACATGACAGTCTTTGGATGGCGCAAGCACTGAGGCTGGCCGAGCAGGGTTTGTACAGCACCAATCCCAATCCTCGCGTTGGATGCGTGCTGGTGACCGAAGGCAAGAACGTGGGTCACGGGTGGCATCAGCGTGCCGGCGAGGCACATGCCGAGGTGTATGCGTTGCGAGCGGCAGGCGCGACGGCGCGTGGCGCGACGGCTTATGTCACATTGGAACCATGCAGCCATCATGGCCGGACTCCGCCCTGTGCTGATGCGCTGATTTACGCAGGCGTCTCGCGTGTGGTAGTGGCAGTGGCCGATCCGAATCCGCAGGTGGCCGGCACTGGTATCGAGCGGTTACGGGCCGCTGGTATTGAGGTTGAAGTTGGTTTGATGGAAGATGCGGCGCGTGAACTTAATGCGGGGTTTTTTTCGCGCATGACCCGTGGCGTACCATGGTTGCGGAGCAAGATCGGCATGAGCATGGATGGCCGTACCGCGCTGTCCAATGGAGTCAGCCAGTGGATCACGGCTGAGGCGTCCAGGCGGGATACGCAGCACTGGCGCGCGCGATCTTGCGCAGTGTTGACCGGTATCGCCACGGTGCTGGCAGATGATCCACGCCTGACAGTACGTGAGCTTGAAGTGGAGCGGCAACCGCTGCGAGTGGTGCTTGATAGCCGGTTGCGCATGCCGCTGAACGCGCGCATTCTGCAGAATGGAGTGGGCAGCAAAGTGTTAATCTATACCGCATCAGGTGAGGTAGAAAAGATTGCGGCTTTGGAGCAAGTCGGCGCATCGGTCTGCCCGTTGCCGGATGGCAATGGGCAGGTTGATCTGATCGCGATGATGCGCGATCTCGCGAAACGTGGATACAACGAAGTGCTGATAGAGGCAGGTAACACCCTTAATGGCGCGTTACTGCGTGCAGGTTTGATCGATGAGTTGCTGATGTATGTGGCCCCTCAGTTGCTCGGCGATAAGGCGCGCGGTTTTGCACAGTTGGGCGAGTTGGCCAGCCTGGATCAAGGCGTCAAGCTCAAATGGCAGGATGTGCGCCAGGTTGGTGAGGATTTGCGCATCATAGCGAAGGTGAAATATGTTTAGTGGAATCATTGCCGATGTTGGACATATCGCCGAGACAGCAGACCGCAATGGAGGACTGCGTCTGATGATATCCACCGATGCTTTGGATTTGGGTGATGTGCGGATCGGCGACAGCATCGCGGTGAATGGCGTATGCCTCACCGTAGTGACGCTGGTTGGCAAGGAATTTGGGGCGGATGTTTCGCGCGAGACGCTGGATTGCACTGTGGGGCTGGATGCGCCGGGTGCGCCGGTCAATTTGGAAAAAGCCTTGCGTCTGGCCGACCGGTTGGGCGGGCACCTGGTCAGCGGCCATGTCGATGGCGCAGGGGAAGTCGTGTCATTCACCGATCTGGGAGAGAGCTGGAAACTGACTGTGCGCGCACCGCAGGCACTCGCGAAATTTATTGCAGTAAAAGGTTCGATCGCAATCAACGGCGTCAGCCTTACCGTCAATCAGGTGAATCACAACGAATTCAGCATCAACCTGATACCGCACACGCTGGTGAAAACCAATCTGAATAAATTGCGCGCAGGCAGCCGCATCAATCTGGAAGTGGACATGATAGCGCGTTATGTGGAAAGAATGATGCAGGCTACGCCATGACAGGAATCACACCGATACAGGAAATCATAGCGGAGATCCGCGCAGGTAATATGGTCGTGCTGGTGGACGAGGAAGACCGCGAGAACGAAGGCGACCTGGTGTTTGCCGCAGAATTTGTTACGCCGGAAAAGATCAATTTCATGGCAAAGCACGGCCGCGGCTTGATCTGTTTGACGCTGACCGAAGGGCATTGCAAGCAGCTCAACTTGCCGCTGATGGTACGAGAAAACGGCTTGCCGCTGGCGACCAATTTCACATTGTCGATCGAGGCTGCGAGCGGCGTGACTACCGGCATCTCGGCAGCGGATCGTGCGCGCACCGTGCAAGTTGCGGCAGACAAGAATGCCAAACCCGGAGACATCGTGCAGCCCGGGCACATCTTCCCGCTACGTGCGCAGAACGGCGGTGTGCTGGTGCGCGCCGGGCATACCGAGGCCGGCTGCGATCTGGCGCAATTGGCGGGACTTACTCCGGCATCCGTGATCTGCGAGATTCTCAAGGAAGACGGAGAGATGGCGCGACTGCCTGATTTGATTTTGTATGCCAGGCAACATGGGCTCAAGATCGGCACAATCGCTGACCTGATCGAGCATCGCAGCCAGCACGAGAAACTCGTAGAGCGAGTGGCGCGGCGCAAGGTGCAAACCGCTTACGGCGAATTTGACTTGGTGACTTATGCGGATAAGACTACTCAACGCACGCATCTGGCTTTGGTGAGAGGTGAGATAAGCCATAATGTTGAAACTCTGGTCAGAGTGCATGAGCCGCTTTCGGTGCTGGATTTTCTGGAGCAGATCGATCACGCACATTCGACCAGCGTACATGAGGCCTTGCGCAGGATCAGCCAGTCGGCGGCGGGGGCGCTGGTGTTACTGCATCGCGGTGAATCTTCGCAGGAGTTGCGTGCGCGTGCCGCACTGGATACCGCAAGCCAACAGACTGCACAGTGGGATCCACGCAGCTATGGTACCGGCGCGCAGATATTGAGAGATCTGAATGTAGGCAAGATGCGCTTGCTGGCCACGCCGCACAAGATGCCTAGCATGGCCGGATTTGGTCTGGAAGTGGTGGGTTATGCAAGCAACGAAGCTATGTTGGCCGAGAATAGAGAGAAGAGTAAATGAAAGAATTGGAGAAAAATCTCAACGGCAAAAGTTTGCGCATCGGCATCGTGCAGAGCCGCTTCAATCCTGAAGTATGTGAAGGACTGCTGGGTGCATGCCGCGCGCAACTGGTGCAACAAGGTGTGGCTGAAGCTGATATTACGCTGGCCACCGTGCCAGGGGCGCTGGAGATTCCGCTGGCACTGCTGCACATGGCAGAGAGTGAAAGGTTCGACGCGTTGATCGCGCTAGGTTCAGTTATACGCGGCGACACCTATCATTTTGAGATTGTTGCCAACGAATCGGCACGCTGCGTGAACGAGGTGCAGCTGGCTTGCGGCGTGCCGGTCGCCAATGCGATCCTTACCACAGATACCGATGAACAGGCAATCGAACGCATGATGGTCAAGGGCGGCGAGGCCGCGTTGGTGGCGATTGAGATGGCCAATTTGTTGCGGGGTCTGGGATGAGCACTGGAACGGCAGCGAATACGGCCAGCAAAACTCTGCAGAAGAGTCCACGCCATCGTGCCCGCGAACTTGCGATGCAGGGCATCTATCAGTGGCGGGTAACGGGTGGAAATGAGGAGAAAATAGAAAAACAAATACATGCCGAGAAGAATCTTGGACGCTATGACAAGGAATTGTTTTCCAGTTTGTTGCGAGGTGCTCTGAGTCAGCATGCCGACATTGAGAGTCTGATTTCTCCATATCTTGATCGGCCGCTCATCGAACTCAGTCCGGTGGAATTTGCGGTGCTGTTGCTGGGAGCCTTTGAGCTGTCGCAAAACCTGCAAGTGCCTTACAAGGTAGTCATCAATGAGGCCGTTGAACTGGCCAAAACTTTTGGCGGAACTGATGGGCACAAGTATGTCAACGGGGTGCTTGACAAGCTTGCAGCACAACTGCGTGCATCTGAGTTTTCTGGCCGCGCTAAAGCGTGATCGGGATGATTCCGTATGACGGAATTTGATCTGATTCGCCGTTACTTCACCCGTGCTACTCCGGGTGCGTTTTTGGGTATTGGAGATGATGCCGCGTTACTGGTGGCGAGCAAGGGTAAGGCGCTGGCGGTATCCAGCGACATGCTGGTGTGTGGTACCCATTTTTTCCCTGATGCTGATCCGTTCATGCTTGGGCACAAAACGCTGGCTGTTAACCTGTCCGATATGGCAGCGATGGGTGCGACACCCCGCTGGGCAACATTGGCGATTGCGATGCCCGTTGCGGATGAGGCGTGGCTGGAAAGATTCAGTGCGGGATTCTTCGCATTGGCACAGCAATTTTGTGTTGAATTGGTGGGTGGCGATACCACGCGCGGCCCGCTGAATCTGTGCGTAACAATATTCGGGGAAGTGCCAGCACAGCTTGCAGTGAGGCGCAACGGCGCGCAAATTGGCGATGAAGTCTGGGTCTCGGGGACATTGGGGAATGCCGCGATGGTATTGGCGCATCTGAAAGGCAGCATCGTTTTGAGTACTGAGGAATTTGCGGCTTGTTCCCCGGCCTTGCACCAGCCACAACCGCGTGTCGCGTTGGGTTTGGCATTGCGCGGCATTGCCAACAGCGCGATTGATATATCTGATGGTTTGCTCGCCGATCTTGGGCATATTCTTGAAGCTTCGCAAGTGGCTGCTGAAATAGATTTTTCACTTTTACCAAGTTCTTCAGTGATGCACACTTATGTGCAGCATCCGCTCGGAAAGCAGAGTATATTATCTGGCGGCGACGATTACGAACTGTGTTTTACTGCGCCTGTACTGCGCCACGCCGATATAATTAACATCAGTACGCGGCTTGAGCTGCCGCTGACCTGCATCGGGAAGATCGTTGCGGGCAGTGGCTGCATTGTGCACGATGCATCTGGCAATCAGATCGATGTGGAGGCCTGCGGTTATGATCATTTCCGGTGAATTGGCTGTAAAACCCGACTGGCGCTTCCTGTTCAGTCATCCTGCCCATATGCTGGCATTTGGTTTTGGCAGTGGCCTGGTGAGCAAGGCTCCTGGCACTTTCGGTACGCTGGTTGCATTTCCAATGTATTGGTTTCTAGCGCCGCGTTTGACAGATGCGGTGTTTCTGCTGGTGCTGGTCTGGGCATTTGCTATCGGCGTGTGGGTATGCGACAGGACCGCCAAGGCATTGGGAGTGGCAGATTATGGCGGCATAGTGTGGGACGAGATCGTGGCCTTTGCGCTGGTGCTGGTCTTCACCCCGCATGGTTGGGAGTGGTCGCTGCTGGCCTTCGCATTATTCCGCTTATTTGACATAGCCAAACCGCCACCGATACATTATTTCGACAGCAACTGGCACGGTGGCTTGGGCATGATGTTCGATGATTTGCTCGCTGCTGGTTACACTTTGCTGTGCCTTGCCATTATCAAGAGCGTGCTTGTATGAATGCCATCAGTTCTGTTATTGGTATCGCATTACTATGCTTAGCCGGATGGACACATGCAGCGGAGTTCTCAGGCAAAGTCATAGCTGTACTGGATGGTGATACGCTAATGGTGATGCAGGGCTGTGAAGGGGTAGAGCCAGTGGCTGCGGACATTCATCGGCACCTCCCTTGTGGTGGCAAAAATCCGGTCAAAGTACGCTTGGCCGAAGTGGACGCGCCAGAAAAGGCGCAGCCCTATGGTAGCGCAGCGCAGCAATCGTTGGCTGGCATGGTGATGGGAAAGCGAATACAGGTGGCAAGCCGTGCCATCGATGACTATGGGCGGATGATTGCGATGGTCAACATCGACGGGATGAATGTGAACTATGAACAGGTGCGCCGCGGCATGGCATGGGAGTATTCGCGCTTTCACAACAACCGCAGAGTTATGGCTTTGCAGCGCGAGGCGCAGCAGGCTAAACGTGGCCTGTGGGCTGGCGAAAAGATCACCGAACCCGCGCAATGGCGCAAGCTGCATCCCTCCATATCTGCAGCTGACGCACCTTTTTCGGAAAAAGCATCGAGCACCAAGTCGAAAGCCGATCTGGTCAAGCAGCTGAGTTCAGGGCCGACTTGCATCAAAAAATATTGCTCGCAAATGTCTTCCTGCGAAGAGGCCAGAGATTATCTGTCACGCTGTGGCAATAAAATGCTGGATGGTGATGGTGACGGGGTTCCATGTGAAAAGTTGTGTGTGCCAACAGCAAGGTCGGCTAAAGGCGCTAGCTAATTCCGATTAGCATTAGTAAGGAGCTCAAGGCGGCAAGGATACGGCGATGAAGACAGCACACTTAGTGGCCAGGAACCGAAGACGAAGCCAATGCAGCGATCGTTCCCAATGCGAATCGAATTAGCCCCTTGTCACTTCTGCGCACGCTAACCCGCCTTAGTTGCTTAGGCTCCCATGTTGTCAAGTTGCTGCAATATATCTTCTGCAATCTTGTGTTTATCTTTATAAACTGGGAGGCCGCCGTTAATGTCGCGTCTAATGAAAATAATATTCAACCTGTCGTAATAGCTAATTTCCCATTCATTCTCGTGAAGAAGGCGGACAACCAATGGAGACCGTTTGCGATTAGTTAAATTAATAATGGGGGAAAATACGACACCTATCTGGTATTTATGAAACACTTCTGAATAATCATTACGCCAGCTTTGCATATATTCTTCTTGCGTATCCCAAGTCAGGCCTCTTTGGTCAATATATATTTTTTGCGGGTAGAGTCGCCAACTTAAGTACCCGCCATATCCGAAGTAGTTGTAGATATTCCCGGAAGGTTTAGTTTGCACTAAATAATCAACGGCTGCAGATGGAACTATGCTGCGTACCGGCGAATTGGTGGTTAGGGCCGTGCGGTTTAGTGCTATGTTTGCCAGAAGCCATGTCGAGATACACCACAATAGAATCACCGGAATGCCTTTGGCATAGGACAGCCAACGATTAAGATCGTCGGTAAAATAAACACAGGCAACTGAAAGTATGACTGCCACCATCAATAGGCTGAAACGGAATGAAAGTATTCCGGCAGCCAGAAACAATGGAACTATCAGCAGATGGGCAATACTAACTTTGCGCCATTTAAGCAGCAGTGCAAGGGCAGGTAGGGCTGCTGCCGCCACAACAATGTAGCCAATATATTTCAAGCTGTAAAATTCAAAATACTCTAGCGTTCCCATGTACTCATCGATCACTTTTGAAAATGGCCCGGAAACCGTGGTAAAGCCGACCCAGGCTGCGGATATGCCAGCTGGGTTTAGAATTGTAATTGCAGCCGAAAAAAACACTACGAGCAGAAAGCGCCAGAATGCGTCATCGGGTAACGATGCGCTGCCCTTTTTGCGAGCAATCCATTCAGATAGGAAATACGCAAATAGCAGGCCTGCGCCGATGAAATAACCGGGATGAAGATTTGCCCAAAGCAGCATGATGGCGGGAAGAATCAGGAGTACGTGCAGCCTCGGACGCATTCCCTTTTTTTCCTTTTCAAGGATATGTTCGATTAACAGGATTACCAGCAGAGTGCCAACAAAAGAAAATACATGAGGACGCAAGTCGACGAAATGAAAGAACGGGATTGGTAGCAACCCAATAATGGCTGAAGCCAGCACGGGGTGTAACCCATGCTGCCGAAAGTAATTCCATAACAGACCGTAGAACAGGGTGAAGGACAATCCTTGTAGCGCTAACAAACCGTAATTTCCAGCCAGCGTATATGTGCCGAAAAATAGCAGCTGGGACAATGGATAGCCTCGCAGGATAAGGCTTGCTCGAGTATCCAGTGGTTGAACAGAGGTGAACAGGAATGGATCGTCTGTCGGGATTTCGTTATTGATCCATATCCAGCGGCCTGTATTCAGATGCCACCAAATATCACTTAATTCCAATGGACTGAAATGGAAAATGAAAATAAAAGCAAAGGTTACAAAACAAAAAATCCATTGGATGAATTGCTTGTTGATAAACAAGCCAGGTTGCCATGAGAATATATTTGTTGCTTTTGGCTCTGATCTTTCCATGAGTGATGTTGCACCTTAGAAAATTTCATCTTGGGTTTCCCAAGGTTGATTGTTTTACAAGAAACTTCTTTATTTTACCAGTTTTTCAATAATACATTCCGCCATCAGCTCAGGATAGTTTCCCATCTTATGCCGCTGACGTCACAGCGTAGCGCATTCGCCTTGTTGTCCCAGTCGCCGAGCACCCAGCGTTCGCAGTTGTGGCCATCAACTATGTGGTGGTGGAGATTCGGCCGGTGGGTGTGGCCGTGGATCAGGCGTGGGTAACGGTGTTCGCGCAGCAGCGCGACGACTGCCGAATCATTCACGTCCATGATTGCGCAGTCTTTGCGTTGCTTGGCTGCCGTGCTGTGCTGGCGCAGCTGTTCGATGTAGGCTTTGCGGGCTGAAAGCGGTTGGGCGAGGAATTTATTCTGAAATTCAGCGCTATGTACTTGGGCGCGAAATTGCTGGTAGTCAACATCATCGGTGCATAACGTGTCACCGTGGCTAAGCAGCGTGGGTGTGCCATACAGGTCGAGCAAGGCTGGGTCAATAAGCAGGTTTGCGCCAGCAGCCTTGGCAAGTGCCTCGCCCATCAGCAGGTCGCGATTGCCGTGCATCAGGTAGACCTTGGTGCCACCCGCTGCTAGGGTATGTATTGCGCCAATCACCTTGGCGTGAAATGGATCATGCAAATCATCATCGCCCGCCCAGTACTCGAACAGGTCGCCGAGGATATACAGCGCCTCGGCTTGAGGCGCAATGGTGGCGATGAAGTGCTGGAATGCCACCATGCTGTGCGTATGGTTGGCGCTTAGATGCAGGTCGGATATAAAAAAAGTGTGTGCCACTTATTGCGGGGAATAAAATTCCCTCTCCCAAACCTCTCCCGAAAGCGGGAGAGGTTGGCGCGATAGCGAGTAAAAATGAATTATTTCACAACTTCCGCCTTGGTGATGATGACATCTTCAAGGGGAACGTCCTGGAATCCGCTACGATTCCCGGTTTTGATCTTGCGTATCTTGTCGACCACTTCCGTGCCTTCTACCACCTTGCCGAAAACGCAGTAACCATAGCCTTGCGGGTTAGGTGCGCTGTAATTCAGGAAGCCATTATTTTTTACATTGATAAAAAATTGTGCGGTGGCTGAGTGAGGGTCGTTGGTGCGTGCCATCGCCACGGTGTAAATGTCATTCTTCAAACCGTTGGCAGCTTCATTTTGGATCGGCGCCTTTACTGCTTTTTGCTTCATGCCGGGCTCGAAGCCTCCGCCCTGGATCATAAAGCTGTCAATGACGCGATGGAAAATGGTGTTAGTGTAGAAGCCGCTGTTTACGTATTCCAAGAAATTTTTCACGGTGTTGGGCGCCTTTTCATCATCCAGTTGCAATGTAATAGTGCCGTGATTGGTGTGTAATTTGACCATGATCGGTTTTCCTTTTGTTGATGAGTAAGAGAGTGACATTGCGCAGCTCAATAGCAACGCGAATAAACCAGTAAGAAATCGTTTCATTTTATGTGGCTCCTTCGTAAATGATTTGCCAGCGATTGTTTTTTTTGATCCAGTATTGACGTTTTTTCATTCGGTTGGACAGGTTGTTGCTACTGTAGTCCTGATCAAAATTGACCACTGTCAAACCCGGTTGTTCCGGATAGGAGAATATGCTGAGATTGGAGAGGCTGACTTTGACCCAGGATTTTGTGCTATTAACCAGTTGTTTTTGTTTAGCCCATGCCGGGTAATCCATGCTATCGCTCGAGAAGTCACGCGCGTAATGCTGGAGATAGGCATGGGTATCAAGGTTGGACCAATCCTTGCGCCATGCCTCGACTTCTTGTAGCAGTGCTTGGCGATCATTTTGGTCTTGCTCGTTATACCAATCCATCCGGTTGGTGATTATGACCGGGGTGATGCCGACTTGCAAATATGGAGCAAGTTTTTCCAAGTCTTCATTGGCCAGCACCACACAGCCGTTGCTGGCGCGCGGCGCTCGGCTGTATGTGTCGCTGGGCGTTCCATGCACCCAGATTCCGCTTCCGGTGCGGCTGTTCTTGCGATCCCATTCGTTCGGATAACTGATTGGATAAGCGCCACTGCCATACATGTCGGCAAGCTGGTTCTTCGGCAGATCGGCTTTAACGAAATACACACCGATGGGAGTGCGTAAATCTCCCTCGGAGATTTTTTCTGTACCGAGTTTTCCTATGGTGACGTAGAAGTCGGTGACGTAGCGGGGTACGCCATTCACATTCTGGTATACGAATAGCGTGGCACGGCTGGTGTCGACCACCAATACGTATTTCTGCCTCACGTCAAGTTGCCACAAAAAACGCGGGGTGAGTTTGGTGTCGGTTCGGGATAGTACCCTTTGCAGGCGTATTCGCGCCTCTTCGCGCAGGTCTTCAATTTGGTCGTGCGGCGCATTGGCCGCGCTGCCGAAATTATTGATTCCACCAGCACGCGCCATCAGCAGATCACCTTTGACCAGCTGCGCCAATTTGAAGTTTGGATTTGCACGCAACAGGCTGTTTACTTCGTTGAGTGCAATATCAAGACGATTGTCGTTGATTGCTTGTAAGCTTTTTACCAATTGGGCTTCGATACCATGCTCATCTGCGCCGTGTGCTGCAGTTGCCAGCAAGCCATACAATAAAAAGGATATGAACGTCGAACGCAGCATGGTTTACTTGGTGCGCTCTTCCTGAATCTGCCACCCGTTGCCTGTTTTCACCATTAGCAGCATTTTGTTAGCCGACGTTCTCATATGGCTGGCGCGATAAGATTGACGGAAGCTAACCGTTGCATGATTGCTGTCACTAAATTTTACCGTTGCATTGCCGATGATGATTTGAATTGATTCAGGTTTGCTGATGCGATCCTTGCGAGCGGCTTCCCATTCTGCGCGGCTTTCTTGATCCGGTGTTTTGAAATCAGCAGCATAGAATGAAAGGTACTTACCCGTATCCTGGGATGACCATGCCTCAGCCCACGCATTGACGGCTTTTAGCACCTCCTTGACTTGGTCAGTCAACAATGCTGCGGGAGGGACAGCCGAAGCTGATTTGATTGCTGGAGAGGCTGGCGTTTGCTGTGGCGTGGGCTTGTGTTTGCCATCTGCTTCAACGGCAATCGATGGTTGTGGTGCCGACTGAGGCTTGCCATTCATTTCTATAGCAGGTGCAGCCGAATCAATTATTTCCTGGGCGGGGCTGTTGCGTACCGGGAGCTCTTTGACGTGTGCGCCATCTCCGATTAAATCCTTAATCATAGACAGTTTTGTTTGCGTGGAAGTATTGCTGCGATTCAATTGCAGGGCGCGATCATAAGCCTGGCTGGCCATCTTGGCATAAATGTCTCCAAGATTTTCATGAGCGGTGGCATAACTGGGATGGGTTCGTATCGCCATCTCCAAGGCCAGCTTGGCTTTTTCGTATTGCCCTTGGCTGGCATACAGTACGGCAAGGTTGTTATATGGCTCAGGAAGTTCCGGGAAGTCTTCGGTTAATGCCGAGAATATTTTGATTGCGTCTGTGGTCTTGCCTTGTTCGGTGAAGATCAGGCCTTTCAGGAAGCGTGCCTGAGCATCCTTCGGCTTCTTGGCCAAGAAACCATTTACAATGTCTATAGCCTGACTGTGCTGGCCTTGTTTGAATAGCCGGTTTGCGTCCTCGATGTCTTCGGCTAAGGCTGCTTGGCCAACACACAGCAGCAACACCACCAAACAATAGGCAATTATATTTCTGGTGTGCAGCCAAAAACCTGTCTTGGGCTTCGCCGAAAAATTCTTCGGCAAGTAGCTAATAACCAGCCGGCTGGATGACAACTTTGGGTGGTTTGGTTGAATGGTTTGTCGTTTCATCAACGTGACTATGGACCATAAGATATGGCGGTGTAGATTGTTCAGAAGGTTCATCGTGGCCTAGTTCTGGAATGATGCGCTTCAGGCGCGCGGATATACTTTGGATAGCGGCAGATTCTACCAAATAACTTGAGTATTTTCATGGTTTATCTCCCAAGCGGGCAGAATTGTGCATTGAGGAGTGAGTAATAACCGCATCTACTTGTATAGAAATATACCGCCTAATTAGAGACTGAAAATCAGCATATAACTATAGCCGCTGGTTGACTATATCTTTATCCACTCTAGGTGATCCTCACTCATCTGTTGCTCAAATTTTCGAGTAGAATCCTTCCATTTCCAATTCTTACTAATTCATCAAGAGATAAGCAATGAGTAGCGTGTCCCAACCCCCCGTTTCCAATTTTATTCGCAGCATCATTGATGCTGATCTGGCGAGTGGAAAACATGACAGCATCGTGACCCGTTTTCCTCCAGAGCCAAACGGCTATTTGCACGTGGGCCACGCCAAGTCTATTTGCCTAAATTTCGGTCTGGCAAAGGATTACAACGGTAAATGCAACCTGCGTTTTGACGATACCAATCCCGAAAAGGAAAGCGAGGAATATGCGCAATCCATACAGGAGGATGTGCACTGGCTGGGATTTCAATGGGATGGCGAAGTTAGGTGGGCATCGGATTATTTTGATGCGCTGTACGATTTTGCCGTGGAGCTCATAAAAAAAGATTTGGCGTATGTGGATACCCTTACGGCTGATCAGATGCGTGGGTATCGCGGTACGCTGACCCACGCAGGCATAAACAGCCCGAGCCGTGATAAAAGCGTGGAGGATAACCTCCGCGAATTCCAACTTATGAAGGACGGCAAATGCGAAGACGGCAGCAGGGTGCTTCGTGCCAAGATAAACATGAGTTCGCCCAACATGAATATGCGTGACCCGGTGCTTTACCGTATCCGTAACGCACATCACATCCGCACTGGCGACAAGTGGTGCATATACCCGATGTATGACTACACGCACTGTATTTCAGATGCTTTGGAAGGCATAACCCATTCAATCTGTACGCTGGAGTTTGAAGACCATCGTCCGTTGTATGACTGGGTGCTAGACAACATTTCAGCGCCCTGCCATCCACGCCAATATGAGTTTTCTCGGTTGGAGTTGCATTACACCATCACCAGCAAACGCAAATTGCTGCAATTGGTGAACCAAAATCATGTGAGCGGATGGGATGATCCGCGCATGCCTACCATCAGTGGCATGCGCCGTCGAGGTTATACGCCTGAAGGTATCCAGGAATTCGCCAAGCGCATCGGTGTTTCCAAAAGCGAGAATACAGTGGATCTGGCCGTGCTGGAATCTGCGATTCGCGATGATCTTGAAACTCGGGTTCCACGCGTGATGGCAGTGATCAAACCGCTGAAGGTGGTAATAACGAATTTCGTCGAGGGGAAATCTGAATCACGAGAAGCAGGATTTCATCCGCAGCATCCGGAGTTCGGCAGCCGCCCGGTTCCGTTCGGCAAAGAGATATGGATTGAGATGGAGGATTTCAGCGAGAACCCGCCAGCCGGTTGGCAACGGTTAAGTGTGGGTGGCGAAGTGCGGCTGCGATATAGCTACATTTTGCGTTGTGACGAGGTAATCAAGGATGTGACTGGCAAATTGGTTGAATTGCGATGTTCAATAGACCATGACACACTGGGCAAGAATCCTGTTGGGCGCAAAGTGAGGGGAGTAATCCATTGGCTATCCTGTGCTTACGCGCTACCTGCAGAGATTCGATTATATGACCGCCTGTTTACTGTGCCGGAACCTGATGCTGATAAGGAAATTGATTTTTGCACTTACTTGAATCCCGTTTCTTTGATCATAGCGCAGGGCTGGGTCGAATCGTGCGTGAGAGATGCAGCCCCGGAAACGCGCTTCCAGTTCGAGCGTCTGGGATATTTCTGTGCGGATCGCCGCAATCATAGTCCTGGGATCAAGCTGGTATTCAATCGTACCGTCACATTGAAAGATTCATGGGCGAAAGAACAAGGGTAGTGCGCTAATATTTGCGGGAAGGAGGAATATTGCCTTGCGGCAAAGCAAAATGCGCATGATAAGAACATGCGCATTTTGCATTTGTGTACATAGATGAATGTATATTTGGAGAGTATTACTTGGCGGCGGAAAGATGCGTCACTCCACCAAAACTGCCGATCCATTGGCTACGGTCTGGAGCCGTTGCCATCGAAAATACGGTATTGGAGTATAGGCCATCGTCGGTAGTTAATGCACTGCTAAACTTGCCGTTAACGAAGCTGGATAGTCCATTGTTGGTACCGACCCACAATTTTCCGTCTGGATCCACATGTAGCATGAATACATGGTTTCCCGGCAGCCCGTCAGCCATGGTGTAGTGGAGCCATTTCTTCCCATCGTAGCGAGATAAGCCGCCACCCCAAGTTCCACACCACACCACACCGTCGCGATCCACTACCAAAGAGACGATGTAATTAGGGTTGAAGGCTACGCCGGTGTCCCCAAGCCCCATTTCTTTTTTCTGCTTGGCGTGGTGCTCGGAAAAATTGGCTGGATCAATGCCGTACTGGGGGTCATTCTTGATTTTCGCGTACGGCGCTCCCACCCCTTTGGAATGGTTCCAATTCTGCCACTTGTCATCCTTGAACCGAGCCAATCCACCCTCGGTAGCAAGCCAGATCTCGCCATTTTTGCCCTCTTCTAGGCTGTACACCCAGTCATTCGGCAGACCGCCCTTGGTATTTTCCACGGTGTATACATCCCACTTGGAGCGATCCTTCAAGTCACCGCCACGGACGCGGTTGGCACCTGACCAAGTGGCGATCCAGATATCACCGTTAGCGACCTTCAGTGTTTTATATACGAAGGCATCTGCCAAGCCGTTAGGGACATTGAAGTTATCCCATTTATCCTGCTGTTGGTCATAAAGTGACATCCCACCGCCATAGGTGCCAGCCACAATATACTCTCCCAACTTGCTTACATGAAATACGCCATTGGAAAGTAGGCCGTTAGTTACATTGAACAAGCGATATTCGTCAGTGCTAGTATCATAGCGGATTACGCCGCCCGAAGTTCCTATCCAAACTGTTTTGCCATCAATAAACATTGACTTGACATTGCTGTTACGGACACTGAAACGAGTGAACTTGGCGTTGGGATCCGTTTTGACTTTCCCTGCCAGAGGAGAAGTCCTTTGACCAAGCGGGGGATGGCTGGGGGGCAAACCTGAGCCTCGCTGGTTCGCTGCTTCAGGCTGGGATTGGTCAGCCTTGTTTGTGCTGATGGTATAAATTCCGGCTGCCACAGCTACTGTGACGACCGCTATTGCGGCTACTAGTTTTATATTAAATTGCATTTGCATCCCCTCTAAGAGCCGTTACATGTTTGATGTTCAATTGCGTTTACAAGCTTTGATTATCGACCGATGCGAGTCACGCCACGGCGGGAACCAGCCCAGATGTCTCCGTTTGGCGCTACTGCAAGTGCGTACACATGATCCTCAAGCAGGCCAGTCTGTTTGGTGTAGTTGTGCCAAATTTTTCCATCATAACGGCTGATGCCGCCGTTGGTGCCGAACCACAGCACACCGTTGGGTTCCTGGGCGATACTGTATATGATATTTCCAGCCAAGCCATCACTGGTGGTGTAATTGTGCCAATTGGTGCCGTCAAAACGGCTCACTCCCGCACCCCAAGTTCCAGCCCAGACGGACTGGTCATCTGCCACATGGATACAGAACACGTAATTGGGGTTGTAAGTATACTTTCCGTCTCCAGAGAACATGCTTAAGTCGTGGCGGGATCGTGTTCCGAGGCCGGTGTTCGTACTAGCGGGCAGGTTATTCGAGTTGGGTGCACCCATTCCGTCCTTGTGATTCCAGGAACGCCAAGTTTTGCCGTCAAACATCGAAACTCCACCTTCAGTGCCGAACCACACACGGTCTTGCTTATCTACGGCGATACCGTATACCCACTCGTTGATCAACTCCTTTACATAGGTGGTGAATTTCATGGTCTTCAAGTCAACCCGATTCACCCCGGCCCATGTGCCTATCCATAAGTCTCCATTGCGTTGGCTGGCAAAAGAATATATCCAGTAGTCGGCCAGTCCATGCATAGGGAAATAGGTCTTCCATGTGCCGTCACGGTAGCGCGAGACACCGCCTGCGTTGGTGCCGAACCACTTATAACCTTCTGTGTCCACGCTGACAGCGAACACATATTCGTTCGCTAAACCACTGTCGCGGGTAAACGTGTTACGCACGTTGAAGGTGGTAAGGTCTATTTCGTTTACTCCGACGGAGGTGCCGACCCACAAAGCATTCTTCTCAGGCTCGATCTTGAGGGCGCGTACGTTGACGTACTCGCCCACCTCGAATTTTTCAATGACACGTGGGAGGGGGCCATTGTCAGATTTGGATTCGGCGCAAGCAACACTAAAACACGCGATACAAAACGCAAAAAACAGGGTATAGACAGATCTGCGCATAAATTCAGAAAAGGTGTTTGAGTAATAGACAACGAAGAGGTGCATGGAGGCAGATATGTACCAGTTTAGGGACTTATCGGGCCTCCAATTTCCAGTGTGCGCATATATGCGATTACATCCAGAATTTCTGGATCCTTTAGAATTCCCAAGTAGGCTGGCATGGCATTTTTCCCTTCCTTGATTGCAGTCAGAATGAACATATCAGGACGTAAAATTCGCTCGCTACGAGCGAAATTTGGGGCGTCTGGCATGATACTGATGCCATTCACACCATGACATGTGGCGCAATGCTTGGCATAAAGTTTGCCGCCCTTTGCGATATCCGCAGAGTAAGAGCTCCCTGCCATGAGTAACAAGAACATGACTATGAAAAGTTTCAATGAAACATTTAGAAATCTGGGTGTCATTTTGCTTTTCCTTGTTCAGCTTTTTCAGCTGCTTCCTTGTCCGCTTTCTTGCGGGCCTCTTGCCTTTCATACCGCTCGGTCAGCGCGGCTTGCTTTTTTTCTTCTTCCATTTTTCTCAGGGCCGCTTCCATGGGAATTTTCTTGGCTTCCCAGAATTGTGCCTGCTTGAGATCAATCGTCACTGGCAGACCAGACTTCCCACCAGTTCGATATGCGATTTCCATTGCCCTAATGGCATCCAGATTATCTTTTTCTGCTGCGTATTTGATCCAAAACAATGCTTGATCAAGGTCTTTTTTAATCCCCTCGCCTGTGAGGTACATTTTACCCAAGCCATATGCTCCACTTGCATCACCTTGAATTGCGGCCATAAGAAACCAGCCGACCGCTGTCTCGTCTTCTTCGGTGATATCCAATATTTCCCCAAGTCGAGCTTGGGCAGGCGCATAGTTCTGTTCAGCAAGCTTCCTAAGAATTTCATAGGCATCACCCAATTCATGTTTTACATAAAAAGCATTCGCGCGCTCCAAATCTTCTGCTGGATCCGCCAGCGCACTCGAAGATAACAGGCTTAAAGCCAAAATGCCGATTCTAAATGTTTGCTTATATCTCGTAATCATCGTTACACTCTCTTTAGTGCGATATCCCATATCATCTATCGTTCCCAGACGAGGCAATTCTAGCAGTGGCAGTGGCGGGCTGCAATAGTGCGCTTTGTCGATATGCATAGATTCATCTGTGCCAAGGGCGTCTCGGATGTGTTACCCCAGCAAGGCTGGGCGAAATAACTTTCAGCTAATTGGATATAGAAACTTCAATCTGCCCGATTTTCGATCTGGTTGTCGGAGTCTTCCGGCGCTAGCCTAGGGGCATCGAATTCCTCTAGTTTTCGGTACAGGCTGGACAGTCCTATGTCTAGTTTTTGTGCTGCGGCGCGACGATCTCCTCCAGCTTCTTCCACGGCCCTGAGAATAATAGCAACCTCATATTTTCTTACCTGTTCGCGTAATGTGCCTGAAATCTTCAGGCCTATTCCCTCCATGCTGGGCTGGGCTATCTTGTGGATTTGCGGCGGAAGGTCGGCCAGCGTGATGCGTCCGCCGTCAGCCATGACCAGCATGCGGTCGATGACGTTTTCCAATTCACGCACATTACCCGGCCAGTCATAATTCACTAGCACTTCCTCGACGCCCTGATCAAGTGAGACCGGGACTCCGCCGCTGCCCATGCGCCGTGTATTGCGCTGGAGCATGAAATTAATCAGGGCCGAGAGATCTTGGCGTCTTTCCCGTAGCGGCGGGACGTGGATGTGAAAGACGCTGAGCCGAAAGTAAAGATCCTCACGAAATTTTCCTTGGGCAACCATTTCTGACAGATTTCGATTGGTGGCGGCGATGATTCTTACGTCCACTGGACGTGACTGTTCACTACCCACTGCGCGCACTTCTTTTTGCTCGATCACATGCAATAATTTGACTTGTAGGGCGAGGGGAAGCTCACCAATTTCGTCAAGGAAAATGGTTCCGCCGTCCGCTTCCAGGAATAACCCCTTCCTGATCTTGTCTGCGCCGGTGAAGGCGCCCCGTGTGTGACCAAAAAATTCGCTTTCCACCAGATTTTCCGGAATGGCGCCACAGTTAACCGGGATGAAAGGGCCATCAGCACGCGGACTCTGCTGGTGGATGAGACGTGCGACTACTCCCTTGCCTGTACCGCTCTCACCGGTTATGAGCACTGTGCTGTTGGTGCGCGCTACTTTGGCTGCCATATGCTCCATTTCGCGCATGGCCGGAGAATTGAAGCCGAACACTTCCTGGTTGACTCCTAACACTAGTCTGCGCAAAACCCGATTTTCTGCGCGAAGTCCGCGAAGATCGCCTACCTTGGTTAGCCGGTGCAGCAGTTCCTCGTTATTGAGGGGCTTAATCATATAATCGGCCGCACCCGCCTTGATCGCTTCAATCGCCGTGTCTACGGATGCAAAGGCAGTCATCATGATGAATGCGGTGTCTATTCCGGCCGTTCGAACTTGGCGTAACACCTCAATTCCGCTCAAGCCAGGCATCTTGATGTCGCACAGAACTATATCCACGTCGCCCTGGGAAAGTCTTTCGATGGCCGCTTCGCCGCTGCTGGCTTGTTCTACGGAGTGCCCCGCCTTGCGCAATTGCGAAGTCACCACCTGGCGGATGGCCGGTTCATCGTCAACGACGAGTACCTGTAACGATGTCATAAGACTTCATCCTCTTCGTTGGCGGGTAACGGGAGAATCACCTGTACTTGAGTGCCTTCGCCCGGAGTTGATTGGATTTCTATCGTTCCTCCATGGCCGGTGATGATGGAATAGCAAAGTGACAGGCCCAGCCCGTTACCTTTGCGTTTGGTGGTGAAAAAAGCCTCGAACACCCGGCTGAGTGTGTCTTGGTTCATGCCGCAACCATTGTCCGCGACTATGAGCCGTACATTTCCGTTGACTACCTCTGTTAGCAGGGTGATTTCCTGGGCACGACCTTCTGCTGACTCTAATGCATCGGCGGCATTGATCAGCAGATTCATGATTACCTGAGTGAGTTGGTCAGCCACGCCGTAGATTGCTGGCAGCTGGTTGTCGAGATTAAGCCGCAGGTTCACACGCCGCATTCTCTTGTCATATCCCATCAGGCCGGCGGTAGTTCGGGCCAGCCCATTCAGATCCAGCAGTTGACGCTCAACCGGTTGAGGTGCGGCAAATTCCGATATTTCGCGCGTGATTGCTGAAAGTCGATGGATATGAGTTTGAAGCAAGGCGAGCTTGCTGTCCGCAGCCATTTTGCGTTTCCCGGTTGTTTGCTCGTGAACCATTTCCTGCAGAGCGCCTGACATGGCCGCAATAGGGTTGCCGATTTCATGGGCTACCCCGGCGGCCAGCGCTCCAACAGCGGCCATCTTTTCTTGGTGGAAATATTTCTGGCGTGCGATCACCAATTCCTTTTCCCGTTCGTCCAAGGCTCGTGCCATTTGGTTTACCGACTGCATCAATTCGCCGACTTCGTCGTTACGAGTCACCGGCATCAGCACATTACGTTCGCCTTTGATGATGTCCAGAGCCCGGGCTTTCAGCGTGTGCAGGTCGGTAGTGAGTCTCGTGAAAAATAAACCGATGATGGCACCAAGTAATAGCAGGCCGATCAATCCGAACAGTAGCGATGCGAGCGCTGCGGAATCCCATTGCATGTGAAAGCGTTCAGCTGATGCAGCCTGTTCACGACGCGACTCATCAATATGTTGGGTGACTTCAATTTTGACTTTCAGCAATTCGGAATTCATTGCGGCCAATGCAGCTGCGGAAGGTTTAGGAGTTGCTTGTGCCAAAGCCTGTTCGATTCCCGCAAGATTCACTCCTGCATAGGGATAGCGCATCACTAGCTCGGTGTTTTTTCTTTTAAGTAATTCGAAATTGGACTGAAATCGCTGCACCACCGAATTCTGGTCATCCCGGTCCGAATTAATGAATACCGCCATAACGATGTGGAAGGCGGTTGCGTCCAATTGCCTGAGTTGTTCTTCGATTCTGTACAAATTCTGCAGCCGTTCAAACTCGTCAACCAGTTCCGCCTTTTTGTCAAAAATAAATGTTGTCAGGAGCACTGCATAGATGACAACTGCAGCAAAAGCCAGAAACCCTTTGACTCGAAGCGGCACCTCAGTAACGGTGCGCACGGGCAAGGTTTGCTGCCCTTCATTGATGCCGGGCAAGACTGCGTTTTCGGCTATCGAGGCGCTCATAGCGGGATTTTATGAAACAGGATATTCATATCGTGATTGTACGCTGCAATTACTTGCCGGGCTATTATTTGCCGTGCGATAGAGCTGCATTCAGCAGTAGATCGGATATCCGGTCAATTGCGCTTCGAAGTCAGCTAAGTGGCTGTTAGACAGAGATGTGGTAAATCAGCAGCAGCTCAGATGCTGGAGCGCTGCAAGATATATATTCCATCAAGATCACAACTGTTTATGTCTTTCAGTCAAAATAATGAGCTGTATCAATGACAGCTGCCCGTGCAATCTGTCTTAATCCATCCGCCACTGGGAGCAAAATTGCTGCTCACGCGCAGGAAAGCACCCCTGTAATATGGCCCATTGGTGTAGCCATTGGGGAAAGTAGCGGCGGGGGCGACAGTGCCTTTGGGTACAGCTTGGCCGATGGAGAGAATGCGGCCACCTGGCGCAACCTCTCCGCCTATTGCGGTAATCTCCGGGCCAAGGTCATTCAGGTTGACCAGAAAAGCTTTGTTTTTCCAGCCGTGAGCCGTTCCGGTATGGCATGAGGTGCAACGCCATACACTGGCTGGGATGGTCTGTGTGGAATAAAAAGCGTGCCTTTGGTGTAGGTTGTTGATAGGTATTCCATAAGCGATGTCGGTGCCTGCGCCACCGAAACCGCTGTTTAGTGCAGCTGCTGGTGATCCGCTCGAGTCGGCGTATTGGCTTTCGTCATGACAGCGGAAGCACAGGGTGTCTGATCCTGCATTATGTGCGGCGCCGGTATCCCATGCGCCTTTCAGAATAAAATTCCCGTTACTGCCGTGTGGTCCCCATGAATTGCCATCCTCGCCGCCGATGGGAACTACACCTTCGGCAGGGTTGGTGACCGAGCCGTGGCAGTCGCTGCAATACATGGTCTGGTTACCGACGGCACCTATCAGCGTAGTTGCAGTGGGACCGTCGGAATCGGAACCGTTCCAAGGGCTGCGCCATGTGTTCTGGTTTGGCGCTCCGGGCAATGCTGTAGAGCGTCCGGTATTGCTTAACACTGGGTGCCAAGAACGGTGATTGTTTACAGAATAGGCTGAATCCGCACCGGAGTCGGTGGTGCTGGCAGGTGCGCCTTTATGAGTGGGCGGCGCCTGGAGCTCCATCGCAGTATCGGAGTAGTAAAGCAAACCATTGGTGCCGGTAAGTGTGCCACCGCTATAGCCCAAGGGTAATGCGGTGGGATCCATTTCGTCAAAGGAGTAATTTGAATGGCATTTGAAGCACACCTGATATTCCCGCGTTACATAAGGGCTTGCCACGGTAGCAGGGGCATTGTTGCCACCATCACCTCGCTTTACCGCATGGCTAAATGGGTGGGTACCAAATTCTGCGGAGAGGTACAGTGGCTCTACGCCGAAAGTACCACGTAGCGAACCGGAGGCAAGGTTGCTGTGGGCAATGCTGTCGCCGGCGGCGATAGTATGCTTGTGGGTAGCGCTGTTAGCAGGGAAGATTGGGTCATCGTTGAATAAGCGGTTCCTGGTTACTCGATGAGGATTGTGGCAATCAGTGCACTCTGCGTGGCGATCATCGATGCTACCTCCCGCACTTACTTTGCCCAGCACCGCACGGGATTCCATGAAGTCTTTGCCGCATTTGCTACCTGAGGTATTGCAGCTCGCGGCTGTACCTCCGGCAATGCTGTCATCGAAATTGCCACCGATGTTGTGTGTTTCGGGTTGTCTGGCGATGGGCATGCGGACTAGCAGTGCAAAATCGCTCTTAATATCGGGGACGTTCAGTAGCGGGGTGACGACGCTGGTTCCGAAAGCGCTATGGCATTGGTAACAAGTTTCCTCGGTGGCTGGGTTGCCGCCGATCTTAGGTGTAACGATGCTGTCCGTGCCTTCCCTTAACAGACGTCTTGCACCCTGCACTGTGTGTGTGTCGTGGCAATTGAGGCAAGCCGCCTTCCAGACTGGTGTGTTGGCCGGAAAGTCACGTTCAGCGGCAGCTGCTTCCAGATAAGTTTCATCCGCCACAAGTTGGTTGGCGTGGGCAGAGTAGGCCCACAAGGCACTACCTTTGTCATGGCACGCCAGACACATAGTATCGTTGTATTGGTCGAAACCACCTCCCAGAGGCTGGACTTGCTGAAGGCGATTGGCGCGGAGGAACTTGTGGTTGCCTTTGTCGGGGTCAGATTCCCATGTATGGGGATCGTGGCAGGTGGCACATTGCAATTGGTTGCCTGCTAGCGGAAAAAGAGGTTTGGGAACAACTCCAACGGCACTGTTGGCGACGATGGGGGTGCTGCCTACGACGACGGGCGGCGCGCGCAATTCCCCATCATAACTGGCGAGGGTGGCGTCATAAGTGAACGAAATGGGGTGGTCGTTGGACAAGTCAATTCCAATGTCGCGTGTGTTGCCCGACTGCTCATCTGGCCCAGTCGGTATGGCTCCCAGATTCGTACCACTCATGCTGATTGAAACTGGTCCTATTCCATTCAGCACGCCGACTGTTCCGATCGCAAGCGTGCCGTCATGGCAGGACAAACACAGTTTAGAACTGCCGCCAGGTTGATCCGTCACGGCTTCCATGGATGCAGAAGTGTAGGTGGTGTAAGTCAGACTCGAAAGTTCGCGGTTCCACAGGGGGGCAGTGACTTTGATATTGGCGTTATGCGGCGTATGACAGAACACACAGATTTGGCTTTCGCTGCTTGCTTTGACGGTGCCGGGGCCAGTTGCCGAAAGATTGTGGTTGGTTTTTGCCACGTTTTTTACTATCGCGGCCAGCGAATAGCCGCCGGTCCCCAGCAACAAGGTGATGCTGAGTAGTATTGGCCATCCCAAGTGGGATAATCGATGATACATATTCATGGTGTTTCTCCCAATAACTGCAAAACAGTAACTCTGCCGTTAAACATATCTGAGATGTAAATTTGGTTATTACTGTCCGTCCAGACACCTGAAGGAAGATAAAATTCCCCAGCTTTATTGCCGGTTCCTCCTAATGCGAGCAAAGTGCGGCCTTGGCTATCGAAAACCAGCAAGTTGTCGTACAAGGATTCTATTACGTAGATATTTTCTTTAGTATCCACCGCTACACCCTTGGGACGTACCAAATTTCCCACATAGAGGCCACGTTGGCCGAATTTTCTGACCATGTTACCGTGCGCGTCCAAAATCTGGATGCGAGAGTTAAGCGTATCGGTTACATAGAGCTTGTCAAAGGCAAAGGCCAGATGGGTTGGAGCGTTGAATTCGGTGTCGCTTTCGCCACGGCGTCCAATCACCTTCAGAAGCTTGCCATCATCGGAAAATACCTTGATGTCATGGGCATGCGTGTCGGCTACGTAGACCTGCCCGCGCTGTGCATCTCGCGCCAGTCCGGTTGGGCGCTTCAGCACGTCACGACCAAACTCGCCTATCGGTTTGCCTTTGCGGTCGAGCCGGAACACACTGTGCAACTCGGCATCCGCCACCAGAATTTCACCTTGAGCGCCGAGTGCAATGCCGATCGGAGCCAAGAAACGGCTGCCTGAACGTGCCATGTCCCAGATTTCCAGTTTTCCAGCGGGCTTGTCGAAGACATACACGGCCGCACGACTGATGTCCGTGACAAATACGCTGCCTTCTGCGTTCACCGCTCCGCACTGCGGACGCTGCAACACGACAGGGTCGGGGTTGCTGCCAGTGAGGCCGACCAGCCATTCGAACATCTTCACTGCGGTGTTGCGGGCTTCCAGGTTTTCGTGCAGGAAGTTATTCTCTCCAGTAAGTTCACCGACGTATCCATAACGCGGCTTTTCCGGTGAAGCTGGCCATACCTTAGGCTTCTCTTGGCTGGAGTTGACGAGGCGGAATACCTTTGGTGTCTCCGCGCAGCCAGTGACGAACAGGATGAGACTAAACACTGCGATTGAAAATGGGCGTATCGGACTCATTTTATTTTCTCCTTAACACTCAGTCACAGGCTGGAGTGAACCTGTTATCCCTGGACGGCAATTAACTTGATTACCAAACGAGTTGGGATGAGCGGGTTATCAGAGGTAATGAATGCATGGTTTACCACTTTCCCGGCCCCCCTGTGGAGGGTCCGCCACGCACCCCGGATTCCAGTCCGGGGAGACCGGAATGGCATATAGCGCAATTTTGCGGGCCCCAAGCAATTTTGTTGTTATGGCACATGCCGCAAAATTTACCCTCGATAATGTCGGCCATAAGTATATCGTTGGAGCCAGCGCGCATCTCGAAACCGACCTCGGTATGGCATACCCTGCAGCGGAACCGGATGCGATGAAACCAGTGCGGGAAGATCACCGGGCGCATGCCGGCTTTTTCCGCGCGTTTGTTAAGCACCACATCTCCGTATTCGGCCGAGGCAGGGAGAGGGGAAATCAGAAAGAGCAGTGCTAGGGCGAGCATGCTTCCCGGCAAATAGTGGCGAGCCTGGAGTCGTTTGTCTATGCGTGATCGGATTTCCATCATTTGTGAAGCTCAAGCTCTTTGACCGGTTTTTTCAGGGATGAGCGTTTTACGCTGTGGCAGGTGTAACAGTCGGTCAGCGGGAATGCCACTGCGCCGTGGCATCGGCCGCAGTATTCTCCGGTCAGCACGTCGAACATTCCGAACCGTGTGGCTCCTGTCTTAGATTTGAATAGCCATTCATGGCAGTTGCTGCAGTCCAGCCATTCGGTGTGCCTTTTGTGGGGGAACAGTACCATCGGCAACTCCGCAGTTCTGGTGCGCATAATATCCAAGTCTAGCACCTGCATTTGAAAATTCTTGTCCAGAATACTGGCGACTGGCTCTATATCTCCTTCCTGTATCGCTTCTACCCAGCGTACTTTATTGCCGGTAGGAGTGCTGGGGAGATAAAATAGTGCGTCGGCGGGATTCTGCAGCAAATGCACTCCTGGGCCTGAGGGATCATGCAAGCCATCTGCGAGTATCGGCAGCCACCGCCCAGGACCATCGGGAGCGTAAACTTCCGGAGGTGCCGCCTGTACGGCATTGAAGCACCACAAACCGATACAGGCTGCGACTAGCCGTCCGACAATGAAGCTTCTCATGGCCCTTTCTGTCACAGACATAATTTGCTTCATTCCGGAACCTCCAGGCCGATCGTGCGCAGAGCGGTCTGTAAACGCTGAGTCGCTTCCTGTAGCGTTTTAATGGCAGTTGTATAGTCGCCGCCCGCCGCTTGTTTCTCGGCAACGCTTTGGCCAGTGCGCCCTTCCTGCACGTAACGCTCGCTTAATTTGTGCGTGCCTTCGTCAGGTTTGAACTGGGAGTGGGCAATCGGTATCAAATCTTGATAGCTGCGGTAGCGCGCGAACTCGTATTCATATTCCTCGGCAGGTGATTTGAACTTGGCCTCATAGACAAAAGCCGTCGATGCCAGTAATTTATTGAGAACAGAAATATAGATGGCATGCACTTTTTCCAATAATTCTGCGGCTTCAGGATATTGCCGGTCGCGCACCAAAGCCTGGGCGTGGTTGATCAGTTCGCGGGTGCGTTCAATCTGCGCATCATATTGCTTCACCTCTTTTGCCGACAGCCCCATGCGAACTTCATGATAAGTGGCCTGGAAGGCACGTACGTCGTCCAGCAGTTCGGCGTAGCGCGTTCGCTGCTTCGTTTCCACCTGTTGTGGGTCTGAAGCCAGCCGGGCTGCATCTTCAAGCAAGCTCAGTGCCTCATCCAGGAAAGCATCCGCCCACACCAAGTTGCCCGCTATGAAGGCATCGTTTCCTCTGGTATAAAGGGCGCGAACTAAATCCATCAGTTGATTGACTTGGTTATCTTTGCTGTTCTTGGCGAGGGGTGAATTGTCCAGCATCATTTTGACGAGTTGCAACTCCTGCTGAACTTCTTCCCGTGTATACACCACAGCGATTTCTTCTTCCGCCAATGCAGTCTGCGCGGAAAACAGAACCAAGAGCGACAGCCACAGCGTGATTTTTCTAAGTTTCACTGTATGTTCTCGTTTATGGAGATGAAGCTTGAATTCCACACCAAGTTTGCCGTATAGCGGCCTGCCTGCTTTTTGCGCAGCGTCTTGTCATGGTTTTACCGGCCCACCGCCGTTGACAGCCACCTTTTTCGGCTGGGAATGGCAACGCTTACATTCGGAGATAGGGAAAGAGACCTTGCCGTGGCACACGCCGCACTTCTGACCAAGTAATATAGCTGCCATGTTGATTTGGTTGGCACCTTTGCGTGGAATGAAAATGTCGGGGTGACAGTTCGAGCAGGCCAGCCACAAGGTGTGCTGACGGTGTGGGAAGACTACGTCCGGCATTGAGCTTTTCGGTACGCGCACAATGTTCATGTCCATGACCATCGGTTCTGCGCTCGGGTCGGTGCGTTCCCAACGCGGCTTGAGGCTGCCATCGTCCAATGCCTTCACCCAATGCACCCCATTTCCAAGGCCAGTTTCGGTCATAGGCAAGCCTTCATAAGCATCCAGCGGGTGCTGCAAAATCATGGTGCCCTCATTGGTAGAATCATGAATTTCATCCTCGCTCGGGGGCATATGCGGACGGCGTGCGACCTTGAGCAGCCGGTTAAAGGGGTTTGCGCCACCAGCGATGGCGGGCTGGGTGGGGTATTGGTATTGCTGCACAGCCGGTTTTTCCGTTGTAGCATCCGGAGATCCGGAGGAGGGTTTGGTTTTGCTGGACGCAGCTTTACTCTTGGTCGGCTGAGTGGCGCCAGTTGCGGAAACTAGCGGTGCACTAAGCAAGGCGGCCAGTAACGAGCAGAACATCAAACGGGTGGGACAAAAGTTTTTCTTAATGGATAAACGGTTCATGATAGCCCCTATTTCTTGGTAGTCGTGGAGACGGCTGGGACGGCCAGTTCCTGCATCGTGCTTTCGTGTATCTGGATCGGAGTGCCGGGTTTGCCCGAATGGCACAGAATGCAGTTTTTTACCGACCAAGCAACGTTGCCGTTGTGGCATGCTCCGCAGAATTTACCCTCAATGATCTTGTACATGTTAATGTCGTTGCCGCCAGCCTTGAATTTGAAACCGAGATCTGCATGACAGACTTTGCAGCGGAAGCGGATGCGATGAAACCAGTGCGGGAATACCACTGGACGCATTCCTGCAGCATCAGAGTAATTGTTGATGACCACGTCGCCGTATTCGGCTATCGCCGGACTCGGGTTGATGAATAAAGCAGCCAAGATCAGTGGCCAGACAAACACCATCCTGGGCAAGCAGGCGGGTTTCTCAGATGCCCAGACATTGGTTTTTCGTATCAAGGATGGCATTTGCTTCCCTTTCTGTAGCTGTTAACAAATTTTTCTTTAGCGTAAATCTTCGGCATTGCATAAATTGTAAAAGGCGGTTTCTTATGTGCACTCAGGTACCGAAGAATACCTCAAGAAGTGCCTCAAATCCAAGCATTTTTTGTGCCATGATGCTGTTTCATCCTCACGGAATCTTAAATAATGCAGGGGTAATAACTTGTTCAAAAATCCTCATTGAAGGCACCTCAATACCTGATTTAAAAAGTAAAGTAAGTGTTGCCGGAGATTTTCTGAATCCGTTAACTTTATATACCCTTGTGCAGGTCGAAGATATGTCCTGCAAGTCAAATGGGCGGGTTAGGCCATATCGTCGCCGCAAGTGTTAGAAGAACCTTTTCAGTGAAAGCGCAATCAGGGATTGTGTAGTGCCATCACTGGTTTTCGACAAATTAACCTTGAAACTTGTAACGAGACGGCCGACAGTATAAGAAAGCCTATTTTCCCAAGTAATAGGTCCCTGTTCTTCAGGGGTCGCCGCCAGCACCGGTAAGAATGCTTTGCTGAAAACCCGCACTTCGGAATCAAAGATCAGATGGGGTGTATTGAAAGCTCGCTGATGGCTGTAACGCAGAATGGCAGTAGAGATGTTGGAAATGCTGGAGTCCGGATTGCGTGGTGTTATCTGACGCGTCGCCTGCACCGACATATCGCCAATCAGCTTGGAGTCGCGGCTAAATTCCTCGCTGATGCTCGCATTAAGGTATAAGCTTTGGAAAATATCTTGCGATATGCTTATTGAACGGGTGTCTCGGCCGAGTAGTCTTAGTGAAGTATCGCTGCTACCTTTCTGCCGCCGCCAAGTCGAAGAGACAGAATGGGAAAGTTTCGAGTTGGCCTGGCTGCGTGTAGATTCACTCAGTGCTAGTGACTGATCCAATCCCAAAGCCAAGTTTCCTCCACCAAACTCCCTGTTACTGCTAAGGCCGTGGCCCGGTGTTATTGTGGCAGTTTGTACACTGCCGCTCTGACTGGAACTGTTGCTGGAGCTGTTGCTGATCGAGCCGGTGATCCGGGGGCTATAACGCCAGCGGTCCAAGCGGATCGTATCCAGCGGATAATTCAATGTGGCGGACTGGGTAGCGGTCAAGGAATAAGTGCGCTCCGAATTGGTCACATTGACGTTGCCGCTGGCTGACAGATGAATATATTGATTCGGCCGGTAATTCGCGCCCAGATTTGCGTTCGCGATGCGCATCTGAGATGAACTGTTATTGGCCTCGAGGTCAGAAACATGCACCCGGGCGCTGCCAATTACTGTGTAGGGTTCCAAAGGGGGCTGCAAGGACAGGGTGCTGTTCAACTCCCGGGTTCTGGAGACGTTTGATATCAATGACTCGCGGTCAGTTGAGCTTATCAGGTTTGCAATGTTTTCGATTGATAACCCACCACCAGGCCGGTATGTGTGACTAATCTTCGCTTGGTTTGATTGCGCAATTTTATTGTTGTCAAGGCGAGTTTCGCGTTCGCGGCTTCCAGCTACTTCGAACGACTGATGTATAAATCGGGCTGATGACATGTTGAAGTTCAAGCCGGTGCTTATAGAAGTATCTGCCCCTCCATCCGACCGGCTGCGTACGTAGCCAGCTTGGTATAATTCCTTGCGGTGCCGGGGAGCATAACGCTGGCTCAAATTGAGCCTAGTGGTTTGCGAAATCGGGGAGCCTATGCCGGTGCCCTCATTTTGTTGATGTCGTATTATTTCTGCACTAAACGGATAACGGCTGTAAGGCACTAGACCCAATTTTGCGCCGCTTGAGAATGTATTTCTCGATGAGCCTATGTCATTTACTTGGCTCTTGGTGGCGGTGAGGCCCAGGTTGCCGCTTACTTGCGCAATCCAAGGTTGCCAGATGTAGCTGCTGGCTAGACCCTTTAGATTAAGAACCATACTTTGCCGCTGTTGGGGATCGCTGTTTCCTTTGGTTCGCTGCTCAATGTCATAACCGAGGCTTCCCCCAAAGCCGTACGCGATAGGGGCGAGCCGGAGCGATGGAGCGGTTTGGTCGTCGGCCACGCTAGGTGCGGCTGCTCCTAAAAATGCCGCCGCCTCATCCGGCTGACTGTTAGCGCTTGGGTCGGAAAGCGGAGAGGTGGAGAGTGCGGGGGTAGCAGTATCTCCAGCGGGGGGAGGGGCGGCAGAAAAGGCTGGGCGTGAGCAGGCAAAAGACAGCCATGCCAGTATTAAGGCACAACACCTCCGGCCCGTACCTGCCGTTCGAATAGCTCCCCGTTTTGTTGTAGGCATTTTGTTAAGGCATCGTGATTCTTGCTTATTTTAAAGATGATTGATCCTGGCGGGCGTGTGTACTGGTTTACCATGGCCCTTAACCTGTGCGGTGTAGTTGGCAATGGCAAAGTGATTTTGTTCCGTAAAAAAGCTAAATAACGCTTGATTCGGCACGCGCCATGTATTTGCATCCAAGCCGTCGTGGATACCTCTTGCGAAGTCGTCGTCAATAAATATTACCCAGTCAGCTCGTTTGCCCAAAACCGTTCATCTTGGGGTATCGAAGGCTTGCTCAAGTGTTAGATACGCTTTGCATATCCTGTGCTTATTAGCCAAATAGATTATCTGGGAAAAAATGCCTGCAGGTGCGGTGCAATAGCAGGTCATCCTGCATCGTGATTACCCGTCGGTGCAGGGGTTGGCCTACCAGTCGCTTTACGCAGTAGCACAGTAGCAGGCTGTGCTATCACTTTGTTTTTTGCCCCTCCGTTGATTTGCTTACGGTATTTGGAAGAGGCAAGAATCGCGACTCGTCTACCTTAATAGCGGTATTTTTCCTAAGTTTTGCAATCAGCGACTTCCACGCGCGCTCGCCTTCGTCGGCTCGGTACAATTCACCAGCGCGTTGCTTGACTGTTTCAAAGCTGCTTAATTTGGACTCGTTACGGGCGGTCAGTTTGAATATGGCCATGCCTTCCATAAGCCCAGTAACTTCGGAGATTTCGCCCGGCTTAAGTTTGTTCACGACTTCCTGAGCTAATTCAGGCAACATGCCAGCATGCAAATAGCCCATGTCGCCACCTTGCTCCACTGTATCGGCATCACCGGAATACAATGTTGCTAATTCGGCGAAATCAGCTCCGGCGCGCAATTGTTTGAGCAGATCTTCTCCCTTCTTGCGCGCAGTATCATAGTCGGGGGCTGAAGGATCAATCTTGAGCAGGATTACCGAGACCCTCAGTTGTTCAGGTTCGGTGAATTTGTCCAAGTGGGCGGTGTAATACGCGCGCAGTTTTTTCTCATTCGGAGCAGGTACGTTGCGAACACGTTGCTCCAGCTTGTTGCGCAAACTCTCTTCCTGGAAACGTTTGGTCAGTACGGGGAGCGCTCGATCCCGGATATTCTGCCATTGCGGGTTGTTGGCATTCTTTTGTTCATACATTTCTAGTTTCTGATTGACGAAATCAGAATCCGGTTTGAGCTTGAGACGCCTAGCCTCATTTAACAACAGGACGCGGTTAATCAATTTATCCCCGATTTCCCGTTGCAGTGCTGCGACCTCAGCTTCGGGCGGTTTGCCGTGGTAAAAACGGTTGCGGCTCGCCTCAGCGAACTCGCCATCAAACTCGCGCTGGGTAATGATGGTTTTCCCTACTTTGGCGAAGACTGGCGGCATGCTTCCATCGGTACCGTTGCCCGTTGGCTTTGCATCGGCGGCGAATGCATCGGAGCCAAGCAATGCTCCAATCGATAAGGCGGTCAATGCCAGCCTGGTTATATTGCGATTTGATTTCAGCTTCACTGTTGGATACCTTTCATAATTTAACTGTAGAGGCAGGTTACAAGCCTGTCATGGTTTTCATGCAGTGTAAACCTACGCTTGCATTATCCCGTGCCCACGGCAGAAAATCCAGACAAAATATGCCAGAAATAAAGCCAGACAAAAAAAAGCCAGACGTTTCCGTCTGGCCCGCCTTGCGGCGCTATACTTCCTGTTGCTTACTTATCGTGGCAGGTCAAGCAGGTTGCGCTGCCATTGTTGCCGCTTGGATGACGCAGGAACGTGGTG
>Ga0224495_10000340_pt1 | contig 37778 bp, 34 predicted proteins | sample SF_Jul11_sed_USG_FD_168128 | JGI IMG/M metagenome (GOLD analysis project Ga0224495, IMG submission 168128) | Sediment microbial communities from San Francisco Bay, California, United States - SF_Jul11_sed_USGS_4_1 | ecosystem: Environmental > Aquatic > Marine > Sediment | place: USA: California... | reverse complement strand
GGTGATCCGCTACCGATGATCGTCGAGAAGCTTAGTTCAAGACCGCAGTCAATTGCGACCGTGACTCTTCAGCACTCTTCGCTTTTGCCGATTTTCGCTCCAGCACTTCTTCCACCCCAGACTTGACGGCCCGGCCCCATCGGCTGGTCTGCACCTGCGCCTTGCGGGCATACCGGCCGATGCTTCGACGAGTTTCCACACCGGTCTGTGGAGCGAAGAGGAGCCCGAGTCCTGCTCCAATGACCGCCCCACCGGCGATGAATGCTGCTGCCTTGGCGACCTGATTCCCCTGCTCCGACATGGTGAACCTCCTCATGATGGTAAATGAGCCGGAAGATCGTTTCTGAACGCTTCCTATGCCATGATCATTCAGCATGCTCTGTGCCAGAATCTGAGTCTGTGCAAAAGAGGCGATTCTCGTGAAAAATCACAAGGGGCGTTTTTTGGCAATGAGAAGTGACTAATTTTTGGTCTCTTTTTCTCGACAGGTCGAGACACAGTCGTTTCAGAAAACCAACACTTGATCTTCCTGCGTGCTTGCAAATCAGCCATGGAAGCCGATTTTCCACTGACAAACCTTAGCCCTTTCTAATTTTTGTCTCGCTTGCCTTGCATTGACACGTGAGCCCCCGTATGATCCATCGGCAAGTTTTACCGTACGGCGCAATGGGTACCGCAGATCATCCAAGATTCGTGTTCCTCTCGTGATATAAGTACCCTCTTACAAAGGACTATTCTGGAAGCACCGTAATGGCCCCCCTAGCTGCCATCCCCTACCCAAATATCGACCCAGTTTTTGTGGCACTCGGCCCCATCCAGCTCCGCTGGTACGGGCTGATGTATCTGATCGGCCTGACTGCGGCGTACTTCCTTATTCAACGCAAAGTAACCCACAAAGGGTTAGCGATCAGGAAAGACCAGGTCTATGACATGGTCGTCTATGCGGCCTTCGGCGTGTTTCTAGGTGGAAGGATCGGCTATACGCTGTTCTACAACTTTTCATACTACAGCCAGAACCCGCTGAAGCTTCTGGCGGTCTGGGAAGGGGGCATGTCCTTCCACGGCGGCCTCATCGGGACCGCTATCGCACTAATCTGGTTCAGTAAGCGGCAAGGCATTCCGACCTATGCCGTTGCGGACTTAGCGACAGCCGTCACGCCGATTGGATTGGGGTTTGGCCGGATAGGCAACTTTATCAACGGTGAACTGTATGGTCGGTCGACAGACGTAAACTGGTGCATGGTTTTCCCGGCAGGGGGTCCGGTCTGCCGCCATCCCTCGCAATTGTACGAGGCAACCCTGGAAGGGCTGACGCTGTTCACGGTGTTGTGGTTGATTGATCGGCGACCGACCCCGCCTGGGACGATCTTCTGGACCTTCATCACCGGATACGGCATTAGCCGACTCATCGTTGAACTCTTCCGTGAACCGGATCAGCACTTGGGCTTTATCTTCGGACCGATTACCATGGGCCAGATTCTTTCCATTCCGATGGTGGCGATCGGACTCATTATGCTCGTCCTAGGCTACCAGCGTGCGAGGCAGAAAGCTGCGCACGCTTGAAAGTCCTGAGCAATGAGTCCTGACTGCTGAGCGAAGGGATTCCGGCCTTTTCAACTCAGCACTGAACTCAGTACGGCATGTCGTCATCGTCGAGGCCGACATGGTGGCCCAATTCATGGACAACGGTATCACGCACTTCCTGCACCACTTCTTCAGGGCTCTCACACATGCGGAGGATCGGACCCCTGTAAATGGAAATTCGTGGCGGCTGCTCCCCTCCGGGCCCAAAGAACGAATCAGCCGCGAGTGACTGACCTTGGTACAGCCCAAGCAAATCGTCTTCACTGTCCAGCTCAAGGTCTTCAAGGACGTCTTGCGGCGGCTCTTCTTCCACAACCACGGCAATAGACTCCATGAGCTTAGCGTAGGGAAGAGGTAGGTCCGCAATCGCCTGCTGAACCAGCTTTTCAAAATCCTCAAATGAGACATGGTCACACCTGGCCATTTCCATTGTCCCTACCCTTACAATTCTACTGCCGTTGCACATCGCAGAAACAGACAGTGAAACCGAACCGAGTCGCACCCGAGACTCTGCCTGATCGCAGACTTATAAACTTCACTCTGTGTTCTGTACTGCTCAGCCCGCGCGGCTGCCTGATCGGCCGATATCGCATCCGTCTTATAGTCGGCGACCCACAGCTCTCCATCAAGCCGGTAGAGGAGGTCGATCACCCCTTCCATGACCTGCCTGTTACCCCAAGGTATGACGAAAGGGACTTCTCGGCCAAGGATTTGGGACGACCGGAGACGTTCATAGGCTTCCGATCGACCGAACGTCGCAAGAAGATCGTTCACGGATTCAGTGATCGCTTCAGCATGGGACTGGCCATCCGGCCCAAGGGTTGCCTGTACGGCTAATCCTACCTGAGCGCATAACCCAGAAGGGTGCTGTGAAAAGTCCCAACCCTCGAGCAAGCGATGCGCCACCACACCAGCTAACCGTCCAACCGCGGCATCCTGTCGAGCAGGAGTCGCCTCACGCACAGTCCGCGCCAATCGTTTACCTAGCATCGTCGGTGTCAGATGATGGGAGGTCTCACGAACTTCGGTCCATCGAGCCGTCCTGATCTTCCACCGTTCAGCAACCTCATATGGATCAATCACTACTGCACTAGCTGCTCTATCCGACCGTCGGCGTGGCCGCTTTCGTTCCGGTGCCTTGATCACTCGATGGGGAATCGCGCTGGCGCCGATCTTCAGAGCCTCCGTCGAAGCTGTTCCGATCTCCCCCGTCCCGATATTCTGCAGCAGGTCAAAGACCGTTTCGCCGATTGAGCGGCCGGTTATCCCTCCTGACAACAGCAACAACTCTTTGGCCCTAGTCATCCCCACATAGAGCACGCGTCGCCGTTCTGCTTCTTCTCGCAGCCGCAGTTTGTGCTGGACCAGCAACGAACCGAGAGACCGATGACGGTCGAGGGAGAGACCATAGATGCCACTCGACCAATCATAGGAAATCTGTGGTGCACTTCGCTCCCGCCCGCTCCCTTGGTGAAGGCCTGGCAGCACAACAATGGGGAATTCCAACCCCTTGGCCTTATGAATCGTTAACACGTGCACGGCTTCGAGCGACTCCTCGGCGAGAGGACTCTCCGATTCGTCCGGTTGTTCGTCAAGGCGGGCAATCATGAGCTCCACAAATCCGCTCAAGGTCATGTGAGGTCGGTCGGCCAATGACGCAGCCGTCTGTTTGACTTTCAGGAGGTTGGCCACGGCCTGTTCGCCATGGAGTGATGCAGCCGCCAGATCCAGGATCGGCAATCGGTCAAACATCAGCGCGATGGCCTCAGCCAATGGCAGTATGGCAATAGCCCGGTGGAGCCATGCCAGATGTTCGTACAGCCGCTGAACAGCAGCCGCGCTGGCATGGGGCCACGACCCGAGACTCACGGCCTGGAGATAATTGAAATGCCCTGCCTGCTTGAGCTCATAGAGCTCCCGATCCGTCAGCCCCCCAAGTGGTGAGCGCAGGAGACCGGCTAACGCGATTTCGTCATGAGGATGATCCAAAACCCGCAGCAGATTCACGAGGTCAATCACCTCCTGACGACGATAGAAATGCTTTTCCCCCTCGATAACGTAGGGAATATCGTGCCGGCGCAAGGCATCGAGGTAGGCATCAGCCTGCGTAAGCTTCCTGAAGAGCAACGCGATGTGTCCCGGCTTCACGGAAGGGCGACTCAGAACCTCGTCGTTCAGCCAGCGAGCCAGCACTTCACTCTCGGCTCTCGTCGCCCCCGCAGCATCGAATGTCTCTGCTTCACCATCCGGCGTGGTCACGCTGAGACGAACGCCCGGTTCGATTGACGCCTGACACCGTTGGGGTCGCACCTCCAATCGAACATTCGCTGGCTGAACCAGCGGCTGTCGTTCGAACAACCGATCGAAGACCTCATTCACCGGCTCTAACACGGCCACATCGCTCCGGAAGTTCGTAGTCAACGTCTGGGCCACTCCACCGTCCACCGTGACCTTTTCTACGACGCGGTCGAAGGCTTCGATATCAGCTCGCCGAAAGGCATAGATCGACTGTTTGGGATCTCCCACAATAAAGAGTTTCCCCGGTTCGAGCGTCATCTCGTGCCAGTGAGCCGCCTGGCTCCCCTGCCGCTCTGAGACCGCAAGGATGATCTCGTACTGCACCGGGTCTGTGTCCTGAAACTCATCGACTAACACGGCTCGATAGTCCCGCTTAATCCGTTCACGGACCGACGGATGTTCGAGGAGCAGTGTCCGTGCCCGTGCCAGCAACCCATCAAACGAAATCCAGCCCTGCCGAGCAAAGGTTTCACGAATGTTCCGCGCTAGCGGTATGAGTAGCGTCACGAGATCGTTCAAGAATGCATGGTCGACCGTCAGGAGCTGTTGCGCCGCCTGGATGATCGCGGCCGCCTCTTTGAAATCACCTTTCTCCCACCCACCCACGGCGCTTCCAAGGTCCTTGCCGAACCACTCTCGTTCTTCCATCGCCAGGCCTTTCCGGCCTGGTAACCCATTGTCTACTATGAGATGTAGCAAAGACGCCGCGGCGGCGAGCATGTGCTCGACCTTCCGGCGCTTTGGTCGATCGTATGCCTTCAAAAGTTGCTCCGCCCGGTCTCCCATATGTTGTATCCAACTCAAGACAACCGGTGGCACTGCTGTGGATGCAAGTTGTTGTTGCAGAGTGCCGAGGTCGATCAATTCGCTGCACAAGGACCGGGCCAACGTTCTGACCGTTTCAAGAGTGGTCGATGACAAGACCGATCGCCAGAGGCGATGTTGTTGTCCGGATCGGCTCAATTCCTGGTCGAGCCAGCAATCCCACGCTGCAGTGAATTGCTCTTCAAACCGTAAGCCGTCGTCTTCCCTGAAATCAGGATCAACTCCGCTCTCTAGCGGGTGGAGTCGCAACAGGTGTCCGGCGAAACTATGAAGGGTGCCGATCTGGGCCTTTTCGAGATCGTTGAGTGCGGCCTGAGCACGCGCGGCAATTGCATCAGCGCTGAGTCCATAGCGATCTCGCAGATCTTCCCTCGAGACAGCCCCTCCGTCGCCTGATCGCACCGGGTCGGCCTCTGGGCGAGCCAACACAACGAGTCGCTCGCGCAGTCGGACTTTCATTTCCGTCGCCGCCTTGTTGGTGAAGGTTAAGGCGATGACCTGCGTGATCAAGACCGGAGCGGGTTCCTTCATCAGCAGATACACGAGGCGATTCACGAGCAACGTCGTCTTGCCTGTCCCTGCCCCGGCCACAACAACGACATTGCGATCGAATGTCGTCTCGGCCAACTCGCGCGCCATACGATCCGGTATCAGGAGATCGTTACTCATCGGAAATTTTCTGTGCACGAAGCATCTTCAACGTTTTCGGCTCGGCCGCACGATGAGCCCTCCACCACGTCGGCGCATGCTCTCGCCGACAAGCCACACGAAAGTCACAACTATCGCAATAGCCGTCTGGAAGAATGAAAAAGCGTCCGGTACGGATGCCGTCCACCAGCGTTCTCAGTGTGTTCTGGATCAGTACTCCGGTATCGGAGGACCACGACATCGTCTCAAAACTTGAACGGCTGATCGTCGGTGACCACTGAGGAGCGAGAAACAGGAACTGCACCTGACTCGGAGTAGGCTGGCCAGGAACCGTGAGACAGCTATAGAGCGGTGGCTGCAGCCGATATCCACGGACCGCCGACTGCGTCAAGTTCCGGTCTTCCGGTTTCATCGCTGAGCCGACTTTGAACTTGTAATCGACTACGCGCACCGTGCCGGAGGACCGGTTCCGATCGAGACGATCAATGCGACCACGGATCTTCAACAATCCCTCGTCGAGGACATCGGGAATCGTCCCTTCACCGTCCACTTCAAATGCAATAGGCTGGTACGGATGCTCGGCCTGTTCCTCCTCGTCCGCCTTCACCGCCGCGATCACCAGTGCCACAATCTGTTCTTTCGCCAACTCCCACAGCAGATAGTGGCCTGTTCGATGTTGTGACTCCAGGTCTGCCGCCGCCTGTTCTGTCGACTGACGGATCTTCTGATCCATCATGTCGTCCGCTACTTGTCGAGTTGGCCACCCGACCTGCACGAGCTCTTCATAGCAACAACGCAATGCGGCGTGGCAGAGCGTCCCAACCAGCGCCGCATCTGGCTCCTGCGACATCGCAACCCGGCTCGGCTCGAGTCGCAGCACATCTGCGGAAAAATATTGGAACGGACAGCGTGCATACCGTTCGAGCGGCGTCGGAGCGAGACCCCGTTCGATGAGCCGCACCCAATGAGATTCGACCGCCCCCGTCATCCCATCAAAGAGATTGAGCGTCGCGCCGTCTTCTTCGATTCGATCGAGCGCCATCGCTGCATGGTGGAACGTGTCCGCATCACGCCCGAGCGCCCGTACCAGATCGGTCGGGTCTTGCCCGTTCATGGCCAACCACTGAGTCAGTTCAGCCGGCGGCAAGAATCGTGTAATCATTGGCTGTTGTGAGACTCGATCCGTCAGACGACGAGGCACCACATCGACCGGCTGCTCATCCTGGCCGAACCGACGGCGCGCGTCGCCGAGAGACGGAGAGGCGGCCAGCATGCGGCCAGATTCATCGGCCCGTTGATAAGATAAGTAGAGTCGCTGAGTGGCAGTCTGACAACAGAGGCGGAAGAGCAACGTCTCTTCTCCATAGGCCGTCAGTTTCTCATCGATCTTAAATCCAAGCGTGGCGTCGAGCACGCGCCGATGACGATCACGCAGAAATGCATCTTCGCGAATATAGCGCGGAAACACTTTTTCGTTCAGCCCGAGGACAAACAGGACTTTGAACGACACTCCGCGGGCAGCCATCACGTCGTATACCATCACGCCCTGAGATGAACCATTGTGGAGAGGGATCGTCGTGCGCTCGAAGGTATGGGTCAACAGTTCAACAAATTCGGCCCAGGTCATCTCCTCGTTGAGCGGCTCCAATTCCATGAGCGTGGTCCAGATACGGTCGATGGCGTCCCATGTCATTGTGTGGCGAGCAAGCGGGCCATCGTCGGTGTCGGTAGTTGATACGGCTGCATCTGGCCGACGCAGGTGCCGCTCAATGAGTGCTCGACACGCTGTGACCATCTGACCGATCGTGCCTCGCGATGGCAGGGCCGAACAGGCTTGTACGAGCTGTGAGACCACCTGCCAAAACAGGCCGATCACCTCCGGCGCAATGGCCAGCGAATCAACAAGGCTCTCCTCACCATCAATCACCAATGCAGCTTGGCTCACCTGTTCCAACCGTGTCCACGCCTCAACCCCGTGCGTAATGTGCAGCGCTTGGACGAGCATCTTCCACTGTTCTGGCCGATACGACGCCGACAGCTCATCATATAAATCGGTGACGTAGAGCGGAGACGTCACGACATCGAGAACTGACGTGCGATAGAAATCGTTCAACGGCAGGGAGGCTACCTGCAACACGAGCTTGCAGATCGGTTCCTGAATCAACGGCCTTGATGCCGTCGTACGAAAGGGAATCCGATAGCGATCGAAACTCGACTGAAGATACAGGCTATAGGGATCAAGGGTCCGGGCGGTGACGCCGATTTCATCGAATCGATACCCGTTGGTTTCGATCAGATCGAGAATGGTTCGGCAGGTTGCTGCCAATTCTTCTTCCGCGCCAATTACGCTCCGAATGGTGAGTTGGGCATGATCGTGCGCCACCGTTGACGATTCCTGTTCCAGCCGGATCGGGGCATCATCCGACATCACCAGCGACTGGATATGCCGATCGAAAAAGCGCCGAGCAAACCCAAACGCCGGGTCATCCTCCAGCGGAAAAAACAAGGTCGTGTCCTTCGCACGGCTGATAGCTTCAAAGAGGGACAGCTGCACCTGCGTCAGGTCATAGAACCCATAGTAGAACACGGCCTTCAACGGCTGGAGAAACGTAGCGGTCGGAATGAACGGGATGAGGGCCTCGGCCAGATCGTCTTGCGTCCCAACCCCGAGGGTCTTGCCAGCTTCCTTCACGGCCGCATAGAGCGACAGGAGCGCGCCGAGCCACTCCCGATCGTCATCCTCGAAATAACCTTCACGGAGACCTTGCAGCGCTTGCGCAGCGTCGACCGCGGCATCCTTCAAGTCGCGAATGGTCGCCCAGAGCGCGCCCCACGTCCCAGAGGATTGTCCGATTCGTTGCAACGGAACCTGGCTGGTGAGCTTACTGTGAACAATGTGACGAACGAGTTGTTCAAAGAACAGCTCATCAACGACCCGCGGCAGTAGGTGGTCGACCTGTACGTCCCCAGCCAGCCGTAGGGCCAATTGGTGGAAGGTCAAGATATGTAAGTTGAAGAACGACAGCCGGTGTTCGACGGCGAAAATGGTGCGAAGGCGATCGGCGAGTGGCTTGGACGGAACGAAGATCGCGATCGGCGCAAGCGGATCAGTCGCCTTGACACGTGTGAGTCGATGGACGAGAGCAGATTCAAGAGTAGGATGAAAGCGACCCGTGACGACCTGCAACATGGCGAGTCATTGTACGCTACCCAGTCTCCGGCCCCAAGAGCTCGCCGTTGCAGTCAACGCAGGCCCAGTCGCCGTCGATAAACGACATGGGATCGGCGCAGATCGGGCAATCCGGCGGAGGCCCCTTGGCAATGAGTGGAAGATCCGGGAGCTCGTTGTCGTATTCGTCCATGGCTCTCCTACCCTTCTCGCTGTTTGATCTTCAATTGAATGGCCTTCTCCGCGCTTTCTCGACTTGGGACACCGACGAACGTCAGGCGCCCATCGATGATCGTCGCCGGCACGGCACGGACAGAATGACGGTCGGCCAGCTCCTGGCCGTCTTTCGTGGTGATATCCACTTCACGATAGGAGAAGCTGTACTTCACGCGCAACTGCTTCCACAGACTTTTGGCCGATGGACAGGCTCCACAACTGGGCGACACGAGTAATGTAATGTTTGGCATGATATTTCCGAAAGCCAACCTAAATTATACTGATGTTTGGATCTTAGCATCCGCTGAAAAGACGGCGCAAGGACGGGACCAGGATCAGCTTCAATCGCCGAGTCACATCATGGTATTCACTGCGCACTGTGGAAAGATTTAGGAGACAGGCGTATGATATATATATAATCCATGGTCAACCGCTTCTCGTATACGCTCCCGTGGCTGGCCGCCATCCTACTGTTCTGCAGTCCCGTAATGCACGCTGAAGAAGGCCGAGGAGATTCGCCTCCACTGCGAGTCTTGACCTACAACCTGCTGCACGATGGAGCATGGTCAGGATTCTTCGAGAGCGGCACCCATCTCGAAGAGCGGCTCGACATGTCCATTCAAGAACTGAAGCGGTTGCAACCTGACGTCATCGCACTTCAAGAAGCGTCAGACAGCCGGAAGCATGGCAACGTGCCGCAACGGATCGCTGAGGCACTCGGGTACCAGATGGTGTTCGCTCCTGCGACCGAACATATCTTCGGCATCGGCTTTGTGGATCGGCTGATCACCTCAGCCATCGGCTTCAAAGAAGGACCTGCCATCCTGAGCCGCTATCCTATCGTCGGCTCAGAAGTCTATGACCTGCCTCGATGCCCACGTCGCATGGATCCTCGCATTCTCCTGCGAGCTGAGATTAAGGCACCGGATGGCTCGGTCCAGGTCTTTTCCGCCCATACGTCGAAAGGCGACGAATGCCAACTCCAACGAGTTGGCGAACTGTTCCGTGAACATCGAGGAACGGGGCGAGCCATTTTGATGGGCGACTTGAATACCGGAGAACAATCTCCAGTCCTCACCGAATGGCAGAAAGAGCCGGGATTCATCGACGCCTTCCGGATCGCGAATCCGGGAGTACCCGGAGGAACTGTCTGGCAAAATATCCAGGTCGAGTGGCCCACTGCCGATCGCCGTGTCGATTTTATTTTCCTGTTTGATGGAGGTGCTAGTGGAAGCTCGGTCGTGCGTTCAAGCCGTGTGGTATTTGACCAGCCCGGTCGGCTCCCGAACGGCGACGCACTTTGGCCCTCGGACCATCGCGGCGTATTGGCCGAAATCGGAACCGCTCCCTCTGGAAATGGGCCGACCGAAGTTGCCATCGAAAAGCTGACCGTGTCTCCCGTGAACACCGTCCGTCAACCGATTCGACGCGGGCCTAACCCCGTTAATCCCTTATCAAAGATCAACTATCAATAGTGTCCCAACGTTTGGGCTTGGATTATCTGTAAGTTGCTGATTAGGAACGGATAAACAGTGATTGTCCTTGGTCTCGATTTGAACTGCGAACGCCGGTTCTGTAACCCTGCGAGGCACGACTTTGCAGGGGTGATTGATGAACCACGGCAAACTGGTCTTTGCGCAGTTGATGCAGCACCTTCCGTTGACGACGTTTCGTCGATGTGTGACGCGGTATCGTGGGGAACGCAAGGTCCAGTCGTTCTCCTGTCTGGATCAGTTTCTGTGCATGGCGTTCGCGCAACTGACCTTTCGGGAGAGCCTGCGCGACATCGAGGCGTGTCTGCGCGCCCAGCACTCGAAGTTGTACCACCTCGGGATTCGCTCGACGGTCGCCCGCAATACGCTCGCGAATGCGGTGCTCGACTGGCGCATCTACGCCGATTTCGCGCAGAGCCTCATCGGCATCGCGCGGCCGCTCTATGTCGACAAACCCTTTGGTGTCGATTTGAAGGAGTCGGTCTACGCGCTGGATACGACTACTATCGATCTGTGCCTGTCGGTGTTTCCGTGGGCACCATTCCGCTCGACCAAAGCGGCGGTCAAGCTGCACACGCTGCTCGATCTGCGCGGCAACATCCCGGCCTTCATCCACATCAGCGACGGCAAGCTGCACGAGGTCAACATCCTCGATCAGCTGTTGCCCGAGCCTGGCGCGTTCTACGTGATGGATCGGGGGTTCCTCGACTTCGAGCGCCTGCACCGCTTTCACGAGGCCGGCAGCTTCTTTGTCACCCGCGGCAAATCGAATCTCAAAGCGCAACGACGGTACTCGCATCCCGTCGACCGTGCCACGGGGCTGATCTGCGATCAGACCGTCGTCCTCACAGGCTTCTATTCGCACAAAGGCTTCGAGGCTCCGCTGCGACGCATTCGGCTCAAGGATCCCGCGACCGACACAACCTTGATTTTTCTCACCAACAACTTCACGTTGCCGGCCTTCACAATCGCCGAACTCTATCGATGCCGTTGGCAAGTCGAGTTGTTCTTCAAATGGATCAAGCAACATCTTCGGATCAAGGCCTTTTTCGGCACATCGGAGAACGCCGTGAAATCGCAAATCTGGATCGCGGTGTCGGTGTACGTCCTGGTCGCCATCATCAAGAAGCGGCTGAAGCTCTCGACGACCCTCTATGAAATGCTACAGATCTTGAGCCTCACCATGTTTGAACGAATGCCGTTAGATCAACTACTTGCACAAGCCATGCGTGAAGACGCCGACCACATGTCAGATAAACAGCTGATCTTATTCGAGTAACGTTGGGACGCTACTGATCTGCTAGATTATCTCAATTGGCATCGAGAGGAGCGCAATAGAACCTATGATATTGCTTCGAGCCTTCGCAATGATGAGCATCTGAAATTTGTGGATGCCATGGTCGAGTATGCATCGCGAGCGGTTGGTCCGTCTCCAGATACGCCCATGCCCTGAAAGTAGCACCGCCTATTCGAGCTAACCCCAGAAGTAAGAACCATCTTTGACCTTCCCCCAATTCCGTGGACACCGGGTTAGGCCACGGCTGTCCGCGCTTCGAACTCGGCTGGGGAGTCATAGCCGAGGGTCGAGTGACGGCGTCTCCGATTATAGAACACCTCAATGTACTCGAAGATATCCTGTCTCGCGGCTTCCCGCGTTTCGTACGCGCCGATGGTACACGAGCTCGCGCTTGAGTGTCCCGAAGAAGCTTTCGACACAAGCATTGTCCCAGCAGTTGCCGGTGCGGCTCATGCTGGGAGTGATGTCGCGCTTGTCAAGCAGCTGCTGGCAGGGGGTGTTTGGCGAAACGGAATATACCGTACGCGAATGTCGTCAAATGCATGAACATTTAAAAGGGTCTGTGTGGGGTCGCGTCTTGTATTCATACATCTTGCGAGCCTTTCTATTAAGCTCACAACTACTCCTCCAACATTGCACGGCGAAAGGCTGCAAGAAACTCTGCTGGCGTGACGATCGGAAACGGCGCGAACTCACAAACGCTCGTCTTGTGAAAGCGTCTGGCATTCCACGTCATAAGATAGTTCACCCAGGACAGAAACAATACAGAGCCAGCCTTCTTTGATCTGCCTCGTACCCACCCTTGACAGATATCTCAATATGAGATATCTTTATCCGTGCATGTGATCACCCGGAAACGCCTCGATGACTTTGTGCGAACTCACCCGGAGGCACGGACCTCACTGCAGCACTGGTTCACGATTGTGCGCAAGACGGACTATGCGTCCTTCGCCGACTTACGAAAGACCTTTCCTTCGGCTGATCAGGTGAATCGGTTAACCATCTTCAACATCGGGGGAAACAAATTCCGGCTAATCGCAGCCATTCATTACAATCGGAAGAAACTGTATATCCGGCACATCCTGACTCACGCAGACTACGACCGGAACACGTGGAGAACCTGAGCCATGCTCGCCAAATACATTCAGGAAGCCAATAGCGACTACCTCCGCATTCGGCAACGCATTCCACTCGGTCCGTTACGGACGGAGGTCGAATATCACCAAGCGGTGAGCATCCTTGATGCGATCGTGGACGAAATCGGCGAGCAAGAAACCCATCCTCTGGCCGACCTGGCCGAGACGCTCGGCCTTTTTATCGAAGCTTATGAGGACGCCCACCTCCCCTTCTCCGACTCATCCGCTCCCGATATCCTCCGTACGTTGATGGAAGAACATGGACTCACACAAGCGGGCTTGCCCGAAATCGGCAGCCAGGGCGTCGTGTCGGAAATTCTCTCCGGCAAGCGAGACCTGAACGTCCGTCAGATCACACACCTTGCAACTCGCTTCCACGCCTCACCCAACCTCTTTATGCCCGATCCGAAAAGATCCATCAAACGTCCTTCCTCCTCCCGGAAGCGAACAGCAAGTCAGCGGTAATGCCTTGGCACTTCCCTTTCGGATCTCTCCCTCACACATCTCACATATTGAGCAGACAACCGCTGGTTTGACTTCCTGGATAGGAAGGTCCAGCATGAATCAATCAATGTAGACAAAGAGGTGTTCTGTGACTCCTTGCTAGATCTCGTTAACGCCATTATAAGACCCTGCTCCAGAACAACCCCACGCCCTCCTGGCATCGATCACCACGAGGGCGTTCCTGTGTCTACATCTATACCTTGCGTCGACAACAGACCTCATCTTTTGACCTGAATTGGAAGGAGACCGCGATGAAACGCTTAGCCACATTCACAGCCGGACTGATTCTTGGATCACCAGCCCTCGCTTTGGCGGCAGAACACAGCGCCAGCTATCGTGGAATTGGGTTGATCTACTTCGTCTTCATCGGTGGCATCCTCATCTATGGGGTAAATGATGCCTTCGGGAAAAAGGCCATGTATGTGGCAACCCCGTTTATTCTTGGCTGGTGCTATTGGATGCTACCGCCGACCTAGGCCGAGCAACAAGAGAGACTGAAGCACCACGGTCTGACGGCCGTGGTGTCTGTTGTTTCGTACTCATTACTCTCCGCTCCACTCCCACCCCTACAGATCTCATTGTGACAAGCCACATTGACACTGGTTCAAGAGTTGATGACAATGCCACAGGGTAGCCACATCGCGACAGGTTCCTTAGGCTGGAAATTCAACACAGATGAGTCAAATTCGAAGATTTAGAATGACCGCCTTGGCCGAGGGGAGTTCTTTTCTTCTGCTGCTATTCGTAGCAATGCCGATGAAGTATCTGATGGGGATGCCGAGGGTAGTAACCGTCGTGGGAGCGATTCACGGAATCTTGTTCTTGGCTTATGTCGCCCAGTTGGCCATGCTCCGGACTACGCACCAATGGGACAACAAATTTTCCTTCTATGCTTTTCTGGCCTCTCTTCTCCCATTTGGGCCATTCCTGTTCGATAAACATCTGTGCGAGAAAGAAGCTGCCACGGAAAAGCCTTATCGTTTGCCATCATAGCCTCGATCCTTCCACCGCTCTAATAGTTGAATTCGTTTCTTGAGCTGCTCGACGGTCGCCTGATCGACGCGGCTCCCGGTGCGGGCAATCAATTCCGCGTTGAGCCTTCGATGATCGATCCCACTCGTTCGCGCAAGACTGGTGACCAACAACCGGTGGAGATCCCGCAGATCTTCCTTTTGTTGGTGGAGGGATACGGCTGGTTCGGCAACAGTAGCCGCATCACCTTCCCCTTTCGCCTCATCTTCGCCGATTAGGCTATCCATCCTGGCGACGGCCATCAGCGGCATGTATTCGTTTGTCGAAACCGTCACACGGCCGAAGAGGTCTCGTTGCCCTGCCGGCATGATGTCTTCCAACACATGATCGCGTTCCGCCTTGATCTGCTTCGCATAGTGCACCAGGACCGGATCTTTGGGCAGATACAGCCAGGCCCGCTGCGGTTTGGGCAGGCCTTCCTGCATCCGCACGAACCGGCCGACCACCTGCCGGAAATACATTTCCGTGATCACGTTCGTCCCATAGACGCCGACACGGAGCCGAGGAATATCTACGCCTTCGCTCACCATGTTGACGGCCACCAGCCACTGATGCTTTTTGTGACCAGCGAATTCCTCAATGGTGCGCGAGGCAGCAGGATCGTCCGAGACGGCTACTTCGGCCTTTGTCCCAGTGATACGGGCGACCAGGTCGGCCACCCAGCGCGCATGGTCCTGATCCATGCAGACGATCAATCCGCCGGCATCCGGTTGCTCCTCCTTCCGAAGACGTGTCAGTTGCGCATGGGCGTCGGTGATCACTGGCCCAAGCCACGTGTCTTGCAGCAGCGCCGTCTTCAACCGTTCCCGCTGGCGGTTGAACTTCAGCCCGTCTTCAAACGTGGCATGATGCTCGCGGCCTTCCGACAGCCAACTCAGCTCGCCTTCGTAGCTCGGAAAGACAATAGGTCGGCAGACGCTATCCCGAATCGCGTCGGTGTACCCATATGCGAAATTTGCCCGGCTTTCTCCTTGTTCATATTGAATAAACGGGATTGGATTGTTGTCCGAGCGAAAGGGCGTACCGGACAGAATCAGTCGGAACACCGCCGGCTCGAACGCCGAGCGCAGCGCCTTCCCCCAGTTCTTCCCATCGCCGGCGTGATGCAACTCGTCAAAGATGAGCAGCGTCTTCTTGCTCTGGCAGACCCGCTGGAAGATCTCCGGTGCCAGACAGACTTGCTGATAGGTCACCACCGCGCCGTGATAGTCCGGCGCCTCAGCAGCTTGTTCGTTGGTCAGCGCCGGATCAAGCTGCAACCCGATCTTCCCCGCCGCATCCGACCATTGTGTGCGGAGGTGATTCGTCGGGCAGACGACCAGCACCCGGACCGCAGCCTGTTTCGCCAAATATTCATGCACCACGCGCAAGGCAAAACGTGTCTTGCCCGCAGCAGGAGTCGCCATCGCCAGAAAATCTTTGGTCTGATGGGTACGGACCGCCGAGAGCGCACGGCCCTGCCAATCGCGAAGCGGCGCAGTCCAAGCAGGCAAGGTCTTCATAGCCGATTCATGCAAGCGGACTGTTGGTGGCTGAGTGATGGCACAGAGTAGGAGGCCAGTTAGTCCAGCCAGTCTTTTTCCTTGAGCTTCCTCGGCAGATATTTCTTCGTCAGGTATTGAAAATCCTTGTTGGCCAGCGCGTCGAGTTCGTACTTCAGCCCACTCGCGAGCATGCGCTTGATCTCCACCTGCCACGCTGGCTTTTGGAACCACTGATAGTTTAACAATTCCTTGGCACGTGCGATATCCTTCTCATTCAGTTTGATTCCGACATTGCGCGGCAGTTCGTAGCGCTCCGGATCAGCACTCGACAGGCCCACGAACTTGGCCTTGGGAATGGCCATCCGTTGGCTCTCGAAGGCCAAATTGATCGAGCCCTGTTTGACGACGGAATAGATGTAGTACCCCCAAGGATCGTTATCGACCAGCACATAGACTGGCAGCCGATGTTCCTCGTGCAGCCGACAGGCTAACCGCCGCACACCTCGAGGAGGCTGACCGTTTCCAGTCAGGAGAATACAGTTATAGCGTCGCCAGAACTTGTCCTCCGAGAGCCGGTTCCACTGGGTTCCCTTTTCGACAAGCAGCAGGAAATCTGCCGTACATCGCCGGATCTCCAAATACTCCGGTTCAACAATCGATGGGACCGAGTACCCGCCTTTCCCCAACTTCGAGCAATCGACACGATCACCGTCATCGCCGAAGACCACCGGCCCCACGATACTGCCTCTGTTTTCTGCACTGACATGGAGCTCTTCTCGAAGCGTCGCAAGGGACACCTCTAAATCTTCAATGACCGGATCGGATTCGTCCTGTGCATCGAAGGTATTCTCGTGAGAATCTTTGATCGTGTGTTTCGTACGGTAGTAAATTTCTCGAAGCGAGGTGGTGAGATCAGCCCGCTGTAACTCGGAGAGGGCATCGGCGACCAGCACCGTCTGCATAAATCTCTTCGCCATACCAACGTTGAAAAACGACCGCTCCTGCTTCTTAGCTCCCATCTCGATGAGGCCCTTCTTTTCATTGAAGAACACATTCGAGAGGGCGCGGATGGGGATTTGAAACGTCGGATCTTTCGACCGATCGGCTGCATGGATCACAATGTCCGCCAGGCTGATCAGTTTTTTCTCGACCACAGTGGTTTTCTTTGTCTTGGTGGTCATGATGTCCTATTTGGGTTTGTGCGATCCCGCACTCTTCGCCGGCTTGAGAGACTTTCCACCTGACTTCTTCTTGACCATCAGCTGTCCGGCAAGGAGCGCGAGCTGATCCGATTTCCCAGTGGTCTTCTTCAACGGCGTTTTCGCGCCCGTCCCCTTGGTGGATGTTCCTTTCGGGCCAGGCTCGTCAGCTGACCGTGTGGTATCACGTAGTTCCGATTCTGCCGTGGGCGCCGCAGCCGTCTGATCGGCCTCGACCTGAGTGGCCAATTCTGCCTCGCCTTCTATTCCATCCGCCGTCACGATAATCGAATGCGGCAACCCTTCTGGTCCCGCACTGGTCTTCCCCAAGGCTTCGTCGGTTTTCTGACCGCCCGTCCGAGACGTAGCAATCTTCTGGAGCTGTGCCTTCAACTTTTCCTTCGGCAGCGTGCCCCCCTTGAGCCGATTACACGCGTCGACGACTTCCTCGATATACAGCTCAAAAATATTCCGTCGCCGAAATTCGCTGGCCGCCCGTTCGCGTCTTCGAATAAAGAGTCCCAACCGCCTGCCGCACTCGCGAAGCGCCAGCGTGATTTCTTTTTGGATTTCGTCGTAATCCGCAATCGCTTCCTTGGACTCACTGGTAAACGGCACCCAAACCGACGCCATGTGCACGAAGATCACCATCGGGCCACCCGGCAGGGCTCCACGCGACTGCGTCAAGCCATAGTTTTTCCAGGTCGTGCTCAGGACGGCTTTGAACATCGAACAGGCTGATTGCTGGTACAGCAGCGGCACCCGATTCGCGTAGCGGATCACGCGCGCGAGCTCCGAATCATCCTCTTCGTGCTCCCCTTCGGCCTTCGGCATGGCTGGCTGCTGCCGCTTGTTTTCATCTTGAGGCCTATTGCCGTAAGCCAGTCCTGCTTCGATGATGAACGGATTGCCGCGATACACCCCCGGTGGGCGACTGACGGCCGTGTAAAACTCACCCTTAATCTGCTTATAGAGTCCTGAGAGGATCGCCTTCTCGCCGATCGGCGAAATACAATTGGTCGGCGGCGCCATGATCTTTGTGTCTTGCAACCTCTTATACAGCGTCTCCGCCACTGGTCCCTTCAGCTCACGAGGCTTGATATTCGGAGACACCTTGGCGGCTTTGCAGATCTCATCAGCGAGTTGCGGAGACACGCGGCAAAAATCGGCAGCGAGAAACCCGGAGAGCGCGTGGCTCTTCGTGTCTTGCAACATCTTGAGCAACATGCCGAACTCGATGCCGTACGGATGAGGCTTAATCTCACGCGGCTGCGGCGGCAGCTCGTGATACGTGCGCGGATATTCCTTCGTTTCCTTTTCAGGCGTGTGATAGATCAGCCTGACGTGCGGATTGGCGATCGAGGTCTGCTCCAGCCATTCATCGACCGATGCGCGGCCCTTCTGATACTTGCCTTCGACTTCCAGCGTAACCTGCGTGCCTCGTGGTTGTTCCCAGTCGATCTGTTTATTCTCGTGAACCAACGGCTCGTTCTTCTTCGTATCGATCTGGACTTCGAAGAAATGCGCGGCAGCCTTCGGACCGATTCGGGAAATAATTTTGACCGGTTTGCCGGTCGTTAGTTGTCCATACATCCCGGCGGCGGAAATACCGATGCCTTGTTGCCCACGGCTCATTCGCAAGCGATGGAATTTTGACCCGTAGAGCAGCTTCGCGAAGATTCGAGGAATCTGCTGGCGCACGATGCCGGGGCCATTGTCCGTCACCGTGACACGAAATCGACTCGCCTGGCTGGGTGCCACCGGCTCCCCGTTCGACACCACCTCCAGTTTGACCGTGACATCCGGAAGAATCCCCGCCTCTTCACAGGCATCGAGTGCGTTATCGACCGCCTCCTTGACGCAAGTCAGCAGCGCCTTGCGTGGATTGTCGAAGCCGAGCAGGTGCCGGTTCTTCGTGAAAAACTCCGAGACGGAGATTTCCCGCTGACGCGCCCCCATCTCAACCGCAGTCACCCGTTCCACCGACTTGGCGGCAGCTTTCGTCTTTGCGGCTGGTTCGTGGTTTGATCGAGGAGCGGAAGATTTCGATTCAGGATCTGACGCGGACTCTTTCTTTAGTGCCATTCACCCTCTCATGAAACAAACATTCATTGTTTGGTACCACAAAACTTTCGCGGATACAATGGACCAGATGGTAAGTGGCAAGAACGAAAACAGACCTGTGTGCAGAACAAAACTCCCTAGCGGGTCACGGAAGGATCTCGCAGATAGTGCGCCGGTTCCATAGTCTCGGCTGACCAGACGAGGATTTTTCGGTCGAGGGTGGCCACGATCAAATGTTTCCCGTCACTCGTCCACTGCAGATCATATGGGGTTTTAACATGAAACGTCTTTCGCTTTGTTTGCGCTGAGATGTCCCACACTGACACATGTTCACCAACTCTGGTGGCAGCCCACCGATGCGAGGGATCGACGGCCATCGATGTTCCCAACATCACGGGCGGCCCATGATCAATTTCCGTATCCCGATTGGTGAAGATATCCAAGCTTGCGACAACTCCATTGCGTTTGGTATCCCACAGGGTCAGGGTCGAGGCATTCGGATCACTGGATCGAGTGGTCGTCCAGACAAAGGACTGTTTCCATCCCAGACCGGACCAGACTGCCGGAATCCCGACCGGCTTCTCAACTTCGCGCCAGGTCGTCGTGTCCCAAACGACACGACCAGTTTTCGAAGTCGTCACGAGGAACGAGCTTCCGTCCAAGAAGCTCAGGCTGTCGACAACTTCTCCCTGCATGGCTCGTTTTCTTGCACAGCCGTTCCCATCACAGACTGGAGAAAGACTGGTATGCACGAGCTCTTTCGCGACCGTTCGGGTGACGAGGTCCACGACTGGCACTTTCGAACGCTCCCCTGCAATAACGAGCAATCGATTGCCAGGAAGGAATTGCAGGGCCTTGATCCGACCTTGCTTGCTTGAATAGGGTAAGAATTCACGCCAAGTCTGAGTTTCCCACAAGCGTACGTCCCCTTCCATGGTGCCCACCGCCAGGATTGCGCCATCGGCGCTGAACGCCAGCGCATTGGCCGGAGCAGACAGGACTAGTTGACGCAAGAGCGTTCCCTGCCCCGGGTCCCATATTTTCAGCAGCGCATCGTCGCCACTCGAGACAAGCAGATTTGCACTGGGAGAAGTCGCCACTGCACGCAAGACCAGTGCATGGACGAATGCCCGGATAACAGGTGTCGTCGTAATAAATGTCGGTGGGGTCGATCGTTTCGCTAATAGCCTCGCCTGCGGTTGGCCTGGATCTAGCACCAATTCCGGGGAACGTGAGGAAACATCCCAGACCGAGATCTTCCCATCCACATCAGGGTTGAGCCCTCCCTGCATCCCGACTACGATCTTCGAACCAGTCGGTGACCATTTGAGTAACAACACGTGGGGGCCCATGTTGCGGCAATCCTCTCCACACAGATCCGGCAACATCGTCCCAGTGTTTAGATCCCAGATCTGTAAGGTGTGGAGATGCTCCGATTGCCCAACCAAGAGATCGGCATCGGCAGCAATGTCGACGGCACGAAGCTGTGTCGGTGAGCGCATCTCGCGCCCTGGAGCTGCATCAGTGAACTCAGTCAAGGTGACCAGCTCGCCCGTATCAGCATTGAACAGCGCGTAGTCCCCTTCCCCATTGGCTACTACCAAACGATGACCGTCCCGCGAGAAAACCTCGGGAGTGAGAGGGCCCTGTTCCCCTTCAGCACTCGCTAATGTGGCGCGGGTAGCTATGGACGCCTCTACTGGGTCGATCAGGAGAATCGTCTTGCCCACACTCGCTGCCAAACGAGAGCTGTCGGGTGCAAAGAGCAGATCACGTGGCTTTCCTCCCTCAATGACAAGATCGCGGATGGTTGTGCTGGTGAGGTGATGCAGATGAATGGTGTGGCCTTGCGCAATCGCCAACAGCTTTGCATCGGGCGAGGCGGCCACCGAGGGGGCGTCTCTCTTCACCTCCAGCGCGATATGCTTGAGCGGCACCAGCTTTTTCCCGAGCTGCCAGACGGACACAGCCTCGTTCCCGTGACGGAGAATCATCCGATCCGTCTCACTCGAATAGGCCAGCAGGCTATAGGGCTGCGGCGATTCCGGTGGAATGGTGGCCACTGAGGCTCGGTTCTTCCAATCGTAGATCGTGACACTGTGCTCAACACAGAGCAGCCACCCGTCCTGCTTCAGCAACGCAATCTGCTGACAGCGAAGACTCGGAATCTTTGCGACGCGTGTCTTCGCCTCAAGATCCCAGACCACCAGCTCATCCGTCTGAACCAAGAGCAGCCGTCCATCCTCAGAGAATGCAGTCATAGTTTTGGCAAGGGAGCCCACTGCATCCTGGATCGATGCGGTGGCAAGAAAGAAGATAGCCAGCAGTAGGGTCCTCACACTCTTCCTAGACGCTTTCCAACGATTCATGGTCTTCGTTTCATTCACCCGATTGATGGCGCGAGCGAGACACGCTGGTCGCCCGCTCCTTGGCCCTGCGTGTAGCTTGTGAGACAAAACCATCTTCCAACTTTGAAGCAGTTTCTGAGCTACCCCGAGTCGCCGGCAAGACATCGACAAAATGATCAAGGCCCTGTTCATCCTTCCATCGCTGAACGGGAGCCTTCGCCTTCATCAGGGTACTGTCGAAGATGTGCCACGAACTCGTCAGCACCGCCTGGCTCGGACTCAACCCCTCCATGGGCCGTTGGATAGTAACCTCTTCGCGTGCAGGAGAAGGGGCTATTGGACCGGGTACGGGCTCAACCTCTGCTTGGAGATGCCCAGGCAGGGTCGGGCGAACTGTCGTCTTTTTCGGCACAGTGGATCGAGGAGCTGGCGCCGCAAACGTCGCGGACTTTTTTTTGGTCATGGGAGGTGGCGTATCGGTAATATAAAAATTTCCTTGGTCGTCGGTCCATTTATAGAGTTCCGCCCATCCGACAATCGGCCATAGGAGGGAACAGCTCATGAAGCTGAGGATGAAGGCTTTCATGTTGTGGAACCGTTGCAGTACCCAAACGATGTGTCAATTGACCAAAGTATAGCAGGCGGTCCTATTGGTACCTGGATACACCGGCAACGACTGCTGCTCGGTCGAAATCAAAGAAGGAGGTTAGGAGATCGAGGAGAGCGATGGAGCGAACATTTAGGGTGGGAGGAGCACGCACCTAACCGAGGACGATTAGGTACGGCGGAGATCTTGGGAGGAGTTTAGGCTTCCCAGTACAAGCTGGTCCTGCACACCGTCCTCTCGCTCGACCCCCTGATGAACCATATTCCCTCGGGGCGTTAACTCCCCCCACAAGGCTACGATAGGCTTCGCGGTGCAGTCAGTCAAGAGGCATGGTGAAATCAGCGCCTTGACCTTGATCGTATAGCGATTGCCTCTGCCGGATGGTATCTTGATGTTGAGATTTTCATGAGGTCCCACACATCTTTATCACCGGGGAGCACCACTGCCGATGGCAACCGCATTAACCAGTGAGAATGTTCAGGAAGCGTGGTCGGCACTGGTGCAGGATGTTCGCACAGCCGTGCTGCTGACCCTGCGAAATGGACGACCATTTGGATCGCACGTGCCCTATGTGTTTGGGTCGGACTGGACGCGCGCGTACCTTCACCTCAGCAGGCTGGCATTGCATACTCAACATTTGATGACGGATCCCCGTGTGTCGCTGTTCATCGCCGAGCCGGACGGACCCGGGAAAAACCCACTCGCATTAAGAAGAATGAATCTTCAGGGTGAGGCGACGATACTACCCCCCGATGCGCCGTCGTACGATGATATCAGGGAACAGTACCTGGCACGGTTTCCTCAAGCCGAGATGATGTTTGGGTTTGGTGATTTTGCCCTCTGGGAGTTGCGACTCGACGATGCCCACTTCGTCCTTGGGTTTGGGCAAGCCTTCGTCTCGACTACCACTACCCCAGCCAGATGGGTGCATCAGAAAGTGGAACGACCGTCTCTGCGGTAAAGACTGAGCACTTAATCGACCTTCCAATTAGTTGCTGACGGCGGGATAAATACTTCGTTCACATCGCCGAAGGACCCACCGGGACTCGGTCCACCACTGATCACATAAATGCGCCCTTGCACGACAGCTGATCCCAAGCCGTGACGGGCTGTTGGCAACGGCGCCATGCCCTGCCACCTGTCTCCGACCGGGTCATAGGCTTCGTTCTGATTGAATGTGCCGCCGGATCCTTCGCCGCCGAACACGTAAATCTTGCCTTCGACCACAGCGGCCGTCATGCCGCTCCGCGCAGTCGGCAGATACGCGACTCGCGTCCAACGATCAGTCGTCGGATCGTACCGTTCCGTAACAGCGAGATTCCGAGCATAGTCGCCATCTATGCGTCCGCCGATTGCATAGATCTTCCCGGCGACCGTCGCGACAGCAAGGTGATCGCGAGGGGTCGGCAGAGACGCACCTGTTGTCCAGACGTTGCGCGCGGGATCATACACTTCGACCGCCGAGGTGTTGGCCTTCCGATCGTAGCCGCCGATCGCATAAAGTTTTCCCTCATGTTCCGTCACAGAGAGTGCACCACGAGCGGTCGGCATCGGGGCGCGCTCGGTCCAGCTGTCCTGAGCGGGATCGTAGACATACACAGTCGCGACAGGGTTCCAGACGCTGAATGCCGACTGCGTGTATCCACCGATGACATACAATCGTCCACCTACCACACCGATCCCGACATGATGCAAGCCGACCGGCAACGGCGCTTTGGCAATCCATCGATCGATCGGGGGATCGTACATTTCGACGGACGGCGTGATCGCGAAATTCATCATATTGCCCAAGCTGGGCTTTTCGAACCCGCCGACAACGTAGATCTTCCCATCCAACGCCGCAGCCGCCACCTCCGTCCGCTTCGTCGGCGTCGGGGCAGCCGTACGCCAAGAACCACGATCCGGTTCGTGCTGCGCCGATTGAATAGATACCGGCAACATGATCAGGAAAAGGCCGGAGAGGAGTGGGATCAGCGTCGCGGACAGCGAGGCAAACCAGAGCGATTTCGTGAAGGACATACATTCATTTTATACCTGACTGAGATCCAGTGCAGCCCCTGCAGCCGCACGCATTAGGTCGGCCAGCTATATTTTATTATTTACTGCGCTGTGAAAACATAAGCTGGAATTGGTTGCCAGATGATCGCTTCAATATCCACACGTCGTTAATACTCCCAAGAATCACCTTCAGTTCTGTGTCGAGGTTCGGGTTCTTTTCCCGTTCACCTTCGATGAATGGGTCATAGACATCCATGAAGGTCGGGTTTGCCCAGTCAATCCAACCACCCTTCAATAACCTCTCAAAAGTACCATCAGTGTCATCAATGACGACAAGCGCAATGCGAGCGGAAGCCGCTGACCGCTGCAACTGCTTCGCTGATTGATAGACCCGATACAAAAGATAGTTAGCTGCGAGGTCAAGCGAAGGCCGACTATATGCCTCCTCTCTGCTGAAGCCCTTCAAAACGGTGTTGAATCCATCCTCGTCCTGGCCGATAAACTTAACTTCGAATGCCGTAAGGTCTCCACTCCCACTCCTCGCTTCGATATCTGGGCCTCCTTCTCCAAAAGCCTCCAGGTCGACGATTTCCCAATCCTGTCCCTCCAACCATTCTGCACACTGCAGTTCTACAACTCGTCCATAAAACATCTTAAATTTTTCATGCCTCTCCAGAGGGGCACTATAGTCCATCCATTTTTCTTGGAGATCGTTGATGTATTGCTTCCTGACGCGAGGATTGATGCGGCCTGATTCGAGCAGATAGCGATGCACAGGAGACGTGATACTACTCAAGTGACCCCGACCCAATGCTAGGAGAAGCGCTGATTCATGGTAGGCCTCAACGTCCGACCATAGGTGCCAGTTGCGAAACTTTGGCCAAATCTCATCAGGTACAAAGAGCTCTTTGAGTGCTGGACATCTTTCTCTTATTACCGCGAAAGTATCGAGCAGGGATAGTCCGATGGCCGGAGATGGTGGCGCTTGGCAAATACAATTCAACTTCTCACCAGCGCTATTTTCTTGAGGCATACCATTGAGGAGCTTATTAGTTTCAAGAACCGTTAAGCTCCAGAGATCGGCGCAGAAACGCTACTTGCTCTTATTTCGACAGAGAAGGCCGAATGAGCTGCCCAGGGCGAGGCCGCCGAGGAAGGTGAGGCCGATGATGACTCCGAGCAGAGAGGTCGGTGGCCCGGCTTGGCGGCGGATATGGCGGCGGGCTTGGGACCCGACGGTCGCTTCGCCACCGATCCAGAATCGAGAGTCATCGGGCTGCGTCTCTGTCTCAGGCCTCACGGATTTCATGTTTTTCCCCCTTCTTCATCAAGCGCAATACTTTCATCGATCAACTGTTCCAATTCATCCAACTCATGCTCCGGTAAATCAACAAACCGAACCCCAAACGTTCGATCGACCGCCCATTGCACCTGGGCGTGCTCGATCAGGATCGATGTGTCATCTCCTGGAACAATCAGCTTAACGGCGATCTGTCTTCCTGGTTGAACCACAAATGCGCTTTCAATCCGCGCGCCGCCGAGTGACAGATCGACGGCCTCCCCCTCTACCTCGTGCGAGTTCTCCTGAAGCAGACTCTTCACGTGAACCGGGACTCGACGATGCCGACGGCGCTCCATATCAGTTACAATACCTCTTCTATCGGGGAAAAGCACGTGGCGACCTTCCCAAGTCGCTGATAGTTCGAGCATTCCCTTGCAAGTCATCGAATCTTTTGGATAAGGTACAGCACGATGGACCACGCTCGTTCGCGTCAGATCCTCTTTGCCTGCGCGAGCGGACTGCTCTTGCCTTTCTGTTTTCCAAAGTTTGATCTGGGATTACTGGCCTGGATCGTCCTGATTCCCCTCCATCTCGCACTCGACCAATGTTCCAGACGGCGAGCCTTTTGGATCGGCTGGCTAAGCGGTCTCGTCGGATTCACCGGCATCATGGCCTGGGTCGTCACCGCCATGACGACTTATGGCAAAGTTCCCGAACCCATCAGTTACGCAATTTTGCTGCTGCTGACCAGCTATCTCGGGCTCTACGTCGGACTCTATAGCCTCGCCGTCGTCTGGTTGCGCGAGCTCATCCCACGCTATGGGATTTTCTTTGCACCCTGCTTCTGGGTTGCACTCGAATTGTTCCGTACCTACCTGCTCTCCGGCCTTCCATGGTGTCTCCTCGGCTATTCGCAATATCGCGAACTAGACCTGATTCAGGTGGCAGACCACACAGGTGTGTATGGCATCTCCTTTCTCATTGTCCTGGTGAATGTGGCCTTCGCCGAGCTGTTCATGTGGATCATGCCGTTTTTCCGTGGATGTCACCCGGCCAAGCTCCCGTGGGAACTCCTCACGACCGCGGCAGCCTGCATGTTGCTATCGTGGTTCTATAGTTCGGCGGTCCTGAGCGATAGAGATCGGCAAAACCAGAAAACCTTCATTACCGTCGGTGTCATTCAACCGAACATCGATCAAGCGGTAAAGTGGGATGCGTCCGTCCGTGACGAAACAATGCGGACGTTTGACCGCCTCACGGCCCAACTGGGAACCAGTGCCGACTTGGTCGTGTGGCCCGAGGCAGCGACACCGTTTATTTTGGAGCGGGAGCAAGAGTATCAGTTGCAGCTGATCGCGTGGGCGGAACGTGCGCAGGCACCGATCCTCCTCGGCAGCCCGGCCTTGAGATTTTACCCTGATCGCCGCCCCTACCTGTTGAACAGCGCGTATCTGCTGGGGACAGACGGCATGGTCCTTGGCCGTTATGACAAACATCATCTCGTCCCGTTTGGAGAATACATCCCCCTCAAATCATCACTCCTGTTCTTCCTCGACAAACTCGTCGAAGGCATCGGCGATTTCGAGTCAGGGCCGGGACCGACGACTCTTTCGTTCAGCCCAAAATCATGGAACACGGAACGTTCGTCCGGTTCCCGACCCGTCAAGTTTGGGGTGGCGATCTGCTATGAGGTCATCTTCCCAGATTTGGTCCGTCAGTTCGCAGCGAACGGCGCAGAGTTTCTGGTGACGATCACGAATGACGGCTGGTTTGGACCGTCTTCGGCCCCTGCCCAGCACTTTGCCATGGTTGTCTTTCGCTCAGTCGAAAATCATTTGGCCTTCGCGCGAGCGGCGAACACCGGGATTTCCGGGTTCATCGATCCGTTCGGACAGATCATCGACACAACACCACTTTTCAGCGAGCAGGCATCGTATGCGATGATCCCGACCAGACAAGCCCGCACGTTTTACAGCTATTACGGCGATGTGTTTGCCCACGCCTGTGTTATAATCTGCGCGCTTTTGTGTCTGTTCAGCTATTTCCGCACGAAGGAACCAGTCATGACGGCTATCACGCCGGCATGACCGAAGAAGGAGGATCGTGGCATGATAGAAGAGGTGGTAGTTCGTGTTCGCTCTCTTGCTGAACAAGTCTCTGAACTACGGGGGCATCTTTGACTTCGCTCATATGACGGCCGACTTACAAGAGCTGGAAGCGCAGATGGGCCAGCCTCACTTCTGGAACGATGCCCGTGCCGCCGCCGCGGTGAGCCGGAAAAAGGCGACGATCGAGCGTGAGCTGCAGCAATGGCGCGACATCGAGACCAAGATGGGTGATGTGGATGCGCTGCTTGAGCTGGCCCACGAAAGCGGCGACTCGGCTCTGGAGACCGAACTGGCGAATGAACTGAATCAGTTGGAACCGCGTCTCGCCACACTGCGTGTCGAGCTGTTCCTGTCAGGAGAGCTGGACTCCAATAATGCCATCGTGGCGATTCATCCCGGTGCCGGCGGCACGGAATCGCAAGATTGGGCACAGATGCTCCTTCGCATGTACGTGCGGTGGGCGGAACACAAGAAGTTCAAGGTGGACACACTGGACCTGCTGCCCGGCGACGAGGCGGGCATCAAGAGTGTGACGATCTCGATCACAGGCACCTATGCCTATGGATATCTGAAGGCGGAAGCTGGGGTCCATCGCTTAGTGCGCATTTCCCCGTTTGACTCCAACAAGCGGCGGCATACGTCGTTCGCGTCCGTCTTCGTATATCCTGAACTGAGCGAGGACATCGACGTCGAGATTGAAGACAAGGACCTCCGAATCGATACCTTTCGGGCAGGCGGCGCCGGAGGGCAGAATGTCAATAAAGTGGAAACCGCCATCCGGATTACGCACTTGCCGTCCGGTATCGTCGTGCAATGCCAGAACGAACGTTCCCAGCTGCAGAATCGAAATGGTGCGATGAAAATCTTAAAGGCGCGCCTCTTCGAATTGGAACAGAAAAAAAAGGAAGCAGAGTTCAACGCCATCGTCGGCGAGAAGAAGGACATAGCATGGGGCAGCCAAATTCGGTCGTACGTGTTCCAGCCCTATCAAATGGTCAAAGACCACCGGACAGGTCATCAACTCAGTAACGTCTCAGCCGTCATGGACGGGGACCTCGATGGGTTCATCGAGGCCTTTTTGAAGAAGAAACTGGGGAAGGGAAGTGATCAACTCTCACTGGTCGGCGGACCGGACGACGACCTGTAGCAGGATGGCTCAAGGGTAAGCAAGGGTAAGATGGACGAACTGAACGAACAGCGGCAACAGCGGATTAAGAAACTCGAGATTCTTCGAGAGGCCGGCGTCGCTCCCTACGGCGGTCGCTTTGAGGTCAAGGATCGGGCCGGACAATTACTCACGCTGCATGGTGAGAAGACCAAGGAGACGTTAGAGCAGGAGAAGGTCTCGTGCACACTTGCGGGACGAGTCGTCGCCCTACGCCGTTTCGGGAAGGCCGGATTTGCCGTCCTGCAAGACGGGTCCGACCGCCTCCAGGTGTACCTCAAAAAAGATCTTCTCTCCGAACAAGCCTACACCATCGTCGAGCAACTCGATCTCGGCGACTGGATCGGCGTGACGGGAACGTTGTTCCGCACAAAAACGAATGAGTTCACGGTCGAGGTCCATCACCTGACCTTTCTCAGTAAAGCGCTTCGCCCGCTCCCAGAAAAGTGGCACGGCTTAACGGATGTCGAAACCCGGTATCGGCAGCGCTATGTCGATCTGATCGCCAATCCTCAGGTCCATCAGATCTTTTCGACCAGGAGCCGCATCATCGCCGGCATCAGAACCTTTCTCATCGAGCGAGGGTTTCTTGAGGTCGAAACGCCCATGATGCATCCCATTCCAGGTGGAGCAGCGGCCAAACCCTTCGTGACACACCACAATGCGCTCGGCGTCGTTCTCTACCTGCGTATCGCACCGGAGCTATATCTGAAGCGCCTGATCGTCGGCGGATTTCCACGCGTGTTTGAGATCAATCGCAACTTCCGGAATGAAGGCATCTCGACGATCCACAACCCTGAATTTACGATGCTGGAGTTCTATGTCTCCTACGCGGATTATCACGATCTGATCACACTCACTGAAGAACTGGTCTCAAGTCTGGCTCAACAGATTCTTGGCAAGACAGTCATTCCGTACCAAGGGCACGAGATCGTCCTCACGCCTCCGTGGCGTCGGTGGTCGTACCACCAAGCCATCCAAGAGGTGAATAATCTGGCCCCAGCGGTCCTCCAGGATCGAGAGCAGGCATTGGCGGCCGCCAAACGGCTCAACGTCCCGGTGGATCCGAAGGCCTCGTTGTTTACGATCGTGAACGAGATTTTTGAGGAAACCGTCGAGCCCAACCTCCAACAGCCCACTTTTATCACAGACTACCCGATCGAAATTTCTCCACTTGCCAGGCGGAAGGATGCGGATCCGTCTCTGACAGACCGATTCGAGCTCTACATTGCCGGACGAGAAATTGCGAATGCCTTTTCCGAGTTGAACGATCCGCTGGACCAACGGGAACGGTTTGAAGGCCAGGCGGCTCAGCGGGAGGCGGGCGATGAAGAGGCCCATCTCGTCGACGAGGACTTCCTCCGTGCACTTGAATACGGGATGCCACCGACCGCCGGAGAAGGGATCGGGATCGACCGACTGATCATGCTGTTCACTGATCAAGCATCCATCCGCGATGTCGTTCTCTTTCCCCAGCTCAGACCAGAGAAATCCTCGTGACGCTTCCCTATGAAATCTTTGTTGGACTCCGCTATCTGCGCGCCAAGCGTCGCAACCGGACCATCTCGCTGAATACCTTTGTGTCGGTGGCTGGGATTACGCTGGGAGTGGCAGCCCTGATTGGGACAGTCGGCATCATGACCGGCTTCCGGGAAGACATTCAGAGCAAGATTCTCGGGACGACGGCCCATATCATCGTCCAAGAGCGAATGAAAGAGCACATGACCGACTATGACCGTCTGACCGACAAGATCCAGACGGTCCCCGACGTCGTCGCAGCCACGCCATTTGTGTTCCGCCAAGTGCTCCTTACCGCGCAAAGTGGGGTACAAGGGATTATCCTGCGCGGGATCGACCCGAAACGAGAAGCCAATGTCACTGAACTCGCCAAGAACATCACAACGGGACAGCTGCTCGACCTGCTCACCCCGGTGAAAGTGATGCAATCCCCAGCCGATGACCCTCAAGGCGATCTCCGCCCCGTTGAAAAACCTGGCATCATTCTCGGTAAAGAACTGGCGCTCAGACTGGGAGTGTTTGTCGGCGATACGGTCAATGTGGTCTCTCCCGTCGGCCCGATCAGCGCGATGGGGATGGTGCCAAAAATCAGAACATTCGCCGTGGTCGCTCTGTTCCATTCAGGCATGTTTGAATACGATTCCTCGTTTGCCTATATCGAACTCAGCGAGGCACAGAAATTTTTCAACCTGGGCTCGAGCGTGAGTGGAATCGAAGTCAAGGTCACGGATGTGTTTCGCGCCGGAGAGATTGCCCACACGATCGAACAAGAGCTGGGATTCAGCCATGGAGCCAGAGATTGGATGCAGATGAATCGCAATCTCTTCTCAGCCCTGAAGCTGGAGAAAACGATGATGTTTCTCCTGCTTGTCTTGATCACGATCGTGGCCTCCTTCAACATCGTCAGCACCTTGACGATGATCGTGACGGAGAAGCAGAAAGAAATCGCCATCCTCAAAGCCATGGGTGCGACAAAACGCAGTATCCGACGCATTTTCATGCTGAACGGATTGATCATCGGATTTGCGGGAACCGGCATCGGCATTCCGTTGGGCTACGCCTTCCTCTGGCTGATTCAAACGTTTTGGACGTTCGACCCAAGTGTGTACTACATCTCGAGCATTCCGGTTCATGTGCTGGCCGAGGACGTGCTCCTTGTGGCCGGCTCCGCCATCCTGATCAGCTTTTTGGCGACGGTCTATCCTGCCAATCAGGCCGCGAAGCTGGAACCGGTTGCCGCGTTGCGGTATGAATAGATTCGTAGGACTGAGAATTGAAGGCCGAGGACTGAGTCGTACTTCCCATCGTAATATTCCTAGCCTCAGTCCGCAGTCCTCACCACTCATCACTGAGCATGATTAAAGTCACCAATCTCCATAAATCTTTCTCGATGGGGTCCTATGAACTGCCAGTCCTCAAGGAGGTGAACCTTGAAATTCAGCGCGGCGAGCTGGTGGCGATTGTAGGAGCCTCAGGAGCCGGCAAGAGCACGTTGCTCCACATTATCGGGACCCTTGATAAACCGACCAGCGGGACGGTCACATTTGATGGACAGGACCTCTTTCAAATGACGGATCCTCAACAAGCGGAGTTCCGGAATCGGCGGATCGGGTTCGTGTTTCAATTTCATCATCTCCTTGCCGAGTTCACCGCGTTGGAAAATGCCTGCATGCCGGCCCTCGTGCAACGTCGCGAACCCGCTTCCGTCAAGGCTGACGCAACAGCCCTCCTCACGGAAGTCGGATTAGGGGACCGCCTGCATCACAAGCCAGGAGAACTCTCGGGCGGCGAGCAACAACGTGTCGCCATGGCACGTGCGTTAATACAAAAACCTGACTTGGTCTTGGCCGATGAGCCAACCGGTAACCTTGACACGCGCAGCGGGGACGGATTATTTGGATTGATGCGCAGCTTGAACAAAACACGTGGAACCACGTTCGTAATCGTGACCCATAACGACAAACTCTCCGCTCAATCTGACCGCATTATTCATATGCGGGATGGACAAATCGTTTCGTGATCCCTTGCACCGCCTCACCCACGCGTTTTCCTAACGGGTGAACAGACCGTGATTTCTTGACGAACAATCATTCCTTCTCTAGACTCGCAAGACCGCTTATTGATTCGAGGATCTGACATGCGCTGTTCGCCATGGCTCCGAATGGCCATTTTGCTGGTGGCCTCAGCCTGGCCGTCCTACGGTTTGGCAGCTGAGTTTGTGATCGTGGGACCTCGCGCGATGGGGATGGGAGGTGCTGGAGTCGCCGTGACGACCAATGCCCTCGCCACCTACTGGAACCCCGCCGGCTTGGCCATGACCCAGACTGTTGATATCCGCGTCCAGGGGGGAGGATTGGCGATCGATCGCCGCGGTCTGGGCGATGCGCTTCATGATCTGGAGAACTTCACAACCAGCGATACCTCGCCCGACAATTTAGCGAGAGGTCAGAGTATCGCTGACCGCATCAATCAGCCAGGCGCAACGGTCTCGGTCAACGGCTCGGCCGGCCTGTACGTCAAAGGACATCTTGGCGAACATGCGTTCGGATTCAACGTGTCTGATGTGGCAACCGGCGGTGGGTTCGTCTCAACCCCGGTACAAGCCTCGCAACCAGGTGGACCGGGGACTCCCATCACCGTGGCGGGCCAGATGGCTCTTCGCGGTCTCGAAGCCAGGCAGTTGGCCTTTTCCTATGCCTATGCCTTTTCAGACAAAACTTTCTCAATTGGCATCACGGCAAAGGTCATCCAGGGTGCTGCGTACAACGGTTCTACAGACCTCACTGGTGGGAGCGGTGTCAGCACAACCAATCATTTTGGAAAACCCAATATCTCAACGACCTATGGCATAGATCTCGGAGCGATCTATCGTCCATCTTCATGGGCGAGATTTGCCGTCGTCGCCAAGGACATTAACAAGCCGACCTTCGATGCCGCCGGTGGAGGCGAGTTAAAGCTGGAGCCACAGGTCCGATTCGGCGTCGCCATCAATCCGTACTCTTCTCTCACGTTGTCTGCCGATGTCGATGCGACCTCGAACAAGACCTTCGTTCCGGGAGTGAAGAACCAGCTCCTGAGCTTAGGGCTCGAACAAACAATCTTGTCTGAATTTCTGTCGTTTAGAATCGGTACCTTTAAGAACATGCAGGATGCCTCCACTCCCTTTGTTCCCACGGCAGGGCTGGGCATCCGATGGTTTAATTTTCGCGCCGATGCCGGAGGAGGGTATGACTTCCGTGAAAAGGGTGCCCTGGTTTCCGCTTCTATTTCATTCACATTCTAATGGTATACTAGGCCTATGCTGTCTCGATCATCTGTCCACATCGTATCCATGATGGCACTCGTCGCGCTGCTCGGAGGCTGCGGTGGCTTACAGGAAGTGTGGGAAGGCCCAGGCGCGAAGGTCTTTCGACCCCAGACCATCGCGGTATTGCCGCCGATGGCCAGCCAATACGACAGCGCTCGGGAAGACATTCAAGAAGTCTTGGCCATCGCCCTGAATCGACAGGGAAATATCGAACGGGTCGTCTCGCCCGAAAATGTGACCGATATCTTCCAAGCCTCGAAAGAAGCGTTCGACTCGCTCGTATTTTACTTCTCCCGTTTGGAGATGACCGGCCAATCCGATAAGGATTCCGCCATCAAGCTCGGGAAAGCGCTCAGCGTGGACTCCTTCTTGGTGGTACGCGTCAACTCCTGGGAATATGTACGCAAGGAAGGAGATAATGTCGGGCGAGTGGGGCTCAGCCTCCGTCTGATCGACGCCACAACCGGCACCACGGTCTGGAAAGCGCGCCATGAACGTTCAAACAGCTATATGTTCATTAAGCCGAGTCTGAAAGAAATCGCAAAAGAACTCGCCGACGAGATGATCAAGTACATGCCTCCCCAGACCAAGCGCTGATTCCCACTACTCTACCAGCAACCAAACGCCTGAGATAAGAATTCCCGCACTTTGGATTGGCCTTACTGCCCAATCCACCAGACTCTGTCACCGACCACGGCAAGCTAGCAGGCCATTGCTATAGGTATCAGGATCGGGAGCACATCAAGAAACAAGTCACGACCCAACGAGAGGGAGCGATCATGAGGTACAGAAAAGTCATGCAGGTGAGTATGGCGATCACAATGCTCACTAGTGGACCGATCTCAGCCCAGGCCGTCTTCCCCGAGACGGAATTTAGTAAAGGAGTCCCAGAACCACGACACCCGTGGCGCGAGATGCCGCACAATAAGCCGGATCATCGTGAAGATCCTCGTGAGTTAGGTGATGAGCACCGCGACCTCTCTCGCAACACACAGGATACCCGGACGGACCGTCAGGATCTCCGGCAGGACAAAGAGGTGCTTCGTCGAGACGGGCCACAACTTCGACAGGAGGAACGAACCCCGGCCAATGCTGGACAAGTTCATCAAGATCAGCGACACCTGCGCCACGACGGTCAGGAGCTCAGGCATGATCGACAGAACCTTCAAGCCGATCGTCAACATCGTCGGGGAAGCCGCCACAAGGCCAAAAAGAATCGACGCAAGACGCACGATGATCGGCGAGACCTACCAGTCGACCGTCGGGCGCATCGAGATAGGCCTCCTCGCTCAATAGGACCGGATCGCGAATAGCCATGTGGACCGGTCCCAAGCCTTCGCTCAGATCCTTTCTCGTGGTTCGGACTCATTCCTGAGAACACACAAGAAGAAAAAGATCGAGAGTCAGACCTGGTTGTGCATGTCAACCACTGTCTCGGGAATTCGCAAGACGGCTGGTGGTCGCAGAATGCAAGCCCACGTCACGGCCGATCTCTGAGAGACTATAGATGTGACCAGCCGTTCGACAAACCGCTTACTCCCGAGAGCAAGATCTGCCCCTATTCCTATAACACGTGAACGGAACGGAGCGTGCCGCACAATCAATGCGCGTCATCTGACCGGGTCTTTCCAAGGAACTGGGAATGGAGATAGATCTGATAGATCAGAATGAGCAGGAACCCACCCACAAACCAGCTAATCCCAGCGGTTAACCCATAGGAATCGGTGGCTGCGTTATAGACGGTGAGGCTGAATGTTAGATCCGTCGATGAGACCAAGATATACGGATGCATGCCGAAAATCACGCTGGCGAGCATGAGAAAAATAAAAACACAAGACGCAAGAAATGCAGAGAGATCGCGCCGGCAAAGCCTGAAATATAGGCTGTATCCCAGAGCAATGACCCCGATCACCGGCGTAAGGTACACCCCGGGGTGACGGGAAAAGTTGAGACTCAAGTTTGGTTGGACCATTGGCACAGCCATCACGGTCAACGCCGTGCACCCTGCTGACACCCACCCGAGAATCCAGGCGGCCGAGACGGCCCGTTCATACAGAACGCCTTCAGTTTTCATGACGAGGTAATTCGCGCCATGGAAGGCCAGAACCACCGCGCTGGTCAGCCCCAGTAGCACAGTGAACCAATCAAGGATTCCAGGATCCGATCCAGGCTGAAAGTTCGTCCAGAGGGGAACAAAAAAATACCCATCTCGATTGAGGGGCACTCCTCGGATTAGATTTCCCAATGCCGTGCCGAATACAATCGCCAGAAGCAAACTGGAGGTGGTAAAGGCCGTATCCCAGGCTTGCTTCCACAACACATGGTCGACCTGAGCCCGTAATTCCAACGCCAAACCACGAAAGATGAGCAGCCACAGTACAAGGATGAGTGCGAGATAGAAGCCGCTGAATCCGGACGCATAAGCCTTGGGATAGGCAAAAAACAGCACGGCGCCGGCCGCGATCAACCACACCTCGTTCGCATTCCACACTGGACCGATAGAGGTGAGTGCCGTTCGCCGCTCCGCTTCGGTCCTGGCAACGAACGGATAGATAATGCCGACGCCAAAATCAAAGCCATCCAAGACCACATACATGGCCAGCATCACGGTGACAATGATAAACCACGCGGTTTCCGTTTCCATTTAATGGCCTGGTCCCTGAGGAACGTGTGTCGTGGGCAAGGCGATTGAGGCAGGCCCCTGTCGAATGAGTTTGCTAACGAGTAAGACAAACAGCAAGCCAAGGAGCAGATACAACCCCAAGAACCCAATCAAGGTGAAGAGGGCATTCCCCGAATGCACGAGCGGTGAGGTGCCCTCTGATGTGCGCAATAAGCCATAGACCAGCCAGGGTTGCCGCCCCAGCTCGGCGGTCATCCACCCGGCAGACGTGGCAATGTATGGGAACGGGGCACACAACATCAACCACCACAGCAGCCACTTCATATTGAACAGCCAACCCCGCCACAGAGCGAGGAGGGCTACGCCGAAGAGAGTGACGAAAATCGTCCCCAATCCAGCCATAACATGATAGGCATAATAGAGAAGCGGAATATTATCCGGCCACTCGTCGCGAGGAAACGCATCGAGCCCCTTTACTTTGGCATAGAGATCTTTGTACACAAGAATACTGAGTGCTCCGGGAATCTCAATCGGGTTGTCGATGGTCATCGTTTCAAGATTGGGTTGCCCAATCAGATAGAGACCGGCCTCTCGCTCCGTCGTGAAGAGCCACTCAAACGCCGCCCCCTTGACTGGTTGATATTTGAACATCTGGTCGGCATTGCCGTGCCCCGTTGGGAAAATCATCAGTCCGGACGCGCTCGCGCCGGCGACGACGCCGGTTCGGAGAAACGTTTTTGCATGGGGCAGATACTGACCGCATAACAAGTAGTATGCGCCGACCGCAGCAACCACGCAGGACGCCGTGACAACCGTCGCCGTCATGTTATGCGCGAATTGACAGAAGAGCCACGGGTTCGTAAGCAGCCCACTCAGGCTGGTGACGAACACCCGGCCGTCAGCTGCTACCTGATAGGCGACGGGGTGCTGCATCCAGGCGTTCGTGGCCAAGATGAAGTAGCCCGACAACCAGGTACCGAGAAAGAGCATAAGGGTGGCAAACCATTGCACCCGGCGGCTGAATCGCTTTCGAAACAGCAAGAGGCCAAGAAACGAAGATTCCAGGAAAAAGGCGAAGACCCCTTCCATGGCCAGCGTTTGCCCGATCACGCCTCCCGCATAGTTGGAAAATCGCGCCCAGTTGGTCCCGAACTGAAATTCGAGCGGGATCCCAGTGACGACGCCGAAGCCGAAATTGAGGGCAAAGATCTTCGTCCAAAAGTCTGCCACTTCCTCATAATGTTCATCGCCCGTGAGTAATACCCGGCTGCGCAAGTAGAGCAGCAGCAAGGCCAGCCCCATCGTTAACTGCGGAAAGAGGTAGTGGAAGGTGCCAGTAAAGGCAAATTGAAGCCGATCGTAGAGGAGCGCACTGGTCATGACTGTGGATGAATCCTAGAAAGAGCGCACACCGGATCTCACAATTTCGTTACTGTAACAACAAAACCCAAACGACGAGGTTATACTGAAATCCATTGAAATTTGACGAGTGGCTCCGCCGTGGGATACTCCACGGTCCACAATAGGAGGGAGCCACTGATGAGAAGAGACACGAGCCAACGCAAGAGAGCCCTCGCGGGAATGAAGGCGCTCGCGGGCCAGGAGGAGATGTTGGGCACCTTGCTCCGCGTGATCAGCGCAGGCAAGCAGGCCCTTGATGCGGTGATGCGAGAGATGGGACGCCTGGTGGCGGAGAGCATCATGCTGATGGAGCGTGAAGAAGCGGCTGGCCCCGACTATTATCCGCCGACCCGGCGTTCAAGAAGTGGGCGCATGAGAAGGGCTCTCTGTATCTTGGCGATCAGAAGGTCCCCGTGACACGTCCTCGGCTGCGACATGTTGAGCAGGGGGAAGTGACCCTCCAGTCCTATGC